>ERZ808240.2713-NODE-2713-length-18687-cov-7.659135_pt1 | contig 18687 bp, 17 predicted proteins | sample MGYA00521084_ERZ808240 | MGnify/ENA primary metagenome ERZ808240 (study PRJEB31516, sample SAMN03275571) | gut metagenome | biome: mammalia-associated habitat; material: feces | host: Papio cynocephalus | place: Kenya | collected 2012-08-06 ... | reverse complement strand
CACCGATCACGGTCAGTTTTTCCATAACCTTACCGCGCTCGTAACGCTGCTGATACACTTTGCCCTCATGATAGATTTCTACTTCCAGCCAGTTAGAAAGCGCATTAACAACAGACGCACCAACACCGTGAAGTCCACCGGATACCTTGTATCCTCCACCGCCGAATTTTCCTCCCGCATGCAGTACGGTAAATACGACTTCTACCGCAGGAAGTCCCGCTTTGTGGTTGATACCAACCGGAATTCCACGTCCATTATCGATAACGGTCACCGAATTATCTTTATTGATTGTTACATAAATCGTATCACAAAAGCCCGCCAAAGCTTCATCTACGGCATTATCGACAATCTCGTATACAAGGTGGTGCAAACCTCTGGAAGATGTACTTCCGATGTACATACCAGGACGTTTGCGGACTGCCTCAAGACCTTCCAATATCTGAATTTCATCTGCGCCGTATTCATGCTGTACTTTTTCTGTACCCATTCTCAGTCCTCCTAGTTTTCTTTCGTTACCTGTCCGTTCTGGACATGGAACACTTTGTTTATTGAAAAGCGGTGATTTACAAAATCTTCAACACCCGTACAGGTGATCAGTGTCTGTATATCATGTATGCTGTCTAACAAATAGTTTTGCCTGTGTTTATCAAGTTCAGACAATACATCGTCAAGTAAAAGTATCGGTGTATCATGTGTTGCCTGTTTGACAAGTTCAATCTCCGATAATTTCAAAGACAGGGCTGCTGTTCTTTGCTGCCCCTGGGAACCATATTTGCGGATGTCCATATCACCGATCTGAAAGCCGATGTCATCTCTGTGCGGCCCCACCGTCGTACTCTTCATCCGCAGATCTCTCTCCCGGTAACGGTTCAGTGCCTGTTCAAACGGCAGTTCTCCCGTACTTGGTTCGTATATGATCTTCAGGCTTTCCTTCCCGCCGGTCAGTTTCTGATGAATCTCTGCAATGATCCCATTGATCTGCTCTACGAATTCTTTCCTTCTGGCGATCAGCCTTTCCCCATATTGTACCATCTGCAGTTCCCATATTTCCAGTGTATCTGAAAGATCTTTCTTATCTCCGAAACTGATCTCTTTCAGAAGATGGTTTCTCTGGTTCACGATTCGGTTGTAATTCGACAGGTTATTCAGATACACCTTATCAAGCTGGGAAAGCTCGAGATCTACGAATCTTCTTCTCTCTGCCGGTCCATTCTTGATAATGTTCAGATCTTCCGGCGAGAAAAATACAAGATTCACAATTCCGAAAAGCTCACTTGCCTTGCGGATCGGCATCTTATTGATCGCAATCCCCTTGGGACTGTTCTTCTTCAGATGCATGTCGATCTGATAGCTGATCCCGTTCTTCTCTACCACAGTCTCTATGTGTGATTCATCCTCACCGAACCGGATCATATCTCTGTCTTTCGACCCACGGTGGGACTTGGTCGTTCCGGACAGATACACAGCCTCCAGAATATTCGTCTTCCCCTGGGCATTGTTCCCGTAAAATATATTCGTAGAACCGTCAAACTCCACATTCAGAAGATCATAATTTCTAAAATTCTTTAATTTCAGGGAATTAACCTTCAATTCTGATCTCTTCTCCGTCAAATAATACAATATCTCCGCCGTATAACTTACGTCCGCGGCGTGTATCCGTCTCGCCATTCACCATGACAAGACCTTCCTGGATTACTTCTTTTGCTTCTACTCCGGATTCCACCAGACCCGCAGCCTTTAAAGCCTGTCCAAGCTTGATATATTCATCTCGTAATCTAATTGTCTCCATACGTCTCGCATTCCTCTCCCGGGATGTCCCGTTTCATAAGTATAACTTATAACTAAATTTTATATTGTCATACCTTTCAGGTCCGTATATGCAATCAGCGTCTGTGTTTTTAGTCTGGTTGTATATACATCTGCCTGTATTTTTATGCATTATTTCTCGTTTTGGGTTGTCTTTTCATTATACTCATCGCTATATGTTTTTGCAAGTATTCCTGCGTTTTCTTTATGCTTTTATTCTCCTATGCTGCTGCATTAAAGTTAACCGGAAGAATCAGGTAGATATAACTTTCCTCATCATCTTTGATAAAGCAAGGTGCTTTTGCATTCATCAGATAAATCGTAACTTCCTCATCATCAATTACACGAAGTGCATCGATCAGGAACTTCGGATTGAATCCGATCAGCAGATCTTTTCCTTCTTTTGTGATCATGATTTCTTCATTCATGGAACCAATCTGGGATTTAATCTTTAATTCCATGAGTTCATCTCCAATATTGATGATGATTGGCTTTTTGTCTCCTTCTTTTACCAGAAGTGTTGCTCTGTCGATACAGTTAAGCAGCTCTTTTTTATTAATTCTGACTTTAGTCTCGTAATCATTTGATAACATCTGATCGATTCTGAAGTATTCGCCTTCGATCAGGCGGGATACAACGATCGTATTATCGAATTCAAATACGATATGGTTCTTTGTATATGAAATCGATACCATATTTTCAGCCTCACCCGAAAGAATCTTACTGATCTCGATGAGTGTCTTACCAGGTACAACAAGCTTTCTGTCAGCAACATTTTTCTTTAATGGTACCTTACGGATTGAAATACGGTGTCCATCCAGCGATACAACTTTCAGAATATTATCACTGATGTCGAACAATTCTCCGGTCATAAGTTTGTTGCTCTCACTGTCAGAAATAGAGAAAATTGTCTGACGAATGACTTCTTTCAATGTAAATTGAGAGATTTCAATAGAATCTTCTTTTTCAATGATAGGTAAGTACGCGAATTCATCACCAGGTTTTCCGGCAATATCGAATTTTGCTTTTTCACAGGTAATTACTGTCTGAAGATTATCTAATGTTTCAATCGTAACTTCATTATCCGGAAGTTTTCTAACGATTTCTGAAAAAATCTTTGCATCGATAGCGATCATACCACGATCAATAATGTCTCCGGAGATTTCTGTCTGGATACCAAGTTCCATATCATTTGCTGTTAATTTGATAATATCTGTTGTTGCATCAATTAAGATACATTCAAGGATTGGCATTGTTGTTTTAGAAGGAACTGCTTTTGAAACAATACTGACACCTTTGACCAGATTTGATTTACTGCAGGTAATTTTCATATGTGTATAACTCCTTTCGCACGTGTGTAATAGATAAATAAATAAAATAGTTTCCGCCTCAGCCGTCTTAGGGGATGTGGAAAAGAGGAAAAGTGTCTCCAGCCCACTGTTTGCAACGAAATTCGGCTTTGAAAACTTTGTGGAATCTGACTGGATTTTGTGTGGAACGGTTGTTGAAAACTTTTTCGTTTCTAAAGACAGGTGAAGAAATCCTGTGGTTTTCCCAAGGCTGTCCCATAGTTATCCACATATTATGCGCAGATTGTCCACATAGTTATTCACAGTAAAAAATAGCAAAATAAGGCTAAGCCGGATTGATTTTCTTCTTTATAATAGTAATTGTGTTAGAAAGAGTCTCATCCGTCTTTAATTCATTCTCGATTTTTTCGATACCATGCTTAATGGTAGAGTGATCTTTGCCCCCAAGGATGACACCGACTGCTTTTAATGAAGTTTCGGTCATATTCCGGATCAGATACATAGCAATCTGGCGTGGGAATACGATCTCGGCGTTACGTTTATTCCCTTTCAGATCAGGAATAGATACGCCAAAGTGCTCGGAAACGATATCGAGGATCAGTTCCGGTGTAACTTCTCTTTTATTATCTGAAGAAATGATATCTTTTAATGCCTCAGCTGCAAGGGCGATATCAATAGAGCCGGTATTATTCAGCTTATAAAGTGCGATCAATTTGTTAAGAGACCCTTCAAGTTCACGGATATTGGTCTTAACGTTCGTTGCGATATATTCAAGTACATCATTCGGTATATTATATTTCTCCAAATGATCTAATTCTATCTTCTTCTGAAGAATCGCCATACGGGTTTCATAGTTAGGTGATGAAATATCAGCGATCAGACCCCATTCAAAGCGCGTACGAAGTCTGGCCTCCAAAGTTTCAATGTCTTTTGGCGGCTTATCAGACGATATGATGATCTGCTTTCCGGAAGTGTGCAGATGATTAAATGTATGGAAGAATTCTTCCTGTGTACTTTCTTTTCCTATAATAAATTGGATATCATCGATCAAAAGTACGTCATTATTACGGTATTTATCGCGGAATTTCGACATTGCGGATTCGTTTCCGGCGGTTTTACCATTCTTCAGAGCTTCAATCAGCTCATTTGTAAATGTCTCACTGGTTACATAGAGGACCTTCTTCTTAGGATTCTTGTCCAGAATAAAATGTGCAATGGAATGCATCAAATGGGTCTTTCCAAGTCCAACACCTCCATATAAAAAGAGAGGATTGTATACTTCTCCCGGAGATTCGGCAACAGCAAGGGAAGCTGCATGGGCGAAATTATTGTTCCCGCCGACAACGAAGGTATCAAAAGTATACTTCGGATTAAGACCGGCTTTTTCCGCAGCACTTTTACTCTTTTTCTTTTGATTCGCTTCAATGGCCATGTTCTGAATCTCATTCAGACGGTCGTCATCTTCCGAAATAAAGACAACTTCATATTCAGTTCCGGTAATTTCCGCAATACATACCTTTAGTGGAAGCTGATATTTCTTTTCAATATACTCTACACTCGCATTCATATTCACTAATATAAATACGGTATTGTCTACGACATCGTAGACTTTTAACGGTTGTATCCATGTATTGAATGATACATTGGATAACTCGTGTTCTACCCTGAGATGTTCGATAATTTCAGGCCATTTTTCCTTTACTGTATTCATCATATTTACTCCTAATCTGTCTGATTCGCGGATTTTCACCTATAAACCCACTCTTCTACATTGTACATCAAAAAGTTGCTTTAGGCAATCTTTAATGTACTTTGTTGAGTGTGGAAAACTCAATCCCAATTATCAACACAGATAAAATACGCATGAAATGGGGAAAAAATCTAAAAAAATAGGTGATTTCCACATGTTATCCACAGAAATCCACAAAGTTTTCCACAAAATGTGGATAAATATATTTTTAAATTTTGCGGAATTGCTTGACGTAGAGCGCTTTTTTTAATATAATCAAGGCTGATGTCTTATGAAAATTAGGGGGACAGCCCCTTGGAATAAAATAAGGAGGTGGATATCCATGAAGATGACATTCCAGCCAAAAAAGAGACAGAGAGCTAAAGTACATGGCTTCAGATCTAGAATGAGCACAGCAGGTGGAAGAAAAGTACTTGCAGCAAGAAGAGCTAAAGGAAGAAAGAGATTATCAGCGTAGGCCGCATATATGTGGCCTTTTCTTCTACTCAGAATAATTAGGAGAATGAAAAAATGAAGTATTCCGAATCACTGAAAAAGAACAAAGATTTCCAATATATATATAGAAAAGGGAAGTCTTATGCCAACAAATATCTGGTCATGTATGTACTGGAGAATGGGACAAGTCAGAATCGATTAGGAATATCTGTAAGCAAAAAAGTAGGAAACAGTATAGTACGGCACAGATTAACGAGGTTAATCCGGGAAAGCTATCGATTACAAGAAGAACGGTTCAGATGTGGATTAGATATTATTGTTATAGCAAGAATAGGCGCCAAAGGAAAAGATTATAAAGATATTGTCGGCGCAATGCTCCATCTGGCCCGTCTTCATAAGATCATAGATGAGGGGTAACGTATTATGAAGAAGATTCTGCTCACTGGTATCCGGTTTTATCAGAGATATATCTCTCCGATAAAAGGCGGTTCTACCTGTAAATTTTATCCGACCTGTTCTCAGTATGCGAAAGAGGCGATTGAGAAATATGGGGCGTTAAAAGGGGGAAGACTGGCAGTGTGGAGAATTCTGCGCTGTAATCCGTTTACCAGAGGAGGGTACGACCCTGTTCCTTAAAAAGATTACAACTACATATTGGAGGAAAAAATTATGGTACCAAGTTTACTGACTGCCGCTAACTGGCCGATCGTCGGACAGCTTTGCTGGATTCTGGGTAAGGTAATGAACTTTATCTATAATTTCCTGGACAAATGTCTGCCGAGCGATAGCGGACTGGTAGGTCTGTCGATTATTCTGTATACGATTTTCGTGTATACATTATTACTTCCACTTACGATACAGCAGCAGAGAACATCTAAGATGTCTTCTGTTATGAATCCGGAGATTCAGGCAATCCAGAAGAAGTATAAAAATAAGAAAGACCAGGCGTCCATGTTGAAACAGCAGGAGGAGATTCAGCAGGTGTACGATAAGTATGGTACATCTATGTCAGCAGGATGTCTTCCGTTACTGATTCAGATGCCGCTGTTATTTGCTTTGTACCCGGTTATTTATAATATCCAGAAATATGTTCCGGAGATTAAGACAGCTCCTAAGGATGTAAATGTATTCCTGACACTTCCGGATCTGACCATCTCACCTATGCAGATGATCAAGAACAGCGGAAGTTATGGATTTGCACCAGCGGTGATCATTATTACTGCAATCTTACTTCCGGTATTATCTGGTCTGACACAGTACGGAAGTATCAAGCTTTCACAGGCTATTTCCGGTCAGCAGCTGGATAAAGATAACCCGATGGCATCTACGATGAATACAATGAATATCACAATGCCGTTATTTTCAGTATTTATGGTATTCTCACTTCCGACAGGCATCGGTTTGTACTGGATCGTCAGTGCGGTAGTACGTTGTATTCAGCAGATTTTCATTAATAAGCATTTAAGTAAGATGTCTGTTGAGGAGATTCTGGAGAAAAACAAGGAAAAGGCTGAGGAAAAACGTATCAAACGTGGCGAGAAGAATGAACGGATCGCTGCAATGGCTCAGACAAATACCAAGAATATGAATAACCAGTCTCAGAAGAAGAAGAGTACATCGAACTTAAGTGAAAAAGAAAGAGAAGCCAGGGTAGAAAAAGCACACAAAAATGCAGACAATGCGAAGAAAGGAAGCCTCGCATCGAAAGCAAACATGGTGAAGAAATTTAACGAAAATGATTAGGGGGCGGCTGTGATGGAGGATTACATTACCTTATCAGCGAAGACACTGGACGATGCGATCACAGAGGCGTTGGTTCAGTTAGGCGTAACGAGTGATCGTTTGGATTATATTGTTGTTGAAAAAGGAAGCGAGGGTTTCCTTGGAATCGGAAGAAAGCAGGCCGTGATCAAAGCCCGCAGAAAACCAGAAGAAAAACCGGTTGAAGAAGCTGCAAAAGAAGAGATTAAAGCAGAAGCACCGGTAAAAGAAGAAGTAAAACCTGAAAAGCATGCAGAGAAGAAGCCGGTAAAAGAAGCTGCTCATGCGAAGAAACCAGCAAGAGAAGAGAAGCCGGAAGTAAAATCTGAGCCAAAGAAAAAAGAAGTGGAACTTGCAAAAGTTGAGCCACTGACGATCGAGACATGTGAGAAGTTCATCTATGATGTTATGAATGCAATGGGCATGGATGATGTAAAAGTTACATCTTCTGTAGATGAAGAAGGTGCACTTGCCATTAATATGGAAGGCAGTAACATGGGAATTCTCATCGGAAAGCGCGGACAGACATTAGACTCTCTGCAGTATCTTACAAATCGTGTTGCCAATAAGATGCAGGATGGCTATGTAAGAGTGAAACTCGATACAGAGGATTACAGAAGAAGAAGAAAAGAAACACTGGAAAATCTTGCAAAGAACATTGCAAGTAAAGTAAAGAGAACAAGAAAAACAGTTTCTCTTGAGCCAATGAATCCATATGAGAGAAGAATCATTCACTCTGCTCTGCAGTCTGACCCGGCAGTATCCACACACAGTGAAGGTGAAGAGCCGTACAGAAGAGTTGTGGTAACACTGGTAAGAAACAGAAATAATCGTTAATTAAGAGACAGGGGTCTTTATGCGGCCCTTGTCTTTTTTGTACCTGAAGTATGTAGCGGAAACTGGAAATGGCAGTTTCTTATTGTTGGAGGAAATTATGAATCAATTATATAATTCTACGATTGCTGCAATATCCACGGCAATGAGTAATTCCGGTATTGGGATTGTACGAATGAGCGGACCGGAAGCATTTCAGATTGCAGATCGTGTGTATAAAGGCAAAAAAGAAAAAAAATTATGTGATCAGAAAACACATACGATTCATTACGGATATATTGTTGACGGGGATCAGGTGATCGATGAGGTACTGGTTATGCTGATGCGCGGACCACACAGCTATACCGGTGAAGATACGGTTGAGATCAACTGCCATGGTGGTGTATATGTGGTAAAACGTGTTCTGGAGCTGCTGATCAAAAGCGGTGCACGTCCAGCAGAGCCGGGTGAGTATACGAAGAGGGCATTCTTAAATGGCAGACTGGATCTGTCACAGGCTGAGGCAGTCGGGGATCTGATCGCTTCTCAGAATGAATATGCCCTGCAGAGTTCGGTAAGCCAGCTTAAGGGAAATATTAAAGATAAGATTAGTGAAATGCGTGAAAAAATCCTGTATCATACTGCATTTATTGAGACTGCGCTGGATGATCCGGAGCATATCAGTGTAGATGGATACGGAGAAAAGCTGAAAAAAGTGGTCGATGAGATCATAAAAGAAATGAAAAGATTGCTAGATAGCTGTGATGATGGTAGGATTATAAAAGAGGGCGTGCGCACAGTCATCCTCGGAAAACCGAATGCAGGGAAATCTTCGCTTTTGAATGTGCTTCTTGGTGAGGACCGTGCAATTGTTACAGACATTGCGGGGACAACCAGGGATGTACTGGAAGAACACCTGAATCTTAAGGGTATTTCTCTTAATATCATGGATACTGCCGGAATCCGTGATACAGAAGATGTGGTGGAAAAAATAGGTGTAGACCGCGCCAAAGAGTATGCAGATAAGGCAGATCTGATCCTGTATGTGATCGATGCATCCAGACCACTGGATGAAAATGACGAAGAGATCCTGAATCTGATCAGGGGAAAACGTGCGATCATCCTGCTTAATAAGTCAGACCTTGATATGCAGGTGACAAAAGGACAGAAAGAATTGCCGGAAGAATTCCCGGTGATCGAGATCTCGGCAAAAAATGTACAGGGAATCGATGAACTTGAGGACACATTGAAAGAGATGTTCTTCCAGGGTGAGCTGACATTTAATGATGAAATCTATATTACAAATGTGAGACAGAAAACAGCGCTTCAGGATGCGTACGAAGCTCTTGGACGTGTGAATGACAGCATTGATGCAGGTATGCCGGAGGATTTCTATTCGATTGATCTTATGGATGCGTACGAAGCTCTTGGAAATATTACCGGCGAAACGATAGGAGAAGATTTGGTTAATGAGATATTCAGCAAATTCTGTATGGGAAAATAAAGATAAATATGATGTCGTCGTTATCGGTGCAGGACACGCAGGCTGTGAGGCTGCACTGGCGACGGCCAGACTGGGATTTAAGACTCTGGTATTTACCGTGAGTGTGGACAGTATTGCGATGATGCCTTGTAATCCGAATATCGGAGGCAGCTCCAAGGGACATCTGGTAAGAGAACTGGATGCGCTTGGAGGAGAGATGGGGAAGGTTATCGACCGTACATTTATCCAGTCAAAGATGTTAAATAAATCCAAAGGTCCTGCGGTACATTCGCTTCGTGCACAGGCTGACAAAGCCGTTTACAGCAGAACGATGCGGCGTGTACTGGAAGCGCAGGAAAATCTGGAGATCAAGCAGGGAGAGGTCGCGAATCTCCTGGTAGAAGATGGAAAGATTACGGGTGTGCAGACATTCTCGGGTGCAACGTATCATTGTAAGGCAGTTATTATCTGCAGTGGAACATATCTGAAAGCACGCTGTATCTATGGTGATGTGAGTCAGTATACAGGGCCGAACGGGCTGCAGGCAGCCAATCATCTTACGGACTGTCTGAAAGAACTTGGTATTAAGATGTATCGTTTTAAGACGGGAACACCTGCCAGAGTAGACCGGAAAACAGTAGATTTCAGTAAGATGGAAGAACAGTTCGGCGATGAAAGAGTGGTGCCATTTTCATTTACCACGAATCCTGATGATGTGCAGATCGACCAGGCATCATGCTGGCTGACGTATACGAATGAGACAACACATGACATTATCCGTGCCAACCTGGACAGATCACCGTTATATTCCGGTATGATCGAGGGAACAGGGCCGAGATATTGCCCGTCGATTGAGGATAAAGTAGTAAAATTTGCAGATAAAAAGCGTCACCAGGTATTCCTCGAACCGGAAGGTCTGGAGACAGATGAGATGTATATCGGCGGTATGTCAAGTTCTCTGCCTGAGGACGTACAGTATGCAATGTATCGCAGTGTCCCGGGACTAGAGCATGTGAAGATTGTCCGTAATGCATATGCGATCGAATATGACTGTATTGATGCAAGACAGTTAAAACCATCACTGGAATTCCGTAATATCAGCGGCCTTTTCAGTGCAGGACAGTTCAATGGAAGCTCCGGATATGAGGAAGCGGCCGCACAAGGCCTTATAGCGGGCATAAATGCCGCCAGAAAGCTGCAAGGCAAGGAATCCCTGGTGTTAGACCGTTCGGAGGCTTATATCGGCGTTCTAATCGATGATCTGGTTACAAAAGAAAGCCATGAGCCTTACCGTATGATGACGTCCAGGGCGGAATATCGTCTGCTTCTGAGACAGGATAATGCAGACCAGCGTCTGACGGAAAAAGGATATGAAGTCGGGCTGATCTCTGAGGAACGTTACCAGCGCCTGAAAGAGAAGGAAAGATTGATCGAGTCAGAAATTGAGAGACTGAAGAATGCATATGTGGGAACCAGCGAGAAGGTACAGAAGCTTCTTGAGTCTTATGAAAGTACACCATTAACTTCAGGAAGCAGCCTTGCGGAACTGATCCGCAGACCGGAATTATCCTATGAGGCTGTTACGGATATAGATGTAACGAGACCGGAACTTCCGCAGAATCTGGCAGCAGAAGTAATTGAACAGGTTGATATTTCTCTGAAGTATGACGGCTATATCCAGCGCCAGAAACGCCAGGTAGAGCAGTTCAAGAAGATGGAAAATAAGAAGATCCCGGAAGATATGGATTATGATGCAGTAAACAGTCTTCGTATCGAGGCCGTGCAGAAATTGAAAGAATACAGACCGGTATCAATCGGTCAGGCATCACGTATATCAGGTGTATCTCCGGCTGATATATCTGTTCTGCTGGTTTATCTGAGTGGAAACCACAGATAGAAGATATGATAATAAATATATTGATATAAAATAATAATAAAAACAAAACTATACAGTAAATATAATTATAAGTATATAAAATGAATATCATGAATATTTTATACATTTTATATACTTATTAATTTTAGGAGGAGAATATGGACCAGATTTTGAAAAAAAGCCTGGAAAAGATAGGGATAGAGATCACAGATAAACAAAAAGAACAGTTTGATGCATATCATAAGCTTCTGGAAGAGTGGAATAAGGTGATGAACCTGACAGGAATCACAGAATATGAGGAAGTTGTGGAAAAACATTATGTAGACAGCCTTTCTATTGTAAAAGTAATGGATATGAATCACGTAGATAATGTGATCGACATCGGTACAGGAGCTGGATTCCCGGGATTACCATTGAAAATTGCATTTCCACATTTGAAAGTTACATTGCTGGATTCATTAAATAAAAGAATTAAGTTCCTAAATGCTGTGATTGATGAACTGGGTCTGGAAGATATCCACACAATTCACGGAAGAGCAGAAGATTATGCCAAAGATACAGCCTATAGAGAACAGTATGATCTGTGTGTTTCAAGAGCTGTTGCAAATCTGGCGACCTTGAGCGAATACTGTCTGCCATATGTAAAAATAGGCGGTATGTTCGTACCTTATAAATCCGGTGAAATTGATGAAGAAGTGAAAGCATCTGAAAAAGCAGTGCATGTACTTGGCGGAAATATAGAAGATGTAGTAAAATTCGAATTGCCGGGAACAGATATTGGAAGATCCTTTGTGAAGATCCACAAAGAAAAGAATACGGCGAAGAAATATCCACGAAAGGCCGGAATGCCTTCAAAAGAACCGATTCACTAGACCGGTGGGGACGGGGATTAATGGCTTTATTAGTGTCCCGGTTGGCTTATTAAAAAACATAAATATTGAAAAAAAGAAGGGTGTGTTTCATGTGAAACACACCCTTCTTTTGTATCGTCATGCGTTCGAAAGGAGCTGCCGGTGGCAGGTCCTGCAGAACTAACAATTATCACTTAATAAAATATCAATCTGTTCAAGAAATGCTGAAGTATTTTCACGCTGTGGGAGTAATCCACAACCAGGAACTTCGATATGTTCAATAGATGGAAGAATATGACAATATTCCCGGGCGTTTTCAATTGTTTCAGGAGCATTTTTTCCAGAAATAATGGCAATGGATGTAGTGAGTCCTTCGAGAGCATGTGCTACATTGACTGTTGTATAATGCCCTAAAATGCTTGCATAAAGGTATTTGCAATCTGCAGAATCGGAGAGGGCAGTATTACGTGCACCGACATTATAGATAAAAGTTCCGTAAATTGGCAGATTTATAATCTTTGCAAGCAACTTTGACTTGTGATTTGGTGCTACTGCAAGAGTGCGGATACTTTCTGGGCAAACCAGAATAATATGGCCAATTTGGTCGGCAATATTCTGACAGGCAGCCGTCACAAAGGAAGAAGAACTTCCGGTTGCTATAATATCTGTCTTTTCTCCAATGACATCACGAATAAAATCGGTAAGTAACTGTACATACAGATAACAGGTATAGGTAATAGCCGGTTTATCTGACTCTCCACACCCCAGGAGATCTAAGGTATATACAGTGTGATCTGCTGATAATTCGCTGATTACTTTGTCCCACTCCATAGATGAACTGTAGTGATTCAAATCGTGGATAAGGAGAAGCGGAGAACCACTTCCGAATTTTTTATAATATATATTTCCAAATTTCCAATGATAATAATTGGCGGAATCATCTTCCGAATGTTCATCTGAGGCGTTGAATATAAATTTGTTTATTGCATGAAATGCTAAAGTTGTCGTGCCAAACGCTGTTGTTATGAATAATAATGTCTTTTTCCAGTTCATGTCGATACCTCACTTTCTTCCTATAATTATACTATATTTACTGAGCGATTGGAAGTTCCGCTTCCAAAATTAATATATATGTTATAGAAAATCAAAATGTTTCACGTGAAACATCCTAAAACTAACTGGAAATGATAAAAATAAAAAAGATAAGATAATGTTTCACGTGAAACATTGCTGAATTGTCACATATTAAAGAAGTGCTAGAAAAATTTATTCGGATTACACTTCAATCAGAGAAAAACAAAATATTAAAAAGTATATATAAGAGAAAACTGAAAGATAACGAAAAATACATAGAGAATGCATTTATATTTATGGAAAAGGGAAAATCTATGTTTCACGTGAAACATTTTCTGGATAACTATCCTAAAAAGTGATATACTAGAACCATGTGAAATAAGGGAAGGTGATAATTAAATGGGACGAGTTATAGCCGTTGCGAACCAAAAAGGTGGCGTGGGAAAAACTACGACAGCTATTAATCTGTCGGCATGCCTTGCAGAAAAAGGACAGAAAGTTCTTGCCATCGATATGGATCCGCAGGGAAATATGACGAGTGGATTAGGAATAGACAAAGATGAAGTTGAAAAGAATATCTATGATCTCATGATTGGACAGGTTGGTGTAGAAGAAGTCCTGCAAAAAGAAGCAATCGAAAACCTGGATGTCATACCGACAAGTATTGATCTGTCGGCGGCTGAGATTGAATTAATCGGCGTAGATGATAAAGAATTTATTATCAGGAATGCAGTAGCACCAATTAAGGATAATTATGATTATATCATTATCGATTGCCCGCCATCATTGAGTATGCTGACTATTAATGCAATGACGACAGCCGATTCGGTGTTGGTGCCAATTCAATGTGAGTATTATGCGCTGGAAGGATTGAGCCAGTTGATACATACAGTTGAACTGGTAAAAGAAAGATTGAATCCGGTTCTGGAAATCGAAGGTGTTGTATTTACAATGTATGATGCGCGAACCAATCTTTCACTTCAGGTTGTAGAAAATGTAAAAGAGAACCTGCAACAGAACATCTATAAAACAATTATTCCTAGAAATATCCGATTAGCTGAAGCACCAAGTTACGGAATGCCAATCAACCTGTATGATCCAAAATCTACAGGAGCAGGAGCATACCAGAGACTTGCTGATGAAGTGATGAATAGAGAGTAAATGAATGATGTTGATGTAGGAGGATAGGAATGCCAATAAAGAAAAAAGGATTGGGAAAAGGACTTGACAGTCTGATTCCTGATAATAAGAGCATAAAGTCGGTAACATCGGAAAAGTCTGCTGAAGTAAAAAATGAAGCAGACATAAAAGAAGGTGTACTGACAATGAAGATCAATGAGGTTGAGCCTAATCGCGATCAACCGAGAAAGAACTTTGATGAAGATGCTCTCCTTGAACTTTCTGACTCGATCAAACAATTTGGCGTATTGCAGCCATTGCTTGTTCGAAAAAGAAAAGACTACTATGAAATTATTGCTGGTGAGAGAAGATGGAGAGCAGCAAAACTTGCCGGGGTCAAGGAAGTCCCTGTGATTGTAAAAGAATACACCGATCAGGAAATACTTGAAATCGGTCTGATTGAAAATATCCAGAGAGAGAATTTAAATCCGATTGAAGAAGCAATCGCATATAAGAGACTTCTGGAAGAATTCAATCTCAAACAGGATGAGGTTGCGGAAAGAGTATCAAAGAGCAGAACTGCAGTAACAAACTCAATGAGACTGTTAAAATTGAGTGATAAAGTACAGCAGATGATCATTGACGATATGATTTCCACGGGTCATGCGAGAGCACTTCTTGCAATTGATGATCCGGAACTTCAGTATACACTGGCAAATAAAATATTTGATGAAAAGCTCAGCGTGAGGGAGACTGAGAAACTCGTCAAAGAAATTAAGAATCCGAAGAAGCCAAAAGAGAAAAAAGTGATTGAAAATGCATTTATTTACCAGGATCTGGAAGAAAAGATGAAGAGCGTATTCGGAACAAAAGTCAGTATAGCATCAAAGGGAAAGGGAAAAGGTAAGATAGAGATAGAATATTATTCAGATGATGAATTAGAACATCTGTTCGATATGATGATGAGCATTAAAAGAGGAGAGTAATTAAATATGGATAGCAAAATACTGAAAGCACTTGGTATCGATCCGGCATTAATATTTATATTTCTGCTGATACTGATTGTTATATTATTCGTTCTGTATGTAAATGTAACAATGAAGTATAATCGATTGAAAAGCAGCTATACGACGTTTATGCGTGGTAAAGATGGAAAAACTCTGGAAGAAAGCATGATGTCAGGTTTCTCAGATGTAGAAGCAATTCTGAAGTACACAAAGCAGAACCGTGCAGATATTCAGAAGCTTAACAAGAAGATGGAGAAATCTTACCAGAAGGTTGGTATTGTGAAGTATGATGCATTTAATGAGATGGGTGGAAAACTTAGTTTTGCACTTGCAATGCTGGATAACAATAATACAGGATGGATCATTAATGCAATGCACAGCAGAGAAGGCTGCTACACTTACGTGAAAGAGATCGTAAAAGGTGAGAGTTATGTAGAACTTGCAGAAGAAGAAGCAGAAGCACTGGATAAGGCAATCTTCGAAGATGGTTACGAAGAAGAAGTAGATAAAGCTGTTGCATCTGTAACTGGAAGTCTGAAGTCTGTAAAATCAGGTCCGGCAAAGTCTGGAAATCAGAAGAGCAGCAATGCAAGAAATACAAAACAGTCATCTGGAAAGGCAAACAACGGTAAGATCTTGAATGCAAGAACCAGTAACATGCGTCCAGATGCTGCAAGACCTGAAAAAAACAAAAAATAACAGAGTATATGACAGATATGAGAGCAGGAGGAATTTAGAAAATGTTAGACATTAAATTTGTGAGAAATAACCCGGATGTGGTAAAACAGAATATCAAAAATAAATTTCAGGATGAGAAATTACCTTTGGTAGATGAGGTAATAGAACTGGATCAGAAGAATAGAGATATTAAAGGAGAAGTAGAAGCACTTCGTGCAGAAAAGAATAAAATCTCTAAACAGATTGGTGCATGCATGGCACAGGGAAAGAAAGAAGAAGCAGAAGAATTAAAGAGAAAAGTATCTGAAAGTGCTGCAAGAATCGAAGAACTTTCCAAAGAAGAAAAAGAAGTAGAAGAAAAACTGAAACAGAACATGATGATCATTCCTAACATCATCGATCCGTCTGTACCAATCGGAAAAGATGACAGCGAAAATGTAGAAATCGAGAAATTTGGCGATCCGGTTGTTCCTGATTTTGAGATTCCATACCACACAGATATTATGGAGTCATTTGACGGAATCGATCTGGAAAGTGCCGGAAGAGTAGCCGGAAATGGATTCTATTATCTGATGGGTGACATCGCAAGAATTCATTCTTCTGTACTTGCATATGCAAGAGATTTCATGATCAATCGTGGATTCACTTACTGTGTACCACCTTTCATGATCAGAAGTAATGTTGTAACAGGTGTTATGAGTTTCGCGGAAATGGACTCTATGATGTACAAGATTGAGGGAGAAGATCTGTACCTGATCGGAACAAGTGAGCACTCTATGATCGGTAAATTTATCGATACGATGTTAGAAGAAAACCAGCTTCCACAGACACTTACAAGCTATTCACCATGTTTCCGTAAGGAAAAAGGAGCTCACGGCATCGAGGAACGTGGAGTATACAGAATCCACCAGTTCGAGAAACAGGAAATGATCGTAGTATGTAAACCAGAAGAAAGCAAGATCTGGTATGATAAATTATGGCAGAATACAGTAGATCTGTTCCGTTCACTGGATATCCCGGTACGTACATTAGAGTGCTGCTCAGGAGACCTGGCAGATCTGAAAGTGAAATCATGTGACGTAGAAGCATGGTCTCCAAGACAGAAGAAATACTTCGAAGTAGGAAGCTGCTCTAACCTTGGTGATGCCCAGGCAAGAAGACTTGGTATCCGTGTCAAAGGAGAGGACGGAACAAAATACTTCGCACACACACTGAACAATACAGTTGTTGCACCACCGAGAATGCTGATTGCATTCCTGGAAAACAACCTTCAGGAAGACGGATCTGTTAAGATTCCTAAGGCATTACAGCCATATATGGGTGGAACAGAGAAGCTTGTACCTAAAAAATAAGCAGTTATAAGGATAAGCATATGCATCAATATTTAAAATCCATTGGATTTGGAAATATCAGAGACAAAAAACAATTAACACAGATTATAAAAGATGTAGAAGAATCCTATACCAGACATCAGCTTGTCACGCAGGATGAAGCAACGGATCTTTGTGAATACGAAAAAGAATATGGAGAGGGAATTGGAATTAAGGTGTGCGGGGATCTGGACATCGATGAAAATTTCGATTACCGTTATTATATTCCATACTTCAAAGGAAACGGGGTGACATCCTATGCGGATGTCAGTGTAGAACGCAGAATCGACAGAGAAGCGTATGTAGGCATTTGCGAAGATACGAAGGTGGGTATTAATCTGGTATTTTATCTTCAGAATATGATGGAATATCTGCGGGAAAGACAGCTTGGCGGAAGAAGTATCAAATATTCTTCCGTTACATTGTCTGGACTTTGCAATGCGGGAACAATCCTGCTTCCGGTGCTAAAAAGCAAGGAGCAGGAGCGCGAACAGCAGGAAGATGTGCACAATCGTATGCTGCTGTTAAGTGCAGCAAAGTCGGGGGATCCACAGGCGATTGAAAGTCTTACACTGGATGATATCGATACATATTCCAAAGTGTCGAGAAGACTGATATCGGAGGATGTATTTACAATCGTGGATACGTATATTATGCCATTTGGCGTAGAATGCGACAGGTATTCTATCATGGGTGAAATCCTTGAATACCGGCTGACTAAAAATGAAATCACGCGGGAAGATATCTGCATTATGAAACTGGATGTAAACGGACTTTTGTTTGATGTATGTGTACCAAGGAGTGAAGTGATGGGCGAGCCGGCAGTCGGACGCAGATTCAAAGGAAATGTATGGCTGCAGGGAAGAATTAACTTCTAAGCCGCCATGCGTTCGGAAGAAGCTGCCAGTGGCAGGTTCTGTAGATGTGGATAAACAGAGAAAAATGTGGATAAATATATTCTGAAGATACAGGGATGGGGAAACCTATCCTTGTATTGACTTTTAGTGAATTAATAGGTAAAATAATATGGTACGAGTTGTCAGGCTTTCTTAGTAAGAAAGCTGATAATTTAATATGCGGCCGTCGGGAGAAAGTCCCGGAACCCAGAAAAATCAAGGGTTTGCGGCATGTGTCGTCATAGCTCAGCTGGATAGAGCACTCGCCTCCTAAGAAAGAGCCGAGGCATTCCCCTGAGGGAATTATAAAAAAACAACCTACAGTTCGATTTCATTCTGAATCGATAAAAAGTGACAATGAGGCTTTCCCCATTTTGGCGAATGCTCTGATGTCACCAAAGCAGAAAAATCTGAGATTGACAGCTTGTCAAAGAGCTGATAATCTAATATATGGCCGT
>ERZ808240.2711-NODE-2711-length-18696-cov-12.408723_pt1 | contig 18696 bp, 16 predicted proteins | sample MGYA00521084_ERZ808240 | MGnify/ENA primary metagenome ERZ808240 (study PRJEB31516, sample SAMN03275571) | gut metagenome | biome: mammalia-associated habitat; material: feces | host: Papio cynocephalus | place: Kenya | collected 2012-08-06 ... | reverse complement strand
GTGAGCGTTGAGGTAAGCGTGAAATAGTGGATGTCCAGGAGCTTACCGCTTTCACTCTCCAAACAGCTGCTGGGAGTCGAGCATGAGGGTGAAGGGGCCGTCGTTCAGAAGCTCGACCTTCATGTCGGCGCCGAAGCAGCCGTGCTCGACGGTTGGATTTATTTAAACTGATTCTGCTCTTTGCTGTAGTGATAATCGATCGCTGCGAGCCGGTCCTCGATCTCCTTTTGGTCGACATCCTCGGCCGCACAGAGTGCTTCGAGTGAGTCATAGTTGTCGCGGAGCTGGGTGTTCAGGTAGCTTAAGAGCATGACGGGGTCCTTTGGTAAATTCATCTTCTTGCCTTTCTATGTTGTGCATCGGAATGCAAAATATTATAATGTCTAATAACCATGCGGTTTTATGCGCGGCGGGAAGCCGGTGCAGTGAAACACGCATCATGGAGCGCGGTGTGAACGAGTGCAGGCCGAAGACATTGGTCGAAGCACGGGTACGGAACCGCATCCGAAAGGAGTATAGCATATGAGAGACGAGAATTGTATTTTCTGTAAATTAGCCAATGGAGATATTCCGACGACCACCCTTTATGAGGATGAGACCTTCCGTGTGATTTTTGATGCGAGCCCGGCCACCCGTGGCCATGTCCTGATCATCCCGAAGGAGCATTACGAGGACCTCACGAAGCTTCCGGATGAGATTTCTGCGAAGGTGATGCCGCTCGCACGTCGGATCGGCATTGCGGAGATGGAGGCGCTGGGCGCGCAGGGCTTCAATGTCGTCCAGAACAACGGCGAGGCGGCCGGTCAGACTGTGCATCACTTCCATACGCATGTGATTCCGCGCTATGGCGAGGAGGACGAGATGGTGCTCTGGAAGCCGGGTACGACCGATGCGGCGGAGCTTGCGGATACCTGCGAGAAGCTGCAGGCGGCGCTCAACAACGAGCGATAAGAGGGAGCTCTACGCGCAGGCAGGACATATGCCGGACGCGCGCTTCCGTATCATTTTTCAGGAAAGGCATACAGACGATCATGACGAAAAAAATCGTGCTGACCGGCGGCGGAACCGCAGGTCATGTAACCGCAAACATTGCCCTGCTCCCGCGGCTTCGCGCGGATGGCTTCGAGGCGTACTATATCGGCTCCTACGATGGCATCGAGAAGAAAATGATGGAGCGCGAGGGGATTCCGTATACCGGGATCTCCACGGGCAAGCTCCGTCGCTACTTCGATCTCAAGAATTTCTCGGATCCGATCCGCGTGCTGAAGGGCTTCGGCGAGGCGAAGAAGGCGTTAAAGAACATTCAGCCGGAGATCGTCTTCAGTAAGGGCGGCTTCGTAGCCGTTCCAGTGGTCTGGGCCGCACACAGCCTGCACATTCCGGTCGTGACACACGAGTCTGACATGACGCCGGGCCTCGCGAATAAGCTCTGCCTCCGTGCCGCAAGCCGAATCTGCTGCAACTTCCCGGAGACGACGAAGGCGCTTCCAGCCGGAAAGGCGGTGCTGACCGGCTCGCCGATTCGCGAGAAGCTTCTCCAGGGAACCCGCGAGGATGGGCTTGAGATGACGGGCTTCAGCGGCGAAAAGCCGGTGCTGATGGCGATCGGCGGCTCGCTCGGCTCCGTCGCCATCAATAACGCCCTCCGCGCGCTTCTGCCAGAGCTTCTGAAGACCTACGACGTGATTCATGTCTGCGGCAAGGGCAATCTCGACGAGACCCTCGCCGACACCGAGGGCTATCGGCAGTATGAGTTCCTCTCCGATGGACTGCGGAATCTCTACGCTCTCGCCGACGTCGTCATTTCCCGTGCCGGTGCCAATGTCATCTGCGAGCTGCTGGCGCTGAAAAAGCCGAACATCCTGATCCCACTGCCGCTCGATCAGAGCCGCGGCGATCAGATTCTGAACGCGAAGTCCTTCGAAAAGCAGGGCTTCAGCTATGTTCTCGACCAGCATGAGATGGAGAAGGACGTGCAGCTTCTGGCCACGGCCATTGAAACCGTATATGCGAAGCGTGCCGAGTATATCCATGCGATGCAGCAGTCCGAGCAGGGCAATGGCGTCGACCGTGTCATCGCCGTGCTGCAGGAGGTGCTCGCAACCGCGAAAAAGTGATGCCTTCGATGCACGATCGATGCCTGAAAAGGCAGCAATGAACCGGCGCTCTTCTGGACGTCGAAAGCCAGGACGTGTCCGTCGCCTGGCGCAGTCGCCGAACGGACAAATACATCATTTGAGGTTTAACTATGATTGGAATTATTGGAGCAATGGACGAGGAGGTCGAGAAGCTGAAGGCGGACCTCGAGAACGCCGTCACAGAGGTGCATAACGGACTTCAGTTTGTGACCGGCCAGCTGAACGGAAAGGATGTCACCGTCGTTCGTTCCGGGATCGGCAAGGTCAATGCAGGCGCCTGCACGGCGCTGCTGATCGACCGCTATGCGGTGGACTGCATCATCAACACCGGCATTGCCGGTTCCCTCGACGCCCACATCAATATCGGAGACATTGTCCTCTCGGAGGATGCGGTGCAGTACGACATGGATGCGACGAACTTCGGCTACCAGCTCGGAGAGATCCCGCGCGTCGGTACGATGGCCTTCCATGCGGATGACCGCCTGATCGGCATGGCCGAGGAGGAGAACCGCCGTGTGAACCCGGAGATCCGGACCTTCATTGGCCGCGTCTGCAGTGGCGATAAGTTTGTGTCCGACGATGAGACGAAGAGCTGGATCATCAAGCGCTTCCAGGGCAAGTGCTGTGAGATGGAGGGTGCAGCGATCGCGCAGATCGCATGGCAGAATAAGATTCCATTTGTGATCATTCGCGCGATTTCGGACAAGGCGGACAATTCCGCGCATGTGGATTATCCGACCTTCGAGAAGCAGGCGATCGAGCACTGCGTGAAGCTGACGGAAGCGCTCGTTACACGCATCTAAAGCAGGAGAAGCTACGCCGGCACCAGAGATGTGGCATCCCTGCCTGCACGCATCGAATTCAGAAGGAGCTGCGTTCGTGCAAGAGCTGTGTCTTTACACGTATCGAATTGAGGAGTCATCATGCGTTTTATTCATGTAGCGGACGTTCACTGGGGCATGGTACCGGATGCGGACCAGCCCTGGGGGAAGGACCGGGCCAATGACATTAAATCGACCTTTCGTGCGATCATCGAGAAGTGCCGGGAGCTGAATGTGGACTGCCTGTTCATTGCGGGTGATCTTTTTCATCGGCAGCCGATGAACCGGGATCTGCAGGAGCTGAATTATCTTTTCGGCACGATTCCGTCGACGCATGTCGTCATCATCTCGGGCGAGCATGATCGGATCGAGCCGAATGCGGCGATCCTCAGCTTCAACTGGAGTCCGAATGTGACCTGGTTCCTGCAGGATACGCCGGAAACGGTCTACTTCGATGACATTAATACCGAGGTCTATGGCTTTTCCTACCATACGCGGGAGCTGCGGGAATCGGTTCTCGATGCGATTCATCCGGAGGCGGATGGACACATCCACATTCTGCTCGCGCATGGGGGCGACGCGGAGCATCTGCCGATCGACAGCGCGGCACTCGCGGAGGCACCGTTTGACTACATTGCCCTCGGGCATCTCCATAAGCCGACGGAGCTTGTGGAACGGAAGATCGTCTATGCCGGATCCCCGGAGCCGCTCGAGCAGAGTGAGACCGGGCCGCATGGCATCTTCGTCGGCGACCTCCATCCGATCACCCATAAGCTTCAGAAGCTGGAGTTTCTGCCGCTTGCGAAGGTGAGCTATGTGCCGCTTCAGATTTCCGTGACGGAGCGGACCTCGAATGAGGAGCTTCAGCGACTGATTTCGGGAGAGATTGAGAAGCGCGGCGTGAAGAACATTTATCGCCTCCGCATCGTCGGAAAGCATGATCCGGAGGTACGCTTCGATCTCTCGTCGCTTCGTGAGCGCTACCGCATTGTGTCCGTGGAGGATGTGTCGGAGCCGCAGTATGACTTTGTGGCGCTGTACCGCGAGCATCCGTCCGACATGATCGGCTTCTACATCCGAAAGCTTCTCCGCGAGCATCCGGAGGACATGAGTGACATTGAGAAAAAGGCGCTGTACTATGGCATCCATGCGCTCCTGAAATCTCAGAAAGGAGGCGAGTGATGCGCTTTATCGACCTTCATATCGACGGCTTCGGCAAGTTCCATGATGTGACGCTTCGCTTCGGCGAGGGGATGAACATCCTCTATGGACGAAACGAGGCCGGAAAGTCGACCCTCCATGCCTTTCTGCAGGCCATGCTCTATGGGCTGGAGCGTCGGCCGGGCGTCGGCAGTGCCGCGCGCCTGCATAAGAAATACCGTCCGTGGGACACGCCGGAGACCTTCGGCGGGGAGCTTCGGCTTCGGCACGAGGGGAAGACCTACCGCATCGTCCGCAATTTCAATGCCGACGACCTGAGTGGAGAGACCCCCTCGGTGGGTGCACTTTCCCCGCGGGAAGAGAGTGCTTCACCGTCAGAAACAGCGATGGGGGCACGTTCTGCAGCGTGTGCAGGAGCTACGAAAGCAGCAGGCACGGGAAGCGGTTCGACCGCAGCGAAGCCACAGGGAACGCCACTCGAAATCTGGAATGAGAGCGATGGCGTGCGGATCGAGGATCCGAAGGCGTTTCTCAAGACGCTGCTCGGCGGCATCTCCGAAACTGCCTTCGAGAATACCGTCTCCATCGGGCAGCTTCGCAGTGCGACGAGCCGCAGCATGGTGCGGGAGCTTAAGGACTATATCACGAACCTCAGCACGACGGGTGACCGCTCACTCGATGCGGCCGGTGCCCTTCGGCTTCTGAAGGAGCAGCGAAGTGCACTGGAGGCGAAGCGGGTGCCGGAGGCCGCGAAATCCTATGTGCAGCTGATCGGGGAGATCCGAAACCTGGAGCGGGAGATTTCGCAGCCGGAGTACGAGAATCAGCTTCGGAAGTACCAGGAGCTTCGCTCCGAGGTGCGCACGGAGCAGGTGGATCGCCAGACCCGGCGCGAGGAGCTGCTTCAGAAGACGGCAGCGCAGGAGGCGGTTCTTTCGCAGGCTGGCTTCCAGACGGCCGAAGACATGGAAGAGACGACGGCGCACGCCGATCAGCTGTATCAGCTCTGCCAGATCGGGGCGGAGCCACGGCAGCGCCTGCTGCGCATCGGACTGCCGATCCTGGCCGGTCTGCTGGCACTGCTGTTTGTCGTCGCTTCGGTGCTGCTGACAGCCATTGCATCGCCGGTGTTTGCGGCGCGCTTTAACCTGGCACCGGAGAAGGTACCGGGGCTCGTACCGCTCGTCACGGGACTCCGCGTGCGGCCATCGATCCTTGCGGCCGGGTGCATTGGCCTCACCCTGCTTTCGGTGCTGCTGCTCCTGTGGCGTCTCTATGCGAATGCGGCCCGGACGCGTTTTCTCCGGGAGACGGCGTCGGAGCTCGAGGCCCTGCTCACGAAGCAGATCGGGAGCTCCGAGCTGACCGCGGACGCCATGCAGAGCTTCCACACGCATATGGAGGAGCTCGCGCGTGCCTGTGCGGAGCTGGAGGAGCATCGTGCCGCTCTGCAGGAGGTGACCGCGGAGCTTCAGACCCTCAACAATGATGAGCGTCGCTACGATGTCGAGCTGCAGAAGCAGAATGAAAAGCAGACGGAGCTGGAGGGGAAGCTGCAGCATCTCAGCAATGTGAAGAACCGTGCGGAGATGATGAAGCGGACGCTCGATGAGAACGATGCCATCACCGTCGAGATCGATGCGATCAATCTCGCGATGGAGACGATGAATGAGCTTCAGAGCTCGATCCAGTCAAGCTTCGGGCACTACCTGAATAAGGAGGCCGGAAAGCTGATTGCGGGCATTACCGGCGGCGTCTATGACTCGATGTGGATCGACCAGAACCTGGACGTGTTCATGAATACCCCGGGGAAGATCGTCCCGATCGAGGACGTCTCGAGTGGCACGATGGACCAGATTTATCTGGCGCTTCGTCTCGCGGCGGCACGCCTGATTCAGGGCGGTGAGACAGGAACGACCGGCGCATCGGCGGTGACCGGGGCGGACACGCGGACAAGTGGTGCACCGACGGTGACTGGGGCGGATGCTGGTACCGAAGGCGGGAAAGCACAGCTGGCGGAGGCGCGGCTTCCGCTCATCTTTGACGATTCCTTCGCGATGTACGATGAGGAACGCCTGACCGCGGCCCTTCAGTACATCATGGAAATTCATCCGGGACAGATCCTTCTCTTTACCTGCCATACCCGCGAGCAGCGGATTCTCGATCAGGTAAAGGCGAGGTACCAGCGGATCGAGATGTAAATGGAAGAGGAAAGAGAAGCAGCTGCACCTGTGAACGAATCGAAAAGCAAATAGAAAAAACAGAAAAGCCTGGGCACATCAACTGAATCATGCGTTGATGGTGCCCAGGTTTTTTTAATTATGTGAGCAACGCGCTCGCGGCGTGCCTGCAGTGCTGAGCTGAAAACATGAGCCTACGATGCCTGCACCCTGATACGTTCGCACGCCCAGAGCTACTCTTCAATTACCTCGATACGTAGGTAATCGAAGGGAATCGCTTCCATGAAGCAGTCCTGACGGAAGACCGTGATGGACTTCCGCTGAAATTCGCGGATGTTCGGCGTGAGCCAGATCGGCACGGCGAGATCGAGGTACTCGCAGATCTCCTTGAGCGCCGTCAGCACCCGGTCGGTTCGGGACAGGCTGTAGTCCTCCTGTCGGGAAACGCAGTCCCGTACGATCCGTCCATCCTTATAAATTGTGCCACTCATACGAAACATAGGCTTCTCCTCTTATCTGATATCCATACGTCATCCGCACGATTTTCGAATGCTGTAAAATAGCTACCGATGAAGGCATGGACATATATCGTTCCACTGAAAAATGCTATAATAGCATGAAAGGCGGTCAAAAAAACCGTACAGGCGAGGCTGACGTATACGTGAAGGATTTGACGTTTTTGGCTTCCCATCAAAAAGCTGTACAGGTATGGCCGACGTTCATGATTTATTCAAATATGGAGACTATAGTTGAAAGCAGGAAAAAAGTAAAGAGCGAGCGGCGATTGTCGTAGCCGCCGGTAAAATCCATTGCTTCCAGGAGGACGAAAGACCATGGGACTTGAGATCGAGCATCCACAGCAGTTTTTAGAAGAGGCGAAGCAGGCCGTCGCGGCGTATCAGGTCGTGAGCGGGCAGCTGAAGGCGCAGCGGGAGGAGGAACGACAGGCCGCCACGACACTCGAGAAGCTGCGGAAGGAAACGCAGGAGAGGATTCAGAAAACCGTAAAGGCACGGGGCGAGGAGATCACCGCCACCTATGACAAGCAGCTTTCGCAGGTCGATGGACGCCTCAAAAAGGCGCAGGATGAGCGGGAGCGCGCCCGAAAGGAGGGCGTGAAGGGACGCATTCGAAAGGAAACGGAGCCGCTCGTGACCGAAAACCGGGAGCTTCGGCGGCAGCTCGCCGCGATCCTGAAAAAGGATCACGCCCCGGCCTTCTGCAAAACCGGCGTGTTTTATACCCTTTTCCGTCCATCGGGCTTCGGGGAAATTTTTGCCTGCCTTCTGACCTTCGTGCTCATTTTTGCAGCGCTTCCCTTCGGAATCTACTACCTGATTTCGCAGCATCAGATCTGGCAGCTCGTCCTGATCTACGTGATCGACATTCTCGTTGTCGGTGGGCTCTATGTGGCGGTGATGAATGCCACCATCGGGAAGCATGCTGCGGTGATCCGAGATGGACGGAAGATCAAAAATCAGATACGCCGTAACAAAAAGAAGCTGAAGGCCATGACCCGGGCGATTCGTTCGGATGCCAATGAATCAGGCTACAATCTCGAGTCCTTCGATGATGAGATCACGAAGGCACAGCAGGAGCGGAACGACGTCATTAGCCGAAAGCAGGGCGCGCAGAATACCTTCGAGACGGTGACGAAGAACATCCTCACAGATGAAATCGAAACCGCGGCCCGCCCGCAGCTCGAGGAGCTGCAGCAGCGCCTGAAGGCCGCGACGGAGCGTCGGCAGCAGCTCGAAAGCGAGGAAAAGGAGCAGGCACTTGCGCTCTCGCAGCGCTATGAGCAGTATCTCGGTAAGGGCCACATGAACGCTTCGGACATCGACCGCATCGCAGAGATGCTGGAAGAGGGCAGCGCGGCCTCCATCATTGACGCCGTCGCAAAGCTCGAGCATCCGGCACAGTGATTTCCGTACTATAGGCACTGTAAGCGCTTTAAAATGAAGATGTGCCTGTAAAAATGAGGTGATTTCCCCAAAACCATAGGCACGCCTGACGCGAAATCTTCAAACGTGCCTAGTAAAAAGGCGCGCCACCATAGGCACAGGCGTCCATTAGGAGCTCGTGAATGCCTATAGTGGCGCCTGCAGAGCACGAAAAAAGCCCCGGCCACTGGAAAAATCCAGTGGCCGGGGCTTTTTTTTATGAAATTCGGAATACGACGCTTAGATATCGCAGTTGCCGACGGTTCTTGGGTATGGAAGCACGTCACGGATGTTCGACATGCCGGTGATGTACATGACCGCACGCTCGAAGCCGAGGCCGAAGCCACCATGACGGGTGGTGCCATACTTCCGAAGATCCAGGTAGAACTTGTACTGGTCAAGCTCCATGTTCATTTCCTTCATACGTGCGAGAAGCTTGTCATAGTCCTCCTCACGCTGAGAGCCGCCCATGATCTCGCCAATGCCTGGAACGAGGCAGTCAACGGCGGCGACGGTCTTGCCATCCGGGTTCTGCTTCATGTAGAAGGCCTTGATCTCCTTCGGATAATCGGTCACGAAAACCGGACGCTTGTAGAGCTTCTCGGTGAGGTAGCGCTCGTGCTCTGTCTGAAGATCGACACCCCAGGACACCTTGTACTCGAACTCATCGTTGTGCTTCATGAGCTCATTGACCGCATCCGTGTAGGTCACACGTGCGAACTCCGAGTTCAGCACATGGTGGAGACGATCGAGCAGTCCCTTGTCGACGAACTGGTTCAGGAAGGTCATCTCCTCTGGAGCATTGTCCAGCACATACTGAATCATGTACTTCAGCATATCCTCCTCACACTGGATGACATCATCGAGATCTGCATAGGCAAGCTCCGGCTCGATCATCCAGAACTCTGCGGCATGACGCTGTGTGTTCGAATTCTCGGCACGGAAGGTTGGGCCGAAGGTGTAGATATTGCGGAAGGCCTGCGCGAAGGTCTCGCCATAGAGCTGTCCGGAAACAGTGAGGCTGGTCTTCTTATTGAAGAAATCCTTGCTGAAATCGATCTTTCCTTCCTCGGTCATCGGAACCTGATCGAGTGGAAGCGTCGTCACCTGGAACATCTCACCGGCACCCTCGGCATCGGAAGCCGTGATGATCGGCGTATGCACATACACGAAGCCACGCTCCTGGAAGAACTGATGAATCGCATAGGCAAGCAGCGAACGTACCTTGAAGACGGCCTGGAAGGTGTTCGTTCTCGGACGGAGATGATCGATGGAACGAAGGTACTCCAGCGTATGACGCTTCTTCTGCAGCGGATAATCCGGAGAAGAGGCACCCTCGAGCTGCACCTCGTCGGCCTGCACCTCAAACGGCTGCTTCGCATCCGGTGTTGCCACGAGCTTGCCCTTTACGATGACAGCGGCACCGACACCAAACTTCGCAACCTCCTGGAAGTTCGCCATGCTGTCATGGTAAACCACCTGAAGCGGTGTGAAGAATGTACCATCGGAAATTGTCAGGAAACCAAACTGCTTCGAATCACGGTTGGACTTGACCCAGCCGCCGACCGTCACCTCCTGATCGTAGTAGGCTTCTTTATGCTTAAAAATCTCTCTTAAAGTCGTTACGTTCATAATGTACCCCTGTTTCTCTCAGAATACCGCGGAAATACGCGATGATTGAACTGATTATAGCGTAAGGCTTCCCTGTTTTCAATGTTTCCGACATGAGGTGGGAAGAGTTTTCATGTCACTTTTATCAATATTACACACGTTTTACGTGGAACTGCATGCAACTTTACACTTCTATCTTTAAATATAAGGCATCTGAGAAATGAGGAAGACCATGGAAATACGTCTCATAAACATTACAAAGAGCTTTGATCATAAGATGGTGATTCATCCGACGACGCTGACCATTGCAGATGGAAGTTTCACAACGTTGCTTGGCCCATCCGGATGTGGAAAAACGACCCTGCTTCGAATGATTGCAGGACTCGAAACGCCAGATGATGGTGAAATCTGGCTGGATCAGAACTGTGTGTTTTCAAAAAAACAGAACATCAACATCCCGCCTGAGAAGCGGATGCTTGGATTCGTTTTTCAGGATTTTGCACTTTGGCCACATATGACGGTGTTTGAAAATGTTGCGTTCGGTCTGCGTGCCCGCAGGGATACTAAAAATTTAGAGAAGAGGGTACAGGATGCCTTACGGATTGTGCAACTCGAGGGATTCGAAAATCGACATCCCCACCAGCTGTCAGGTGGGCAGCAGCAGAGAGTGGCATTCGCCCGTGCCATCGTGGTTCATCCGGGTTGCATTCTTTTTGATGAACCATTGTCTGCTCTGGACGCTCTACTTCGTGAGGAGATGCGGCACGAGCTTACGGAGCTCACAGAGGCTCTTGGCATTACTTCTGTATTTGTTACACACGATCAGAGCGAGGCGATGAGTATGAGCGATCGTATTGCTGTGCTCAATGCAGGCTTTGTGGAGCAGTATACAGATCCGGAAACGATTTATCACCATCCAGAGAGTACATTCGTTGCACGTTTTGTGGGACGGTCCAACTGGTTGAACGATCAGGAGATGTTTCGGCCAGAGGTGGCCACTCAGACACCAGAAAGAAACGCCCTTCATTATACGCTTCCTGTAAAAATGGCGCAGTATCTCGGCAGTAATTATGAGGTTACACTCCAGTACCAGGATGTAACGTGGAGCATCTACAGTGACCATAAACAGAGGCCTGGTGAGCAGATGTCCATTTACATAGATCCAGAACAAATCATTACTTTTCAAAGAAAAGAGGTAGCATCAGCATGAAAAAGTGTACAACATCCATTTTACTCGCCATGTGTCTCGGCTTAACCGCCTGTGGTGCAGCACAGCCTGCTGTAGAGACAAGCGCAAGTGCAACATCCGAAACAGCACAGTCAGCGACAGCAGACACAACGGCAACTGAGAACACTTCACAGGCAGAAGAGAGTACCGAGGCAGGGGATCAGAAGCTTTTTGGTAAGGTGACGGTATATATGCCGAGTCCATCTGGACTTGCAGATAAGCTTGCAGAAGCCTTCACGGAGAAGACCGGCGTCAAAGTTGAACAGTTCCAGGGGACAACAGGAGAAATTCTGGCGCGGCTTGAGGCAGAGCAGGCAAATCCAGTGGCCGATGTGGTTATTCTTGCTTCATGGTCAGATGGACTGAGCATGAAGGCAGACGGCCAGTTGGAGAGCTATACACCGGCCAATGCAGACAAGGTCAATGAAGGCTGGATCGATGCAGATGATACGCTCTTCGGTTACAGTGCCTCTGCCGTTGGTGTTATTTATAACACGACCATCGTCCCAGAGCTGAATGCTGACTGGTCCGAGCTTTCTGATGCAAAATATAAGGATATGATTGCCATCCCGGATCCTGAGAAGTCCGGTGCATGTAAGGATTTCCTTGCGGGCCTCGTTACCGGTACAGAGAATGGTGAAGAAATCATGCAGGGTTGGGTAGACAATGGCCTGACGGTTCCAGGTGCCAATAAGGCGGCACTTGAGGCTGTGACGACTGGCGAGAAGGGCATTCTTATTGCCGGTGTTGATTACAATGCTTACTCTTCCATGAAAAAGGGTGAGCCGCTGAACATCTACTATCCAGCAAGTGGTACCGTTGTAAATCCACGTCCGGCGATGATTCTGAAAACAGCTCCGGATATGGATAATGCGAAGGCCTTCGTAGATTTCCTGTTCAGTGATGATGCACAGCAGCTAGTTGCAGATGCCTACCTCCTTCCAGGTCGCAGCGATGTACAGTGCGAGAACCGCACCAATCTATCCGATATCCCAACGATTCCAACCGATTGGGAAAAGATGATGAGCGTGGCTTCCGATACTGCAGCGAAGCTGAACAGTCTTTGCAAGTAAGGAATTCATTATGAAATCAACAGGACGAAAACAGAATCTTCCACAGCTTCTTTTGCTTATAATTCTGGTCGGCTTGATTCTATGCCCTTTGATTACAGTATTTGCTCAGGCGGTCATCACAGATGGCCGCCTGAATCTGTATCAGGCATGGATGACAATCGCAAGCGCAGAAAATATCGAAACCGTCTGCAATTCACTGCTACTCGGCATTTGCGTTGTTTTATGTTCTACATTGATTGCAGTCCCAACAGCCTATCTTCTCGCACGTACCCAGCTTGCAAGGCATGGTTGGCTGGATATTATCTTTATGATTCCTTTTATGACCCCACCCTACATAGCGTCTATGGGCTGGATACTGTTCATGCAGAAAAGGGGACTTTTTCAACAGCTTTTTCCGGCAACGGGAGCATGGTCAGAGAAATTCTTCTGCTTTGGTGGCTTGGTACTCGTGATGAGTCTTCATGTCTTCCCATTTCTTATGACCATGCTTAAAAATGCCATGCTGAACATTCCGGCAAGTTTGGAGGAAAGCGGTGCGGTTTTTGGCGCAGATTTCAGGTTGCGCTTACGCAGAATTTTCGCACCACTGCTTACCAGCAATTACGTCATTGGTGCGCTACTGGTCTTTGTGAAGACATTGTCGGAATATGGAACACCTTATACTTTCGGACGACGCATTGGTTTTTATGTGTTTACAACGGACATTCACCGCTATGCCACGACGGCCCCGATTGATTTCGGCCGCTCTGCAAGCCTTTCATCTGTGCTGATCTGCATTTGTATGGGGATGTGGCTCCTGCAGAACTCCATTACGAGTAAAACCAGTTACCGTCTGGTGGGGGGAAAGGGGAGTCGCCCATCGTATACCGAACTCACGACGCCTGCACAGACGGCTGCCTGGCTGTGGTTGCTTCTGGTGATACTGACAGCGATTGGCGTTCCATATTTTTCCATTATTTCGACCTCTCTCATTAAGCTTCGAGGTTATGGACTAGTGGCAGGGAATTTTACATTTGATCATTACATTGAACTCTTTTTCACAAATAAAGCAGTGGCGGCAATCTGGTGCAGTCTTTTTCTTGCTGTTTCTTCGGCGACAATCTGCTCGATCATTGGCACCGCAGTGGTTGTAATGGTACAGAAATCCAGAGGTATTGAGAGGAAAGCGCTGGAAGGAATCAGTTTACTGCCGGAAATGTTGCCGAGTATTGTGCTCGTCATTGGCATTATGTTGTTCTGGAATGCGATTTATCGGGTGATTCCACTTTATAACACCATCGGCATCATGGTGCTGGCATATGTTGTACTGTATCTTCCTTATAGCGTGCAGTATGTAAGCTCTGCATTTACACAGATTAATGGCAGTCTTCTGGAGGCTGGACGTACCTTCGGCGGTTCTCCATCCTATGTGTTCCGACGCATCACGCTCCCGATGATCTCACGCGGCATCTTTGCTGGATGGATGATGATCTTTATCATTGCATTTCGTGAACTGGTCACTGCCTCATTGATCGCACCACCAAATGTACTGGTGGTGTCCACCTATATCAACCGGGAATTCGAGCAGGGCAGCGTATCCCTCGGCATGGCCATGGCTGTTTTATGCGTGCTTATCACGACGACTGCACTGCTGCTGTTTCATTATGTGACCGATAAAGGGAAAGGGTAGAATAAGATGAAAACGATTGGAAAAATGAAAAGACTAGTTCCGTTTGTGGCTATTCTGATGGTGATCGCAATTTCGCATACTGTTTACGCTGCTGATAATATGATTCCAACTTATGAGGTGAAGTTTTTGCTGAATTCCGAGCAGGTATTGAGCAAGGAACATTTATTGAAAAAAGAGTATAGGAATTATTTTAATACGGATTCGGAATATCATACTATGAGCATTCTGTATCTGGATACAGAAATGCAGGATTTTAATAATCAGGGATGGATTAACAGAATTCGGGCAAAAGAAGGAAAATCAAGCTTTGAACTAACATATAAAAAGCGCTACCCAATACAGGATGGCAATATTGAAAATGCGCTTACATTGGCAAATCGGGAGGGATTTGATGCAACGGATATGAATTATTCGGCTGAGATTGATTGGGGATATTCTAAAATGACTCTGAGTTTATCATGCCAAAAAGAGAAATCAAATAAAGGGTATGATGACTTAGAACTTCCTAAAAAGAATGCGGCAATTGAGATGATAAAAGACAAGATGCCGGGAAAAGAGGAAAACTGGCTATATGAAAACTGGGGCAAAGATGTTATTAAAGATGCAAAAAAGGCAGGCCCTGTACATTGCTATAGGTATAATGGAAAGTGTGATGGTATAGATGTTGATATTGAAATTATGCCGATCGAGAATCAGACGAATGACAACATTACATATGTGACAGAATTGTCATTTAAGGAAAATGATTACGAGAGTGCGAGTGAAGGCAGGGACATCATTATGAATGAGCTAGATGAGTTAGGAATTTTGGAACATAGAGATTCGTTGAAAACACAGATGATTTTAGATGCATATCTTGGCACCTGAATGATTCGATGCTTTTTGCGTTCCTGTGATATGAATATTTTTCACAATTCGTTGACTTTGGGACACCATGACATGATTGTTGACACAATTTGTTGCTTTTCTAGTAATGTGACATTACGCAAGGCTTTCATCCGACTTAATATGTTAGATGAATTTCAGGTTTTTGACGCAAATGAGATTTTTTAGGGACACGTGACATATCTCAAGCCTCCGCCATTCATCGAAGAAAGCTTCAAAAAGCACATGCAGGGACTCAGAAATAATGTCATAGATTTTGATATCCTTTGTTTTGCGTTAGCGCGTAATGTCATAGCCCTGCATTCTTTCAAGTCTGTGAAAACCGCATAAAGTCATAGGAATTTTAAATGCTTAATTTGCATCAGTTTTTCAAAAAGGTAATGTCATGGGCAAGATATTCATCCTGATTTGTGTCAGTGGGGCTTGGAAACACAAAAATGAGCGCATGGGTGGCGGCCCCTGTAGCCCTCTTTCAGCCGAAACCGTGACCATCCTTCCGGTGCGTCTGCTTTGTACATTGTAAAAAACAAAAGGGCGCCGTTTCGGGATCTTGTGCAATTATTACGAAGCCATTACACAAAATTCGTCACTTTATTGTCAAAATAACGGTTTTCTGGGTTAACAGCGCGGGTTTCGAGTGGTATACTAAGGACAGCTAGATATTTCTCTACTACTTATATTACTAATGAGGTGATGACGTGATTAAAAAAGAAATGATCGCCATGCTGCTCGCTGGCGGCCAGGGCTCCCGCCTTGGTGTACTCACAAAAAATGTCGCAAAACCTGCCGTATCCTTCGGTGGAAAGTACTCGATCATTGATTTCCCACTTTCCAACTGCATCAATTCAGGTATCGATACCGTCGGTGTGCTGACACAGTACAAGCCGTTACGTCTGAATGCCCATATCGGAATCGGTATTCCATGGGATTTGGATCGAAACAGAGGAGGCGTAACGATTCTGCAGCCGTATGAGTCGCAGAATGGTGCAGACTGGTTTTCTGGTACCGCTAATGCCATCTACCAGAACATCGAGTACATCGATAACTATGATCCGGACTATGTGCTGATTCTCTCCGGTGACCACATCTACAAGATGGATTATGAGGTCATGCTGGAGTACCATAAGGCAATGAATGCCGACTGTACGATCGCGTCCATGCCGGTTCCAATGGAGGAGGCCAGCCGTTTCGGTATCACCGTGACGGATGAAAATAATCGAATCATTGATTTCCAGGAGAAGCCGAAGGAGCCGAAGTCCAATCTCGCCTCCATGGGCATCTATATCTTCTCATGGCCGGTGCTTCGGGAAGCACTCATCACCAACAAGGAGGTACCAGGAGAGGATTTCGGTAAGCACATCATCCCATACCTTTTCAATAAGGGCAGCCGCATCTTCGCCTATGAGTTCAATGGCTACTGGAAGGATGTCGGAACACTTGAGTCCTACTGGCAGGCCAATATGGAGCTTGTATCGATCATTCCGGAGTTCAATCTCTATGAAGAGTACTGGAAGATCTATACCGATACGAAGAATCCGGCGCCGCAGTTCATTTCCCAGAACTCCCATGTGGAGCGCTGCATCATTGCCGAGGGCTGTGAGATCCATGGCGAGGTGCATAATTCTGTGATCGGTGAGGGCGTCACGATCGAGTCTGGTGCTGTGGTCAATGACTCCGTCATCATGTCGGGCACGACGATCGGCGCAGGCACACGCGTGGATAAGGGCGTCATTGCCCAGAACGTGACGATCGGGCAGAACTGCGAGATTGGTGTCGGCGATTTCGCACCGAGCACCTATGATCAGAGAGTATACAATGCAGAGCTTGCCGTCATTGGCGAGGGCTCTGTGCTTCCGGACAATGTAAAGGTCGGAAGAAACACCGCAATCTATGGCGTAACGACAGCAGAGGATTATCCTGACGGATTACTCGCAAGCGGCGGAGCAATCATTAAGGAGGACGAGACAGTATGAGAGCGATAGGTATTATTTTAGCAGGTGGTAATAATAAGCGGATGCGGGAGCTTTCGAATAAGAGAGCGATCGCCGCGATGCCAGTAGCCGGTTCGTACCGTGCCATTGACTTCGCCCTTTCGAATATGTCCAACTCCCATGTGCAGAAGGTGGCAGTACTGACCCAGTATAATTCGAGATCGCTGAACCAGCACCTTTCCTCCTCGAAGTGGTGGGATTTCGGCCGGAAGCAGGGTGGTCTCTATGTTTACACGCCGACCATTACGGCAGAGCACAGCGACTGGTTCCGTGGCACGGCGGATGCGCTGTACCAGAACCTGGACTTCCTCAAGCAGTCGCATGAGCCATATGTCATCATCGCCTCCGGAGACGGCATCTACAAGCTCGACTATGCAAAGGTGCTCGAGGCGCATATTAATAAGAAGGCCGATGTGACCGTCGTGGTAAAGAGCATGGAGCCGAATACAGATGTTTCCCGTTTCGGTTGTGTGAAGATGAATGAAGACGCCCGCATCGTCGAGTTTGAGGAGAAGCCGATTGCCACCGATGCAACGACCATTTCCTGCGGTATCTACATCATCCGTCGTCGTCAGCTGATCGAGCTTCTCGAGAAGGCACACGAGGAGGATCGCATGGATTTCGTCAAGGATATCCTCGTACGCTATAAGAACGTGAAGCGCATCTATGGCTATAAGATCGATACCTACTGGGCGAACATCGCGTCCGTCGAGGCCTACTACAAGACGAATATGGATTTCCTGAAGCGGGATATCCGGGACTACTTCTTCCGGGAGCAGCCGGGCATCTATACGAAGCTTGAGGATAACCCTCCTGCAAAGTACAATCCGGATTGCAATGTGCGTCACTCGATTCTTGCGAGCGGCTGCATTATCAATGGTACGGTGGAGAATTCCGTACTCTTCCGGAAGGTTTATGTTGGAAACAACTGCGTGATCAAAAACTCCATCATTTTGAATGATGTATACATTGGCGATAACACCGTCATCGAGAACTGCATCGTCGAGAGCCGTGATACGATTCGTGCCAATACGACCTATATCGGCACACCGGACGACATCAAGATCGTTGTAGAGAAGAATACAAGATATCAGATGTGATGGGAGGGGTGACCTATGCAGATAACCGATGTACGGATCCGAAAGGTGGACAAGGAAGGAAAGATGAAGGCCATTGTCTCCATCACCTTCGATGATGAGTTTGTGATTCATGACATTAAGGTGATTGAGGGTGAGAAGGGTCTCTTCATTGCGATGCCATCGCGGAAGACCGCCGATGGGGAGTATCGTGATATCGCGCACCCGATCAAGTCGTCGACGAGAGAGGTGATTCAGGAAATCATCCTGGACAAGTATCAGGCGGAGCTGGTTTCTGAATCCGAAGGATACTGATCATAGGAACGAAGTAGACGTGTAGTTCATCGTGAAAATGATGACGGCCGCTGTTTCCAGATGATAGGAACGAAGTAGACGTGTAGTTCATCGTGAAAACGATGACGGCCGCTGGTTCCAGATCATAGGAACGAAATAGACGTGTAGTTCATCGTGAAAATGATGACGGCCGCTGCTTCCAGATCGTATAAATGAAGCATGCGCAGGACTGCCGAAAGGTGGCCCTGCGTTTTTGGGTTCCGGCAGAAAAACCACCTGTTTATACGGAAGTACGGTAGAGGCGTGGGCTGCAGGGAGGTTCTCGAAGCACAGTACTGCGCGCCAGGCCGTACACCACATCACATCACCTCCACCTCGTTACTATGCATTGAACATTTCCAGGAGTCAGTCGAGCACGGAAGCTGTTGGAAACTATATACGATTTTGAAAAACGATGTTTAGTATATAGAATTTCTTCTTCCAGGCCTTGTTAAATCCGTAACAATATATACAATAAGTCTTTTTCAGAAATTGTATATATCGATTTTGCTGTGTTTGGCTTGAAAAAGCAGCGTTGGCTATATACAGAAGGCCGTTTTCGAAAATCGTATATACCCATCTTTTGT
>ERZ808240.2709-NODE-2709-length-18699-cov-12.175338_pt1 | contig 18699 bp, 15 predicted proteins | sample MGYA00521084_ERZ808240 | MGnify/ENA primary metagenome ERZ808240 (study PRJEB31516, sample SAMN03275571) | gut metagenome | biome: mammalia-associated habitat; material: feces | host: Papio cynocephalus | place: Kenya | collected 2012-08-06 ... | reverse complement strand
TTTTTCTTTATATTTTTCTTTATATTTTTCTTCAAATGATTCCCCGCCTGTTTTAGATTTATGACTTTAAAAGAGCAGCCCCAAAGGACTGCTCTCTCTTTTGTATTGTTATCCCCAAAATGCCGCCTCTTACCTTTTGACTCCTAGCAATGCTAGGTGGGTAACCGCAACCAACCTTTTGCCTTCCCTTCCAATCCTCCTTGCGGAGTGAGGGCTTGACAGCCACTTGGCAATATAGGAATCCCGTTTAAAGTAAATGTAGGTTCAAAACCGGTAAGAGTTATCGCACATCTCAGGTTAAGTATATTATAGCTACTCTGCTTCTATTTTACAACTGGAAATTTTACCAATGTTCATGCGGTGAGCGCCACTTTATGAACAAAGGTAGTCTCGCAGTGACGAAAAGCGTGATAGCGCGACTTTGTGAATGGCGCGGGCTGAATTAAAAAGGCTGTCTCCGAAGAGACAGCCTTTTGGTTGTCATAATTGTCTGTAAAGTAAGATTACAGCTGAGGGCCAGCAGCAACCAGAGCCTTACCGGCATCATTTCCTTCGTATTTAGCGAAGTTCTTGATGAATCTCTGAGCAAGATCCTTTGCCTTCTCTTCCCACTGAGAAGGATCAGCGTAGGTATCTCTGGGATCCAGAATTCCGGTATCAACACCGGTTAACTCAGTAGGAACCTCGAAATCGAAGTAAGGAATCTTCTTGGTAGGAGCGGTCTTGATAGCGCCATCCAGGATAGCATCAATGATACCACGGGTATCCTTAATGGAGATACGCTTGCCGGTTCCGTTCCATCCGGTGTTAACCAGGTATGCCTTAGCACCGTTCTTCTCCATCTTCTTAACCAGCTCTTCTGCATACTTGGTAGGATGCAGCTCCAGGAATGCCTGACCGAAGCAAGCAGAGAAAGTAGGGGTAGGCTCGGTAATACCACGCTCGGTACCAGCTAACTTAGCTGTGAAACCGGACAGGAAGTAGTACTGGGTCTGCTCCGGAGTCAGAATAGATACGGGAGGCAGTACGCCGAATGCATCAGCAGACAGGAAGATTACGTTCTTAGCTGCGGGTGCGGAAGAAATAGGACGTACGATATTCTTAATATGGTTGATAGGATAAGATACACGAGTATTCTCGGTAACGCTCTTATCGTTGAAATCAATCTTGCCGTTAGCATCAACGGTTACGTTCTCAAGCAGAGCATCTCTCTTGATTGCATTGTAAATGTCGGGCTCGGAATCCTTGTCCAGGTTGATAACCTTAGCGTAGCATCCACCTTCGAAGTTGAATACGCCGTTGTCATCCCAACCGTGCTCGTCATCACCGATCAGCAGACGCTTAGGATCGGTAGACAGAGTGGTCTTACCGGTTCCGGACAGACCGAAGAAGATAGCGGTGTTCTCACCGTTCATATCGGTGTTTGCGGAGCAGTGCATGGAAGCGATGCCCTTCAGAGGCAGGTAGTAGTTCATCATGGAGAACATACCCTTCTTCATCTCTCCGCCGTACCATGTGTTAACAATAACCTGCTCGCGGCTGGTAATATTGAAAGCTACGCAGGTCTCGGAATTCAGACCCAGCTCCTTGTAATTCTCAACCTTAGCCTTGGATGCGTTGTAAACTACGAAATCAGGCTCGAAGTTCTTCAGTTCTTCCTCAGTGGGTTTGATGAACATGTTGGTTACGAAATGAGCCTGCCAAGCTACCTCTACGATGAAACGGATAGCCATGCGGGTGTCCTTGTTAGCGCCGCAGAATGCATCTACAACGAACAATCTCTTGTTAGACAGCTCCTTTTTAGCGATATCCTTTACAGCAGTCCATGCTTCCTGGGACATACGATGGTTGTCGTTCTTGTACTCATCGGAAGTCCACCATACGGTGTCCTTGGAGTTCTCATCTTCAACGATGAACTTATCTTTGGGAGAACGTCCTGTATATATACCGGTCATAACGTTTACCGCACCAAGTTCAGTTACCTGACCTTTCTCATAGCCTTCCAGCTCAGGCTTCGTCTCTTCTTTGAACAACTCTTCATAAGAAGGATTGTAAACGATTTCTGTGGTTCCGGTGATGCCGTACTTGCTTAAATTGATCTCTGCCATCTTACATTAACCTCTTTCCTTTAAATTTATATGTGTCTTTATCTTCTGCCACATCGTCTGTATTATCTCAAACCCCAGTAAAAAAGTCAAGAAACCGTTAAAAATTTTATACCGATTTTATAATCTCTTTACTTTACACCGGTTTCCACTGCCAGCCACTCTTTTTCTTCCTCATTCAGATAGGGAGAAATCTTCTCGTAGACGGTCTTCTGATACTCATGCAGATACTTTATCTGGGTATCGTTCAGATACTTTTCGTCAATGGCTTCTCTGTCGATGGGTACCCAGGTCAGAGTCTCGAAATGCATGAACTGACCGTACTCGTTCTTCACATCGTTTTTCGCCAGCATCACATTCTCGATCCGGATACCGTGGCTGCCCTGGATGTAAATACCGGGCTCATTGGTGATGTCCATGCCGTCCTCGAACACTGCTTCCACCATACCACCGGTGAATCTCCAGCGCATGTTCTGTGGACCTTCGTGTACATTCAGAATGTATCCCACACCATGTCCGGTGCCGCACTGGTAATCGATATCCATATCCCAGATGGGCTGTCTTGCCAGAATATCCAGATTCCGTCCGGTACAGCCGTAGAGCCAGTGGGCATGGGTCAGCTGCATTACTGCCGCTGCCACCATGGTGTAATGTTTTTTAATCTCCTCGGAGACGGGACCTAAGACAATGGTTCTGGTCACATCCGTAGTACCGCCCAGGTACTGTCCGCCGGAATCTACTAACAGCATGCCTTCCGGTTCCAGTGTGGCACAGTTCTCTGTCGTTGCCTCGTAATGCATCATAGCTGCATTGGACTTATAGCCTGCGATCGTTGGGAAGGACAGGTCTAAGAATTCCGGGATCTCTCTTCTTTTCTGTTCCAGATAGTCTGCCGCGGTCACTTCGGTGATCTTCTCTTTGCCCACATGGATCTTCAGCCAGTAGATGAATTTGGTTACCGCAACACTGTCCTTCAGGAAAATCTCCTTCATTCTCGCCTGCTCCACCGGATTCTTGATGGCTTTTAACAGTTCGGTGGGGTTCTTGCCCTCTACCGGCTGCTGGTTCTTCTGCAGTGTCTTATATAATGTATAACTGCAATATCTGTTGTCCACGAGGATCGCATTGCCTGCGGGAAGTGCCTTCAGGAAATCTACGACCGTGCCATATTCCTTCACTTCGATGTGATGTGCTGCCAGATACTCTGCCACCTGCGCATCCAGTGCTTTCTGCTGAATAAACAATGTGGCTGTATCCTCTGTGATATAAGCATAAGACATTGCCACCGGATTGCATTCCACATCACAGCCGCGGATGTTAAAGAGCCACATCAGATCGTCCAGTTTGGTCAGAAGCAGTGCATTGGCGCCGTTCTTTGCCATCTTTTCTCTGGTCTCTGCAAGTTTCTCTTCCACGCTCTTGCCGGCGAGCTTCTCATCCAGTACCGTTACTTTTCCGGCAGGGAAATCCGGTCTGTCCGTCCAGATACTGTCTGCCAGATCCTTCTCATAAGCAATGCGGATCTGTGCCTTTGCCAATACCTTTTCGTATTTTTTACCATCCATGGCGGCGATGACTCTGCCGTCGAAGCCTAAGGTCTGTCCCTGCTGCATGTTCTGCTCCAGGAACTCCTCAATGGTGGGAACCCCTTCCTGCAGCATACGGAACAGTTCTACGGTCGTTCCTTCCAGTTCGGTTTCCGCCTGAATGAAATATCTGCCGTCGGTCCACAGTCCGGCACCGTCCTTCCATACTAACAGGGTGCCGTTGGAACCGGTGAAGTTACTGAAATATTCTCTTACTTTAAAATAATCATTTACATATTCGGAGTTATGAAAATCCGCTGTGGGCATCATATAGAAGTCAATGCCCCCTTCCTGCATTTTCTCTCTGAGAAGTGCAAGTCTGTCCTGAATCACTTTGTTTTCCATTGTTCTATTCCTTTCAAAAAGCCTTAATAGCCTTCGGTAAGTTCACCCTTACAGAGTCCTACGGCTCTGGAGGTACCGATACGGTCACAGCCAAGATCTATGAACAGCTCCAGATCTTCCATGCTGGACACACCTCCTGCCGCCTTGATCTTCACGCCTGGACCGATGTATTTTTTGAACAGCTCCACATCTTCCTTTGTGGCACCGCCGGTTCCGAAGCCGGTGGAAGTCTTGATGAAGTCCGCACCTGCATTGGTCACTGCCTTACACATGGCGATCTTCTCTTCTTCGGTCAGATAGCAGGTCTCGATGATGACTTTGAGGATGTGATCCCCACACTCTTTTTTCAAAGTCCGGATCTCTTTCTCCACCTTGTCAAACAGACCGTTCTTCACATCGCTGATGTTGACTACCATATCGATCTCGTTGCAGCCGTCTTCCAGTGCCTTACGTACTTCCGCAACCTTTGCTTCCGTCACACTGTAGCCTAACGGGAATCCCACTACGGTACAGATATTGATCTTGTCCCCATAGGTGTCATGGATTCTCTTAATATAACAGGGCGGCACACATACACTGGCGGTATGATATTTTATCGCCTCATCACACAATTTCTGAATATCCTCCCAGGTAGCGAATGCCTTCAGTTGCGTATGATCCACCTTTCCGAGCATTTCTTTTGCTGTCATGTCATTCTCCTTTTCTATGTATCTATCTGCTATAATGAATTGTTATTACTGACTGACCCTACTTATTATAGCAAAGAACCCTTTTAATATAAAGTCTAAAGTTTTATTTTGACTGATGAGCTAGTGAAGCAAAGCCACGAACGCCAACGGCGAACGGAACATCACACCTTGATGTCTCGTCTCCGGGTGTGAATTTTCTAATGAAAAGTGATAAAGCGGTTCTCATCATGACGGGGTCGCCTACACGCGCCCTCCATGGCGCAAAAAGCCATGCATGCATGGCTTGGCTGAAGCGGACACGATGTCCGCTTCCCCCTGTCGTTCTACACTTTTCAAGAAAATATCAACACCCTCCAACAGACATCGCGGCATGACATTCCGTCCACCATGGGCGTTCTGTGTTTCAAAATTCCATGTTTATCTCTTTTTCAATACCGAAGGGCACAACAAGGCTTTTTGGTATCCTGTGTGCCCATGACACTGAAGGAAAAGGGCACACGGAAGTTGGTGCCAGTCGACTGTACCCTTGACATTTGTAAAAATGGGCATGATAAACCTATATATAGCTCTCCGTGCCCTTATTGCAGAAAAAAATGGGCATGGAAAGACTTGTTCAGAGCATCTGTGCCCATGGCTTACTTCAAAATGCCAGTAGCCCGCAGTCGGGGTAAGGACAAGCAGACTCTAAGCAGTCGTCGGTACTTAGCGAGGGTACTTTCCTCGCTTATGTACCGCTACGGTCTGCGTCCGTAAGCGAATCGTGCTAAAGCACGCGCGGGTCTGCGGTTCTTAGCCCCAATGCGGGCTACGGCGATTCGATAACATTTCTTCACTAACTCTCCATTTACCGTTCCTCTCCCAGGAAAAACAGTGCCAGTGTTCCGGGACCGGAATGGGACCCAATGGTAGGTCCGACATAATTGATCAGGAAGCTGTCGATTCCGAACCGTTCCTTCACCAGATCTCTTACCAGTTCTGCCGCGGAAAGATCATCTCCATGGCTGATGAATACAATATCATTCTTATCACGGTAAGAACCCATTTTTTCTTCCATGTAATCCACCAGTGCATGGAGGGATTTTTTACGTCCTCTCACCTTGCCGATGACGATCAGGTGTCCCTCATTGTCCACATGAAGCTTGGGCTTGATGCCTGCCAGTGTTCCCACAAATGCCGTTGCCTTGCTGACACGACCTCCGCGATAGAGATGGTACAGATCATCTACGGTAAATACATGCACGAGATGCAGACGGTTATTTTTCACCCACTCCGCAACTTCTTCTATGGTTTTCCCCTGGTCTCTTAAGGCAACTGCCTTATGCACCAACAGTCCCTCTCCGAGAGATGCACACAGACTGTCAATGACAATGATCCTGCAGTCCGGCTGCTCTTCCATGATCTCTTCGGCAGCCATACGCATACTGTTATAGGTACCGCTCAGTCCGGAGGAAAAGGCAATACACAGGATCTCTTTATTTTCTTTTAAATATTCCAGGAAATGCGCTTTTGCTTCCTCAGGATTGACCTGGGAAGTCGTGGGCATCTTGCCGCTTCTCATCAGTGCATAGAACTCCTTCTCAGGAAGTTCCTGTCCCTGTCCGTAAGTCACACCATCCATAATATAGCTGAGATTCATACATCCAAGATCATGCTCTTTCAGGTATTCTTTGGGCAGATCTGCTGTACTGTCTGTAACGATTTTAAACATTGATTGCCTCCTGACATTATAAAATTTATGGCTTTTCTTTTGCGCCATTATAGCATTGATAGGCAATCATTTCAATTTTGCTGGCAAAAGTGATACATTTTGTCACATTCTCCGGCGGATCAGACGTTTTTTCAATTTCTGCATATCTAACGGAAACAGAGGATAGAGATAGCTCTGCCCGGATATGGTTTTGTTGGTAAAAATAGCAAAGACCGTCACCGCGATTCCAAGCAGATACCCCCAGAGTCCGAAGCACTGTGTCAGAATCAGATTTAATATCCTCATAAATTTCAATGCATATCCCAGTTCGTAATTCGCCTGGGTATAATTTGCAATCGCCACGAATGCCATTGCCAACATCACTTCCGGGCTGAACCATCCGCTCTCCACCGAGAATTCCCCCAACACCAGTGCTGCCATCACACTTAAAGGAGTACTCAGCATATTCGGAGTATTCACCGCCGCCAGCCGCAGACCGTCGATTGCCAGTTCCAACAGTAAAAACTGCAATAACAACGGCACATTGGGCTCTTCTTTTAATATGGTAAATGCCAGATTCTCGGGAATCCACATCCGGTGGTTCATAAGCAGCAGGTACGTCGGTGTCACAAAATACGTAAGCAGCGCAATCAGAAATCTGGTCAGTCTCAGATACGTTCCGGTGACCGGCGGAAAATAATAATCGTCCGCTTCCTCCACCACATCAAAAATGGTCGTGGGCAGAATCATCGCCGATGGGGAATTGTCCACCAAAATAATCAGATTGCCTTCCAGCACATGGGCTGCCGCCGTGTCCGGTCGTTCCGTATATTTGAATTTCGGAAAAGGATTATACCATTTCCTGCGGTAGAGGCATTCCGCCAGGCTTTCCTGGTTCATGGACAAGGCATCTGCCTGAATGGAACGGATCCGCTCTCTGACTCTGTTCAAAAGCTCCGGATCCACGCGGTTCTCCATATAACATAATACGATATCCGTCCGGGAATTTGCTCCGGCATTGAGCATTTCCATATGCAGATCCGTGCTGCGGATCCTGCGGCGGATCAACGCGGTATTAAATACCACCGTCTCCACAAATCCGTCCTTGGAACCTCGAAGCACCTTGTCCTTCTCCGGCTCCTCCACGCCTCTCGCCGGATAAGTCCTGGCGTCGATCAGCACTGCTTTTTCATAGCCGTCTACGACCAGGACAAACACTCCGGAAAGTAACGCTCCCAATACCTTTTCCCAGGTATCGTCCAGATCCACCTCCACGTACGGGATGGCGATCTTGGACATCTCGTGGGCATCCTTTGGGAAATCCTCCGGTGTCAGGTCCATAAGGTACTGCAATAGTTTCTGCATCAGTTCATCCTTGCAGAAGCCATCGATGAGATACATGCAGGCATCGGTGTCTCCGATACGGATGACCCGGTGAATAATATCGAAGTTCGTCTCAAGCCCCATCCGTCCATCCATATATTGCATGTTCTGCGCCAGATCTTTGGAAAGTTTTTGTGGTGTCTGCTGCTTCGTCTGTGACATAAAAATCCCCCTTTGGGTACATATCATAACTTCATCATGTCCCATTCGGGGGATTTTATTCTTATGAATTATTTTGTAGTACTTCCGAAACCGCCGTTGCGGATGCCTTCCGCATCATCGTCCTCTGTGATACCGTACTGCATGAAGATTCCCTGGGCGAATCCGGTTCCTGCGGGAACCTCCACAGTCTTGCCTTCATTGGAGTCGTTCGTGACTTTCATGAAGATATGTCCTTCATTGTCCGAGAAAAAATAATCGCTGTCAATGATGCCCACGGTATTGTTCATCTGCAGTCTGTACTTAAATCCAAGTCCGCTTCTGGGATAGATCTGCAGTACCCAGTCTTCCTGCATCTCCGCCCGGATACCGGTCGGGATCTTGATGGTCTCTCCGGGTGCCAGTTTAAACGTAAACGGAGCAAAGAAATCATATCCGGCGCTTCCTTTCGTAGCTCTCTTCGGAAGCTTTAATGTCTCGTATATTTCTTTGATCTGCTCCTCCGTATACTGCTGATATTCCTCCTGCATGGCAGTCAGGAACTGTGCAGGGCTTACAAAATGAAATTTGGCAATTCTATGCATGGTTATTTTGTCCTTTTCTTATTTTTTTATAGCATCTGTGTCTCTTAAGTCACTGCGGATCCGTTTTCCTTATGCATAATCCCCGCAATGCAGCACCACATCTTCCGGATGATCACCGGCAAGCGTCTTCTTCACATCAATCACCCGCTGGTTCTTACTGCCCTTCCACAGAAGCTTTACATCTTTCTCTTCCACATGGAATTCTCCGTCTACCACCACATCCACATACTGCATAACCGGCAGATCGTAGATATCTTCCCAACTGTCTCCGGTATACATCCAGATCGTCTTCGTGGGATATTTTTCTCTGATTTCACGCATCAGATCCTTGACATCCGCACGGTTCACGGGATGCATGGGATCTCCTCCGGAAAAGGTGATTCCGGAAATGTATGGTTTCTCCAGCTGTTCAAAGATCTCCTGCTTTGCAGCCTCATCAAACAAAAGTCCTCCGTCCGGATCCCAGGTAATGGGATTCTGGCATTCCTTGCAGCAATGATTGCAGCCTGCTACCCACAGTACGACCCGCAGACCATCGCCGTTCAGCATATCGTCCCTGGTTATATTATGATATCTCATTTATCTGTCCATCCTGTCTCTACATACTTTTCCGTTCTGCAATCTCCGCCATCTTGGCATCATTCAGTCTCGTATCTCCGTGTACTCTCGAGTAAGACAGATAGCCGTTCATACGGTCGATCTTGGTCAGATTGCGGCTGCCGCAGACAGGACATACGTCCATCTCCAGTTCCTGATGACCACAGTCATCGCAGTATGCCAAAGACAGGTTCACGCCTTCATAGAAGCCCATATCCATGGCTCTGTGGATCAGTGTCTTGATTGCCTCGGTATTATAATCAATCGGATATTTTACATACTGGATCTTACCACCGTTGCTCAGATTCCAGAACCGGTTCTCCAGATCCTGCTTCTGAATAGGAGTAATATCCTCTGTCACATGACAGTGGAAGCTGTTGCTGACATATTCTCTGTCGGATACGCCCTCGATAATACCGTATTTTTTACGGAACTGCTTTACCTGCAGACCACACAGATTCTCTGCGGGAGTTCCGTAAATGGCATACAGGTTGCCGTCCTCTTCCTTGTATTCCGAAATCTTCTGATTGATATGCTCTAATACTTCTACCGCAAAAGCGCCGTCCTCTACCAAAGACTTACCGTTGTAGAGTTCCTGCAGTTCATTCAGCGCAGTGATACCGAAACTTGCCGTTGCGGATTTCAGTAACGGTTTGATCTTGTCTGTCAGTTTCAGATGTCCGCCCAAGAACCCTCCCTCACAATATGCCAGAGGGTTCGTGGATGCACGCATCTCTCCCAGATAAGCATAGGTACGGATGTGGAGCTGACGGATCAGTTCCAGATAGTAATCCAGCACTTCATAGAAGTCTCTGCTTTCTTTTCTCGCTTTTGCCAGAATCATGGGCAGATGCAGGGATACCGCACCGATATTGAATCTGCCTACAAATACCGGCTGATCCTTATCGTCTGCGGGATGCATGCCGCCTCTCTCATACCAGGGAGACAGAAAAGCTCTGCATCCCATGGGAGATACGATCTTGCCGTACTGCTTGTACATGCTTGACACATAACCTTTACCGGTCAGGCTCAGCCAGTCGGGATACATGGTCTTGGCAGAACATTCCACGCCGGCTTCAAATACATCTTCCAGCGGCTTACCGGGTCCGTGCAGATTCTCATCATATAAAAATACGATCTTCGGGAACAGAACGGGCTTTTTATGATCCTTTTTGCCCTGCCCCTTTCTGCGGACTTCCAACATGGTAATGGTAGCCATCTTGGCAAATTTACCGGTGCCGGTTCCTGCGGTCACTGTGATAAAAGGATAATCGCCACGGCTGCTTGCCACAGTATTGAACTTATATTCCCATCCCTGGAAGCCCTGTTCGAATTCTTTCTTCACATCCGCAAGAGCTTCTCTCTCAGCCACATCCGCAGCCACTCCCAGTCTCTCGTATTTTGCCAGGGCTCTGTTGTAGGATTTCTCCGCATAAGGCTCCAAAATCAGATCCACGCTGGGCACAGTGAATCCGCCGTACTGCTGGCTGGCTGCGCTTAAGACGATATCGCCGATGACATCAAATGCCACATCCAGAGTCTTCGGCTCGTTGTACCAGATGTTGCCCATCTCGAAGCCGCCCGTCAGAACATTCTGTACGTCAAACAGGCAGCAGTTCATGGTATCTCTTCTGGCGGACATATCATGCACATAAATATAACCGTCACGGCATGCCTGGATCTCTTCCGTGGTCAGGAAGAATTTCTGATACAGTTCCTTGTTCAGCTGATTGAAGATCAGGCTGCGCTTGGTAGATACCAGGGCGGAGTCCGTGTTGGCATTTTCCTTATCTCCGATGTACATGATGGACTGGCTCTTTTTATAGACATCATCCAGCATCCGTACAAAGTCCTGCTTATAGTTACGATAATCGCGATAGCTTTTTGCGACGATCGGTTTTACCTGCTCTAAAGCACTTTCCACAATATTGTGCATGATGGGAATGGGAACTTCATCCACTTCCAGCTCGTTCACTTTGTCTACCACATACTGGCAGATCTGCTCTTTTTCTTCTCTGGTGAATTTTGTCAGGGCACGGTATGCACTCTTGCCGACAGCACTGATCACCTTCTGTACATTAAAAAGCTCCTTGCTCCCGTCCTTTTTTACGACATAGATCTCCCTGTCCGGTCTGAACTGTTTGCCATAGTCTTCATTTTCTTCATGGTTGTGTTCAAAATTGCTGCTCATCTTTCTCCTCCCTTCATACGATAATGTCCGGAAAGCACCCGGATTCTGCTGTATTCCCCTACTTACGATAGCGTTTACAAATACCATATATGGTATCCGTAAACATCAAAAAGCAATATATTGTGGGTGCTATGTATCATAGTATAAAAAAGAATCCCTGTCTTGTCAACAAGGGATCCTTTAGAAAACTATACAAAAAAAGATTTTGAAATTTTGGATAACTTTTTATTCCGCGATCTCCGGCTGTTCCCGCAAAATATCCGAAATCCACTGTACATAACGCTTCTGCACTGCTTCCGGTGCTGCAATGTGGGCATCTGGTCCGATTCCGGCAAGCCATCCAAAGAACTGTCCGCTGACAGCCACCTTCGCCCGCACCCGGAAAAATTCATCTGACACGGGACGGACATCCACCTCTCTGCCAAACCGGTCCAGTACCACACCGATAAGGCGCTTCGGGAACTCCATGGTCACCACGCTTTCCTCCCCGGCAAACATGCCGAAGGTCTGGTTCGTATAGGACGTCACATCGATCTGTGAGAACTGTTTTACCCCCTCACGCGGATTCCCGGTCACCTCTACCCGACCCATTTTGTCCACGCGGTAATGTTTGATGACTTCGGCTTCGCTGTCGTAAGCTGCCAGATAATAATTCTCATCACGCCAGATCAGTGCCCAGGGGCTGACGCATTTCTCCCCGCCGGGTCTGGGTACCAGTTCCTTCTGCAGGTTCCAGTCCAGGTATACGAAGGTAATCTGTCTGTTCTCCTGGATGGCGCGGTGAATGGCATCGATATTGTAATAAATGCTCTCATTCTCCGTTTTGACTCTTCCGGCGACATAGACCTGGCGCTGTAACTTACCGGCATCGTTTTTCCCGGCGATCTGTTCCAGTTTGCGGATCAGGTCTCTGGATTTCTTCGTGGTGATAAAGCGGGAGGACTGTACGGCATCCACCAAAAGCTTTAATTCCGGCAACTCAAAATCTCTGCTGCCGAGGTAATAGCCGCCTCCTAACCTACTCTGCACCTGCACCACATCGTAACCGAAATCCGCAAGGCATTCCATGTCGTTGTAGATGCTTTTCCGCTCTGCATGGATCCCCTGATTCTCCAGATATTTTATAATCTCCGGAGTGCTCATGGGGTGCTTTTCATCCGTGTTCTCCTGCAGCATCCTGATCAGATATAAAAGTTTTAACTTCTGTCCTGAGGATTTTGCCATAGCACTTATTCTCCGTCAGTAGTCTCCTGTGACTTGCTCATTTCGTCTTTTTTATTTTTCTTCTTGCGAAGCGTGATTCCCAGGGTAATGGCAACAGCACCTACTGCCGCGATCACTACCAACACTATCAGATAAGATAAAAAAGAATTGAAAAAGCTGACTGCCATAATTTTTCTCCTTTTGTTGTTTTTGTTTATATGAAGTATACCAACGATACGGCTGCATCGTCAAGTATTCCCCGTACTGCTTACGCCGATCCATTTGCCTGTTTTCAAAAAATCTTCTGCCTGCTGCGCCGCCCGCTCTGTAATCTCCTCGTCGTATCCCAGGAGTTTCAGCAGTCTTATGGCATTTCTGGTGGATGCTTTCCCCGGTGATAATTCATACGGGAAAATAATATCACCGCCCAGGATTACTTCTTCGAAGTGGTAATTGTCATAACAAGATTTCAATAATTCTGTCATTTCGATATCGTGGGTAGCCGTAAAACAAAGTGTCCCTCTTGCAGACAGATGCATCAGTATCTGCGTTGCCGCAGCGATACGCTCCACCGTATTGGTTCCTCTTAAGACCTCATCCACAAAACAGAGCACCGGCATCGTCCCTGTCTGCACCGCATCCAGGATTCGTTTGAGAGACCGGATTTCCACGATATAATAGCTCTCGCCGTTTTTCATGCTGTCACGCAGTGCCATGGAGGAAAAGATACGAAATACCGGGGCGTGATAGCTATCCGCCGTACAGGTATGGATCGTCTGTGCCAGGACAGCATTCACTGCCACCATTTTTAAGAAGGTGGATTTACCGGAAGCGTTTGAACCGGTAAGCAGCACACCTTTGTCTGCCCGGATACTGTTTTTCACAGGATGCGTAAGCAGCGGATGCCACCCATTCTCCATGTATAGGAAAGCCTTCTTCTTATTCTCTTCCAGTTCCGGGATGCAATAGCCTTCCAGGGATCTGCGGAATCCTCCAACCGAGATTGCCATATCCAGATAGCCGGTGACCTCCAACATTCTGTCCACCTGTCCTGTCTTTTGTCGCAGTCTCTGAAGCATGTGATTAAACTGCCAGATATCCAGATGTAATATCATCCGCACATAATCCATCACAATGTCTAAGGGATTTCCACCGATTCTTCCCTGATTGCCCGCCATGACAAAATAAGAACCGCGTTTTAATTCCCGCAGACTTTTCAGCGCTTCCTTTAAATCATCCAGTTCTTTCTGATACACCGGGATTTTCTGCCTGCTCAGTTCCTCGCACACATCGATCAGACGCAGCACATAGGCAAAACTGATAATATACGGTTCGATCACCTTTTTCTCCCGAAAATATGTCAGGATATGCCAAAGCATGCACACTACGATCCCTATGGTACCGACAGCGGGCCGTACAAATAAAGCTGCGACAAACGGCAGATACAGAAGATTTCCAAGCAGGATCTTCCTGTTGTTACGCTCTCCGAGATAGTCCAGATTATCCAGATAATCATAGAGAGAGTATTTCCCGAGATGCCCAAGTTTTTTCAGTAACAGTTGCACCCGGACCCTGGTATCTTCCTGTTCCCCGAACCACCCGGTTACTTCCTCTAAATGCTCCAGCACATTTCTCCCGCAGGAGGTATTCCGAAGCGTATAATACAGGTATTCCTCTCCCGCTGCCGATAACGTACGGTCGATCCGGCAGAATACCTCGTCCATCCCCAGATCATTCCAGGTAATGTCATCTAACAGATTCTCTTCCCTATGTCGCTCCAGGTAGCTTCCCAGCCTCGCGAATCTCTCCAGGGAATATTCTTTCGGCGGTTCTTTTCCATAATTTTCCCGAAGAGACTTCTCGAGCATTTTTCCTTCTTTTTTTATCTGCAAAAGTTCCTGTAGGATCATAAACAGGAACACCAGAAGCAATACTCCGGCAAATACAGCAACTTCCATACACACTCTCATTTCCGTCGCAATGATAAAAAAGGGCAGGCTCTGCCCCGTGCAGTGCCCGCTCCCATATTTTGATCTGTTTCGTCTTCCTTATGCGACAATAAAGAATTTCAGTAAAAAGATCAGTGATAATACATAGGTAAGTACAGAAACATCCTTTGCCTTACCGGTAAATACCTTGATCACAGTATAAGTGATCAGACCGAGACCAATGGCATGTCCGATGGATCCGGAGATTGGCATGGCGATCATCATCAGAGCCACGGGAAGTGCCTGGCAGATGTCATCGAAATCTACATTCTTAAGTCCTGCTACCATAAGCACACCTACATAGATCAGTGCGGAAGATGTAGCTGCCGCGGGAATGATTCCTGCGATGGGTGCAATGAAGATACATGCAAGGAACATGATACCGGTGGTCAGTGCAGTCAGACCGGTACGTCCGCCTGCTTCTACGCCGGATGCAGACTCTACGAAGGTGGTAACGGTGGAAGTACCGGTTAAGGAACCTGCCACAGTACCTACCGCATCAGATAACAGCGCCTGTTTCATGTTGGGCATCTTGCCATCCTTGTCCAGCATTCCGGCACGGCTTGCGGTACCTACCAGGGTACCGATGGTATCAAACATATCAATGATACAGAATGTAATAATCAGAGTGATGGCAGTAAACCAGCCGATCTGGGCAAATCCCCGGAAGTTAAACTTGAACAGCGTGGTGGAAGCCATATCTCCGAAAGCGGGTACGAAGGATGCGGTTGCCAGAGAAGCAAAGGGATTGGTTCCCAGGAAAATAGCCTCTCCTGCCCAGTAGATGATGCTGGCGATCAGCATGCCAAGTAATACGGCACCCTTGACACCCCTCTGTGTCAGGACAACAATGGCAAACAGACCTACGAACATGGTAACAACGGACAGAACCATTGCGGAATATCCAGATCCCATATTGGTCTTAGCCAGTGAAGGTGTCAGTGCACCGAAGAAGTCTCTCATGGCATAAAAAGGTCCGCCGTTCTCGGAATAAATACCTGCATTGGAGCCTACACCGATGTTTAACAACATCAGACCGATAGCAGGTGCAATACCGAGACGTACACCCAGAGGAATGGCTTCCACGATCTTCTCACGGATATTCAGTACGGACAAAACCAGGAACACAATACCTTCCACCAGGATGATACACAGTGCAGCCTGGAAGGATGCCACATAGGTCATACCGGTCAGGGCTACAATATTGGTTACTACGACTGCGAAAAAGCTGTTCAGTCCCATTCCGGGTGCCATGGCAAACGGCTTATTTGCCAGAAATGCCATCACGATGGTACCGATAGCGGATGCAATACAGGTTGCCAGGAAAACACCGTTCCACAGCTCCGGCATGGTGTCCTTGCCAAAACCGGTCAGCAGGTTTGGATTCAGGGCTATGATATAAGCCATGGTCATGAACGTGGTCAGTCCGGCAATGATCTCTGTTTTTGCCGTGGTGTTGTTTTCCTTCAGTTTGAAGATTTTTTCTAACATCTTTTCCCTCCTAAGTATTTGGAGCCACACGGGGAGCTCCGATTCTATGTCTTCTGAGTTGTTTTCCTTACTCAGTCAACAATCTTTTTACGATCTTCCCGCACTTGGCGTAAATACGCTCCGGATCCTCTCCCACATTGAACTCTCCGTTACGATACAGGATCTTGCCGCCGATCATGGTCATGCAGACGTTGGACTTGCTGCCACTGTAGACCAGATTCTTGGGAATATTATGGATGGGCTGCATGTTGGGCTGATGCAGATCAATCATGATAAGGTCTGCGTATTTGCCCTTCGCCAGAGTATCCGCACGGTTCAGACGCATTGCCCTGGCACCGTTGACCGTTGCCATCTTAAGCACTTCCATGGCATCCATGCTGGCAGCATCCTTCTCTAAGAGTTTACTTAATCCGGTGACTAAGAACATCTCACGGAACATATCCAGGCAGTTATTGCTGGCAGGTCCGTCAGTTCCGATAGCTACCGGGATCTTATGACGCACATACTCGGCAATAGGAGCAATGCCGCTGGCTAACTTCGTATTGGAGCCGGGGTTTGTGATCACATACATCCGATGTCTGCGGAAAACATCCAGATCCTGCCCTGTCACATGGACACAATGGAAGCCGCCTCCGCCGTAATCAAACATTCCCAGAGAGTCTAAGAACATGGGCGGTGTCATACCGTAGCGTGCCTTGCACTCTTCCACTTCCTTCTCGGTCTCGGAGATATGGGCATATACCGGAGTTCTATAATGATGTGCCATTTCCGATACCTTGCACAATAGCTCCTTGGAACAGGTATACTCCGCATGGAAGCCCAGCTGATAACTGATCAGGGAGTTCTTTTTATTCCATTTCAAGAATTCCTCTTCCACCTGCTTCGGGGAAGAACTGAAATTGTTCAGTCCCGATACCAGTACGCAGCGCATGCCGGTATCCAGGCAGGCTTCCGCGATGGTATCCGGGGTCAGATACATATCGAAAATAGATGTCATGCCGGAAGTCAGATATTCCAGTATTGCCAGGCGGGTCAACTCATAGATGTCCTCTCCGGTCAGTTTTGCCTCTAAGGGGAATACCTGCTTGTTCAGCCACTGGTCTAAGGGCATGTCATCCGCCATGGAACGCAGGAATGTCATGCCGGAATGGGTATGGGCATTTTTAAATCCGGGCATCAGAAGATTGCCCTTACAATCCAATTCAATATCCCAGACAATTCTCGGATACTGGGATCTGTCCCATTCCTCCGCTAATTCTTTCTGTTCCGCCACATAGGCGATCTTATCGTTTTTCACCCATACTTCACCATAGAAGACTTCTCTGCCGGGCTCCATGGTGAGAATTCGTGCATTGTATAATCTGATATTCATCTGATTGCATCTCCTCCAAATCCATATGGAAGTAATTCTTTTAACGTGTAGCTTTGATAATCCTGTTCGCTTTTTACCACATAGATTATAAAATCTTCGCCGCAAAATTCCTGCATGACCTGTCTGCAGATGCCACAGGGATAGGCATATTCCACGGGATCCTCTCCCGCGGTTCCTCCGGCGATGGCGATGGCGGCAAACTCCCTGACGCCCTCGCTGACTGCCTTGAAAAAGGCGGTGCGCTCTGCACAGTTGGTCGCTCCGTAGGAAGCATTCTCAATATTGCCACCCAGGTACTTATGTCCATCTGCAGCAAGCAGCGCCGCTCCCACCGCATAACCGGAATAGGGAGCATATGCCAGTTTCCTGGCTTCCAATGCCTGTTTGACCAGTTCTGTTTCCTCTGTCTCTGAGATTAAGTTCATCCTTATCTCCTTGTGACTGTCTATACAAATTTCTTCACGGATTCCGTTACCAGCTTCTTGAATCTGGGAGCTGCCATATCAGCAGCCTCCTGTACTTCCTCGTGATTCAGGGGCTGATCCGTCATTCCCGCCGCCAGATTGCTGATACAGGAGATGCCGCAGATGCGCATTCCCATATGGTTGGCTGCAATGGCTTCCACTACAGTACTCATGCCTACCGCATCACAACCGAGAGCACGAAGCATGCGGATCTCCGCCGGAGATTCAAAGGAAGGACCGGTAAGTTGGGTATAAATACCCTCCTGTAAATAAATACCGTTCTCCTTCGCAGTCTCGCGGATGATCTGCTGTAAGTCCTTATCATAGACATGACTCATATCCGGGAAACGCAGTCCCAGTTCATCGATGTTGGCACCAATCAGGGGATTGGGTGCAAATACAGAAATGTGATCCCGAATCAGCATCAGGTCGCCGGCATGGAAAGAAGTGTTCACGCCTCCTGCCGCATTGGTCAGGAATAAGATTTCAGCACCTAACAGCTTCATCAGCCGGGTGGGCAGTACCACATCTGTCACATCGTAACCTTCGTAGTAGTGCACTCTTCCCTTCATGCATACCACAGGGATCTCATCCAGATAACCGAAGATGAATTTCCCGGCATGTCCCGGTACGGTGGAGACGGGGAACCCCTCGATCTCCGCATAAGGAATCTCCGTCACCACACGGATCTGTTCCGCGTAATCTCCTAAGCCGGAACCTAAGACGATTGCCACCTTAGGTACAAAATCCGTCTTTTTTCTCACGCACTCATAACAATTCTGTAATTTTTCATATACCTGATTCATCTATGTCCTCCGTTTTACTGTATTTTCATGCAATTTAGCAAATATTCTT
>ERZ808240.2707-NODE-2707-length-18707-cov-7.691132_pt1 | contig 18707 bp, 17 predicted proteins | sample MGYA00521084_ERZ808240 | MGnify/ENA primary metagenome ERZ808240 (study PRJEB31516, sample SAMN03275571) | gut metagenome | biome: mammalia-associated habitat; material: feces | host: Papio cynocephalus | place: Kenya | collected 2012-08-06 ... | reverse complement strand
AACACGCTGAAATCAAGAAATATCGGTATTTATAGAGCAATATTGAGATATAAAATCAGGTGAATCGCCCCCGATACCTAATTTCATATCTTTCGTCTCCTTGTCCGGGCCGATGGCCCGGTTCGATCGTGATAGGTAGATTATAAAGCAGCGGGGCGGATTTTTCAACAGGGAAACGAAAAAGTCCGGCGGGGCCGGACTTTTGGGGGTTATTTGCGGGCGGGAGCGGTGCCGGCGCGGCGGCTGTAGAGGCGGGCGAGACCGCCTTCGCTCGTCTCGCGGAAGGCGCGGTTCATGCTGATGCCGGTCTCATACATCGTGCGCACGACCATATCGAACGAGATCGTTCGCGTGCCGACCAGCATGTGCGCGAGGTTCGCCGAGTCGATGGCGCGCTTGGCGGCGACGGCGTTGCGCTCAATGCAGGGGATCTGCACGAGACCGCAGATGGGGTCGCAGGTGAGGCCGAGATGGTGCTCCATGGCGATCTCCGCCGCGTACTCGACCTGCTCGATCGGGAACTCCATCAGCTCGCACATGGCGGCCGCCGCCATGGAGCATGCCGAGCCGATCTCCGCCTGACAGCCGCATTCGGCGCCGGAGATGGACGCGTTGCGCCGGATCAGATTGCCGATGATGCCCGCCACGCCGAGCGCGTGGGCCATGCGCAGATCTGAATAGTGGTATTTGCCCTGCAGATACATGAGGACTGCGGGCAGCACGCCGCAGCTGCCGCAGGTGGGCGCGGTGACGATGGTGCCGTTGGCGGCGTTCTGCTCTGCCGCGGCGAAGGCGTAGGCGCAGACGAGCTGCAGCTCGCGCACCTGTGGGATCTCCTGCGCGTGCTGGCGTTCATAGAGATATTTGGCCTTGCGCTGCACGTTAAGTCCGCCGGGCAGGATGCCGGTGGCCTCCAGTCCCTCCTCAACCTCGCTGCGCATGGCGCGCCAGATCTGCTGCAGGAAGTCCCAGATCTCCGGACCCTCGTTCAGCTCGACGTACTCGCGCAGCGAGATATAGCGCCAGCGGCAGTACTGCGCGATCTCCGCAAAGGAGTTTTCGGGGTAGATCTCCTCCGCGCCGGCCGCTTCGCGGCCCTCGATGACGATATCGCCGCCGCCGATGGACTCCACGCGCATCGACGCGATCTTTTCCTCGCCCTTGTAGGCGGCAAAATCGAGCGTGTTCGGGTGCTTGAGATCGTCGGGGTCCTTGTCGGAGAAGATGATCTCCGTCGGGGTGGGGGACAGGACCTCGCTCAGCACGCGGTCGGTGCCGTGGCCGACGCCGGTCAGGGCAAGCGAGCCGTAGAGCGTGACTTCATAGCGCTCCGCGTCGGGATGCTCCTGCTTGAAGATGCGGGCCGCGCGCTCCGGCCCCATGGTGTGGGAGCTGGACGGACCCTTGCCGATTTTATAAAGATCACGAATGGATTTCATGAAAGTGCCTCCGGTATTGTCTGGTGTACCTGCATGATAGCAGAGGCTGCCGGAAATTACAACCCCCGCAGATCTCCTTTTACTTGGAATTTGAGCTCCGCCGGGCCAGCGCCTCCAGCGCCAGTTCGCCTGCGAGCTTGAACAGCGTATCGCGCAGCACCTGCTCGATCGGCAGGCCGGCTGCGCGGGCGACGGAGGCGTAGAACTCCTCCGTCGCCTCGTCGAGCGGGATACAATAGATCATGGCTTCAGACCCTCCAATAAACCTGCGTTCAGGTAGTTCATCTTATGTACAGACGCTTGACAAGTGTGATAGAATAAAGCTATTGACTGAAAAAGTATTTCCGAAAGGATGAACCGATATGGCGAAAGAGAAGAAAGTGGAGCAGATCACCGATATGGAGGTCGATTTTGCCCAGTGGTACACCGATATCTGCCGCAAGGCCGAGCTGGTCGAGTATGCGTCGGTCAAGGGCTTTACGATCCTGCGCCCGTACGGCTACGCAATCTGGGAGAACATCCAGCGCATCATGGACGCCGAGTTCAAAAAGACCGGCCATGAGAACGTGGCGATGCCCGTCCTGATCCCCGAAAGCCTGCTCAAAAAAGAGGGCGAGCTGGTCAATGGCTTCGCGCCCGAGGTCGCCTGGGTCACGATGGGCGGCAGCGAAAAGCTCGAGGAGCGTCTGGCCTTCCGCCCGACGTCCGAGACCATGTTCTGTGACCACTGGTCCCGCGTCCTGCAGACCTACCGGGAGCTGCCGATGCTCTACAACCAGTGGTGCTCCGTCATCCGCTGGGAGAAGACGACCCGCCCGTTCCTGCGCAGCCGCGAGTTCTGGTGGCAGGAGGGCCACACCATCCACGAGACCGCCAAAGAAGCCATCCACGAGACCGAGCAGCAGCTGAAGTGCTACGCCGATTTCTTTGAGAACGTCCTCGCCATCCCCGTCGTTCCCGGCCAGAAGACCGAGAAGGAAAAGTTCGCCGGCGCGGAAGCGACCTACACCGTCGAGTGCCTCATGAAGGACCACAAAGCGCTGCAGGGCGCGACCAGCCACTACTTCGGCGATAAATTCTCCCGCGCCTACAACGTGACCTTCACCGGCCGCGACAACAAGCTGCAGTACCCGTTCCAGACCTCCTGGGGCTCCACCACGCGCATGATCGGCGCGGTCATCATGGCCCACGGCGACAACAACGGCCTCGTCCTGCCGCCCAAGATCGCGCCCATCCAGGTCATCGTCCTGCCCGTCGCCATGCATAAGGCTGGCGTGCTGGAAAAGGCCACGGAGCTGAAAGACCGTCTGGTGAAGGCGGGCCTGCGCGTCAAGCTCGACGATTCCGACAACTCCATGGGCTGGAAGTGCGCGCAATATGAGATGAAGGGCGTGCCCGTGCGCGTCGAGATCGGCCCGCGCGACATCGAGGCCGGTCAGTGCGTCCTCGTCCGCCGCAACGACGGCGAGAAGACGGTCGTCGCGCTGGAAGACCTTGAAGCCGCCGTCGCCGAACAGCTCGAGCTCGTGCAGAAGGGCATGTTTGAGAAGGCGAAGCAGAATCTCGATGACCATATCTACGAAGCCCATTCGCTCGAAGAGGCCAAGCAGCTGCAGGCCGAGCACGGCGGCTTCATCAAGACGATGTGGTGCGGCGAGCTGGAGTGCGAGCTGAAGATGAAGGAGGAGGGTGGCATGTCCTCCCGCTGCATGCCGCTCAAGCAGGAGCATCTCGGCGATACCTGCCCGATCTGCGGCAAGCCCGCCAAGAAGATGATCTACTGGGGCATCGCGTACTAAGAGAAAAATGGTGCAGCCCATCGGGCTGCACCATTTTTGTATGTTACGGTTCTTTTTCCATCCGCGCCAGGTCGGCGAGGGTATAGCGGCCGAGATAGTCGGCGATCGTCCGGTCGAGCCCCTGCCACAAAGGCAGCGTCCGGCAGTTTTTGGCGTTTTCGCACTGCTGCCCGGTCTCGAGGCACGTGACGGGGGCCAGCGTGCCCTCGGTCAGAGACAGGATCTCGAAGGCCGTATAGCCGGCCGCGGGCCTTGCCAGACGGTAGCCGCCGCCCTTGCCGCGCACGGCGTCGAGCAGCTTCGCCTTGCTCAGCACGGCCAGAATGCTTTCCAGATACTTTTCGGAGATCCCCTGCCGCGCCGCGATGGTCTGCAGCGGGATATAGCCCTCCTCCGCATGCTCAGCCAGATCGATCATCACGCGCAGGGCGTAGCGGCCCTTGCTGGAAATCATCATCGTGCGGTCCCTCCTTTTCTGATAACCTACTATACTACAAGGTTAGAGGTTTATCAAGCCGAAACCTGCAATTTACAAGGATTTCTTTTTATGCTATAGTATCTGAAGTATCATTATCATTCCGGAGAAGAACACATCATGACCAAGGACCTGACCCGGGGGACGCCCTGGAAGCTCATTTTGCAGTTTGCCCTGCCGATCATGGCGGGAAACCTGCTGCAGCAGCTGTATAACACCGCCGACACCATCATCGTCGGCAATTTCAACGGCCAGCAGGCGCTGTCCGCCGTGGGCGCCTGTGCGTCGCTGACGGTTTTGTTTACCGCGCTCGCCATCGGCTTTTCCATCGGCGCGGGCGTGCTGATCTCGCAGTATTTCGGCGCCTCGCGGGAGCAGGAGCTGCGGCAGTATGCCGCGACGGCCATCGTGCTGATGCTGGCGATGGGCCTTTTGATGTCGCTCATCGGCGTCTGCAGCGCGAGATTCCTGCTTGCGCGCGCGCTCGGCACGCCGGAGGCGCTGCTGCCGCTGACGCTGCTGTATTTCCGCATCTACGCTGCGGGTCTCGTGTTCCAGTTCGGGTATAATATCGCGGCCGCGCTGCTGCGCGCGCTGGGCGACAGCAAGGCGACGCTCTATTTCCTGCTCGTCTCCTCGGTCCTGAACGTCGTGCTCGACCTCGCCTTTGTGGCGGGGCTCGGGATGGGCGTGGCCGGCGCGGCCATTGCGACGGTCCTCTCGCAGATCGCCTCGTGCGTCATCGGCTTTGCCTACATGCACCGCAGGTACGCCCTTCTGCGCTTTTCGCTGCGGGAGCTGCGGATGGACCTCAGGACGGCGGGGCGCATCCTGCAGGTCGGCGCGCCGATGGCGATCCAGCAGTCGATCGTCTCGTGCGGCTTTCTGTTTTTGCAGCGGCTGGTCAACTACTACGGCGAGAGCATGATCGCCTCCTACACCGTCGCCAGCCGGATGGAAAACATCCTCATGATCCCCATCATCGGCATCCAGAACACCATGGCCACCTTCGCCGGACAGAACATGGGCGCGCAGCGCCCCGACCGCGTGTCGAAGGGCCTGGGGCAGGGCGTGCTCGTCTCGCTCGGCATGACGCTGATCCTGTGCCTGGCGCAGATCGCGGGCATCCCACTCATCATCCGGGCCTTCCAGCTTGACGCGGGCGCGGCGGCCATCTGCCGCCTGCATCTGTTCAGCTCCGCCGTCGCCATCCCCATCTTCGCGGTCTATTTCCCCGCCAACGGCATGTGCCAGGGTGTGGGCGAGGGCTTCCACGCCACGTTCTACGCGCTTCTGGCGCTGGGGCTGCGCGTGGTGTTCGCGTATGCGCTGCACAAAACGAGCCTGTTCGGCTATACGGCGATCTGGTGGAGCCAGGCCATGTCGTGGACGATCACGCTCGTCGTCTGCTACGTGCATTTCTTCCGCGGCAAGTGGAAGGACAAATCCCTGATTTCCTGAAGGAGGATCCGCTATGCAGCACCGCTTTTTCGCGCTGATCTCCCGCATGCGCTATATCGGCCGCTGGGGGCTCATGCGCAACACGTTTGAAGAAAACATCCAGGAGCACAGCCACATGGTCGCCGTGCTGGCGCACGGGCTGGCCATGATCCAGCGGGACATCCTCGGCGAGCCTGCCGACCCTGACCGCTGCGCGGCTGCCGCGCTGTTCCACGACGCGTCGGAGATTTTGACCGGCGATCTGCCGACGCCGATCAAATATTATAATCCCGAGATCAAATCCGCCTACAAGCAGATCGAGGCTGTCAGCTGCGAAAAGCTGCTGGCGCTGCTGCCGCCGGAGCTGCAGGCGGGCTACCGCCCGCTGCTGTTCGAATCCGACCCCGGGACCGCGAAGATCGTCAAGGCCGCCGACAAGCTCTCGGCCTACATCAAATGCGTCGAGGAGCTGAAGGCCGGCAACTCGGAGTTTGAGGCAGCCGCCCGCCAGACGCGCCAGGCGCTGTGCGACATGCAGCTGCTGTGCCTCGACTACTTCATGGCCCACTTCCTCGACAGCTTCCAGCTCACGCTGGACGAGCTGGAGTAAGTTTTGACGGATCGGTCAAATTCCGGGCGAAAAAGCGCCGAAATTCGCACAAAACTCACAGTTGTTTTTTTCCGGGCCCGCCGGTATAATGTCCTGCAGTGAGGTTAGGAAAGGAAGTGCGACCGATGACTGCATGGAAAACGCCCGTCAGACGCTGCATTTCCTGTTTTGTTTTTGCCGGGGAACCCGTTTCTCCGGTGCCGTATTCGTTTTTGAAAGAAGAATTGTGAGCCTCGTATTTTCAGGTTTCACAATTCTTTTTTTATGCGCCCGCGGCAGCCGCTCCGGCAGAAACAGCGAGAAGAGAAAGGAGAACACCATGGGAAAAAGCAAAATTCCGGAAACCGGCATCTATGACGCCAGACAGCTCGGCACGGGCAGAATGCTGCTGCTCGGCTTCCAGCACATGTTCGCCATGTTCGGCGCGACGATCCTCGTGCCCATCCTGACGGGCCTCGATGTTTCGAACACGCTTCTGTTCGCGGGCCTCGGCACGCTGCTGTTCCACCTCATCACCGGCGGCAAGGTCCCGGCCTTCCTTGGCTCGTCCTTCGCCTTCCTCGGCGGCTACGCCACCATCGCCCCGATGCTCGGTGAGCATCAGGACATCCCCAACCTCGAAATGCTGCCCTACGCCTGCTTCGGCGTCGCGTGCGCAGGTCTTGTGTACGTCATCCTTGCGTATCTGTTTAAGGTTTTTGGCGCCAAGAAGGTCATGCGCTTCTTCCCGCCCATCGTCACCGGCCCCATCATCATCGCCATCGGCCTGACCCTGTCCTCCTCCGCCATCGATAACTGCACCGGCAACTGGTGGATCGCCATTGTTGCTATCGCTATCATCGTCGCCGCCAACATCTGGGGCAAGGGCATGATCAAGATCATCCCGATCCTCCTCGGCGTTATCGGTTCCTACGTCATCGCGGTCATCGCTGACCCGGCCGTCCGTGACAACCTTGTTCAGAACGTCTCCGAAGCCGAGTGGTTCGCCCTGCCCATCAAGATGGAGCAGACCGTCTTCGGCCTCTTTGCCTCCGGCAATGCAGACCCCCACAAGCTGCTGACCGCCGTCATCACCATCGTTCCCCTGTCCCTGGCTACCATGGTCGAGCACATCGGCGACGTGTCCGCCATCTCCTCCACCTGCGACCGCAACTATATTGAGGATCCCGGCCTGCACCGCACCCTGATGGGCGACGGTCTGGCAACGACTCTCGCCGCCCTCTTCGGCGCGCCCGCCAACACGACCTACGGCGAAAACACCGGCGTTCTGGCCCTCAGCCGCATCTATGACCCGCGCGTCATCCGCATCGCGGCAGTCCTCGCCATGATCTTCTCTGTCAGCCCAAAGTTCGCAGCCATCATCTCCTCCATGCCTAAGGGCACCATCGGCGGCGTCAGCCTCGTGCTCTACGGCATGATCTCCGCGGTCGGCGTGCGCAACGTCGTCGAGAACAAGGTTGACTTCACCAAGTCCCGCAACGTTCTGGTTGCGGCCCTGATCCTGGTCCTGTCCATCGGCATCAAGTATTCCGGCGCTGGCACTCTCCAGCTTGGGCCCATCGGCCTGTCTGGTCTGGCTGTCGGCTCCATCGTCGGCATCGTCCTCAACGCCGTCATGCCCGGCAAGGATTACGTCTACGGCGAAGACAAGCAGGGCGACGAATCCGTCAACTTCATCGTCCAGTAATGACAACTGCACAAAGCGGCGGGACCGAAGGGTCCCGCCGCTGGTTTTATATAAGGAAAACCACCGGCAGTGCCGGTGATTCATTCTTTCTTGAAAGTAAAGAAAATTCCAATGATTGCAGCAATAAAGATAATTGGCGCTACTCTGACAAACAGCCATTCAAATGAGTGGAAAGCTACTCCGAGTACAGCGGTTTCAGGATCGCTATAATCCCAACCCAAATAAGGACTGCTCCATATGATTGAAGCCGCAAAAATCACTACTATAATTGCACATAATGAGATAAGCAACCAACGGATAATTTTTCTTTTTGTGGTTTTCCTTTGTGCCAGTTGTAAATTTATTACCTCCAATTTTTCAGAAATTGCTTTTAAGTTATCGACCTCTGCTTCAGTTGCAGTTTCTCCCAGTAGTGTACTTACAGGTGTTTCAAGCACTTCCGATATGGCGATTAACATATCAGAGTCGGGAACTGACAATCCTTGCTCCCATTTAGAAACTGTTTGCCGCACAACATTCAGTTTGACAGCAAGCTCTTGTTGGGAAAGTCCTTTCGATTTTCTGAGCGCTTTAATATTTTCGTTGAGCATTAAGGACGGCCTCCTTTCTTTTCGGCGCTATCGTTATTGTAGTCGAAATTGCCCGTTGCCACAAGCAACGCATCTTAACATCTTAAGAAAATGATAATCTTGAGCCGTTCTTTTGCTATTTTAGCATAATCTATTTCTCTACCAAACTTTTCATATTCGAAATAGTGGGTTGCTGTCTATCAATTCTTGTGTGTTACTTTATGGCACATGAGCATTCCGGGCCAGATCTCTTTCGCGTGGGGTCAGAAGGCAAAGAAAACATCAGAGGCGATTACTTCCAAATCTGCGCTGCACCACCGCGGGCCGCAAGCAGAAAGCTCCGGAATAGCAAAGCGGCGGGACCGGATGGTCCCGCCGCTGGTTTTTGGTCAGCCTGCTGTCTGAGCGATATCGGCGGGGTTCATGCTCAGCATGACGTCGTCGCTGCCGTCCACGGTCTTGGAATACAGGATGCCGTTCTGGATGTCCTGCAGAATGCTCTCGTACAGGGCGATGGTCTCGTCGATCTTCTGCTGCGTCCAGGTATAGCCGCCGTCGGTCTGGCCGAGCAGGCTCTGCAGCTCCACCTTTTCGTTGTCCAGCCAGGCCTTGTATTCGTCGTAGGTCCACCAGACGATGTCGGGCGTGGGGAAGCGGGCCTCGAATTCCTCGTCCGTCAGCGGCTCGAAGGTCGTTCCGCCGTCGAAGCTGTAATAGGTCCTGCCGTCGGCAGGGTCAACGTAGGACATGAGCGTGCTTTCCTCATAGGTCGTGTCGCTCGCCGCGTTCATGCGCCGGTCCGCCAGCTCCCGGAACTGCTCCTTCGTCAGCACGTCCACGCCGGAGATCGCGCCTGTGCTGTCCCGCCGGACGTGCAGGTAGCAGCCGCCGGCGGCCTCTTCGTCCATGTAAATGTCGCCGTTGTCATCGTAGATCATGGCGACGGGCTGGCCTGCGTAGTACCACAGACGGCCCTCGCTGCTGATCCCAGCGGCGGTGTATTCCTGATCCGGCTGCAGCGGCGTGCCGGTCTCGACGGCGGTGCCGCCGCTGCCGCCGGACGCGGCGTTTTCCTCGGTGACCGCGCCGGTCGTTCTGGCCGGTGTGCTTGCTGTACCGCCCTTGGCCGAGGTGGCGAAAACTGTGACGGTCCCGGCAACGAGCAGCGCCGCGAGGCCCAGAGATACGAGAGTGATGCGTTTTGTTTTCATGATTGCTGTGATCCTTTCTTCGATCGCGTTTTTCCCAAAATGATTGCACAGCGGCGCAAAGCCGCCTCTGGCCGCCTCCATGCGGATGAGGACCCGGGCATAGGCGGCGCGGACGTCGCCGCCGAAGCGGCGGAGCACCGTCTCGTCGCAGGAGAGCTCCAGATCCCGGTTCGCCAGCACGTACATCACCCACACCAGCGGGTTGAACCAGTGGACGCAGACGGCGGCGATCAGCAGGAGCTTGGAGAGGACGTCGAACCGCTGGATGTGCACGAATTCATGCTCCAGCACGTAGCGCAGCGCCGCCTCGTCCGTCCAGTCCGTCTTCTTCGGCATCAGGATGACCGGGCGCAGGACGCCGAAGGTGAGCGGCGAGGAAATCCGGCCGGACTGCCGGATGGCGACGGTGCGCCGCAGCGGATGCGACTGCAGCCAGCGGCGGGTAACCTCGCTTTCCACCGGGAAGGACGCCCGGAATTCCCGGCAGCAGCGCCCGTACGCAACGGCGAACACCGCCGCGCAGACCGCCGCGCCCACGGCCCAGACGATCGCCCAGACCGGGGGCTGCGCCGCAGGCGCGGCAGCTGTCTGCTGCGCAGCTGCGGCTGCTGCTGCTGCCCCTGTTTCTGCCGGAAGGCCCGGCAGGGCCGGGGCGGCCGTCCATTCCGCTGCCGCGGGCGCGCGCCGCGCCAGCAGGGAATAGATGCTCAGTGCGGAAGGCAGCGACACCGGCGCCAGCAGCCGCACGAGCGCCGCGGCCCAGAGCGCCAGAAATGTCTTTTTCGGCAGCCGTTCGATCGCGAGCGCGCGGATGACCGTGATGACCAGGATCATGACGCCGCCCGCGAGGCTCATCTGTAAGATCTTCATGCCCGCCGCCTCATTCCAGCTCGCCGACGATCTGCCGCAGCCGCTCGAGCTGCTCGGCGGAGAGCTTTTTCCGCCCCAGCAGAGCCGCGAACAGCTTGTCGGCAGAGCCGTCGTAGATCTTGTTGATGAGCTCGTCGGTCTCCGCCTCCTGCACGGCGGCCTTGGGGAGCAGGGCGTGGCAGAGGAAGCCCGGCTCCGTACGCTCGATCGCGCCTTTTTTCATGCAGCGCTTGATGAGCGTGTAGGTCGTGTTTACATTCCAGCCCAGCTCCTCGCCAAGCACGCGGGCGATCTCCCGGGCGGGGGTATCCCCCTGCTTCCACAGAACGTCCATGACCTTGAGCTCCGAGTCGAATAGCTTGATATCCATCTTGCTGCCTCCTTGATAAGACTCCAGTAGTAGCTACTGTGGTTATAATACTCCAGTATTATGGTTTTGTCAATACTACTCCAGTCTTATTTTTCGCAAAAAAGCCGCCCGGCGAAGAAGCCGGGCGGCAGCGCTGTTTTTTATTGCTCCATCAGACCGACGCAGTCGTAATACGGCTTGGCGGCGATGAGGGCCTTGTTCTCCTTGAAGACATTGTGCATGAGGGTGATGACGGCGTAGTCGCACTGCGCCATGGCCTCTTCAAGGGAATAGTTGTGATACCCTGCCACATCGCCATTGATATACGGCTCGCAGGCGAGGACCTCGTAGCCGCGTTCTTTGAGGATGTTCGCAAAGAGCACGGACGGGCTTTCGCGCGTGTCGTCGATGTTGGCCTTGAAGCTCATGCCGAGCACGGCGACCTTTGCGCCGGGCTGCACGTCGCGCGCGATGCGGTCGGCCGTCCAGGCGGGCTTGCCGTCGTTGACGAGGCGGGCCTCGTAGATGAGCGGGGTGATGTCTTCAAACTTCTCGTGGATGAACCACGGGTCGACCGCGATGCAGTGGCCGCCGACGCCGACGCCGGGGGTATGCACGTTGACGCGCGGATGGCAGTTGGCCAGCTCAATAAGCTTGAACACGTCGATGCCGAGCCGGTCGCAGACCTTGCTGAGCTCGTTGGCATAGGCGATGTTGATGTCGCGGAAGGTGTTTTCCGTCAGCTTGCACATCTCGGCGGTCAGATCGTCGGTCAGGCGGATGGTGCCGCCGGTGACGACCTTTTCATAGATCTGCTTCGCGTATGCGGCCGATTCCGGGCGGTTCGAGCCGATGATGCGGTCATTCTCGCGCAGCTCGATGAGCATGCGGCCGGGGATGATGCGCTCGGGGCAGTGCGCCGTCATGAACTGCTCGGGTGCAAGGCCGGAGGTCTCGGAGACGATCTTTTCCACCATGCGCGTGGAGTAGGGAGGCGACGTGGACTCGAGCACGCAGAGGTTGCCTGCCTGCAGGACGGAGCCGACCTCCTTCGCCGCGGCTTCGACAAAGCGCATGTCGGACACGCGCTTGTGGTCCTCGGTCTCGCGGTAGGGGGTCTGGACGCAGATGATGAAGACGTCGGCAGGCTCCGGCTTCGTGGTGAAGTGCAGACGGCCGGTATGCATGGCCTTCGTCATGGCATCCTGCAGTCCGGGTTCTACGATATGGATATGGCCCGCGTTCAGCGTCTCGACGACGGAGTCCTTCACGTCGAAGCCGCAGACCTCATAGCCCGCCAGCGTAAAGGTGATGGCGGTGGGGAGGCCGATGTAGCCGCAGCCCATGATCTCGATTTTTTTCATGCTTTTTCGCTCCTTTGTATGGAAACATACAAGGTAATTATATCCTAAAAATCACGCTTTTGCAAGCAGGTCCTGCACCATATCGGTCTTTTCCCACGGCAGATCGAGATCCGCGCGGCCGAAATGGCCGTAGGCGGCCGTCTGGCGGTAGATCGGGCGGCGCAGATCGAGCCGGCGGATGATGGCCGCCGGGCGGAGATCAAAGCAGTCGCGCACGAGCTGCGCGAGCTTCTCGTCGGCCATCTTGCCGGTGCCGTAGGTCTCGACGAGGACGGAGACCGGATGGGCCACGCCGATGGCGTAGGCCAGCTGCAGCTGGCAGGCGTCGGCCAGACCGGCCGCGACGAGGTTCTTGGCGATGTAGCGGGCCATGTACGCGCCGCTGCGGTCGACCTTCGTCGGGTCCTTGCCGGAGAAGGCGCCGCCGCCGTGGGCCGCGTAGCCGCCGTAGGTGTCGACGATGATCTTGCGGCCGGTGAGGCCGGAGTCGCCGGCCGGGCCGCCGATGACGAAGCGGCCGGTCGGGTTCACGTAGTATTTCGTATTCTCGTCGAGGAGGCGGGAGGGGAGATTCGGCTCGATGACGGTCTCGACGATGGACTTGCGCAGATCCTCGATGGCGATGGAGTCCGCGTGCTGGGTGGAGACGACGACGGTATCGATGCGGGCGGGCATACCGTCGGGGCCGTATTCCACGGAGACCTGGCTCTTGCCGTCCGGGCGGAGCCAGGGAAGCTGGCCGCTCTCGCGCGCGGCGGTGAGGGCGCGGGTGAGGTTGTGGGCGTAGGCGATGGGGGCCGGCATGAGCTCCTTCGTCTGCGTGCAGGCGAAGCCGAACATCATGCCCTGGTCGCCCGCGCCGGTCGAGCCGTCGTCAAAGGCGTTGTCGACGCCCATGGCGATATCCGGAGACTGGTGGCCCACGGCGACCATCACATTGCAGCTGTGGCCGTCGAAGCCCATCTCCGGCCGGTCGTAGCCGGCGTCGCAGATGGCCTTTCTGGCCAGGCTCGCGATATCGATCTGCGCGGACGTGGTGATCTCGCCCATGACGAGGACCATGCCGGTCGTAGCGGCCGTCTCACACGCGACGCGGCCCATGGGGTCCTGCGCCAGCACGGCGTCGAGCACGCTGTCGGAGACCAGATCGCAAAGCTTGTCGGGATGTCCCTGCGTGACGGACTCCGAGGTGAAAATTTTTCTGTTGTTCATATTCCGATTCCTTTCCGGGCACAAAAAAAGCGCCCTGCCCGAGGGGCAGAACGACAAATGTTCTTCTCCCTCATCTTTCGATTCCTTCGCCGGATTTGGCACCTTGCGTCCGCAGGTTGCCGGGTTTCATTGGGCCGTTCCCTCCACCACTCTTGATAAGGCTGTTCAGTTGTACCTCGATTATACAAAAACCGCCGCGAATGTCAAGCATCTTCTTTCGATATCGGCAAATTTCTCCCGTTTATCCGGAGGAAGACCCGTCAATACTTCTTCCAGCATAGAAATGTTTACATTTACGGGGTAGATTTTTCCGATTCCGCCCTGTATGATGGGGAACGAAATCAGGAGGGTGAATCGTATGAAAGATCTTCGCAGGCGGTTTGAGCGCTTTTGCCTGAAAAACAGGGGCAAGGGCATCCCGAACCTCATGCTCGTCATCGCCATCGGCAATCTGGTGGTCTATGTGCTCTCGCGCGTCGACCCCAGCAACATCGTCTACAGCTATCTCTGCTTCAGCCGTTCCGCCATTCTGCGCGGGCAGGTCTGGCGGCTGTTTACGTATGTCTTTACGTATCTGAACGACACGGCCGGCATCTATCTGTTTCTGGCCGTCGTGTCGCTGTTCTGCTACTATCAGTTCGGCAAGATCCTCGAGAGCTACTGGGGCCCGTTCCGCTTCAATCTGTATTATCTCACCGGGCTTCTGCTGACCGATCTGGCCGCGCTGCTCCTCGGCTCCGGGGCGGACGCCGCGGCGCTGAACCTCAGCCTGTTTCTCGCCGTGGCGACCATCGCGCCGGAGGCGCGGGTGCTGCTCATGTTTATCATCCCCGTCAAGATGAAGTACATGGCGTGGGTGTATCTGGGTTTCACGGCCGTCAACATCTTTATGTATCTGCGGGCGTTCTCGCCGCTTTCGTTCTACTGGCTGCTGCCCATCGTGCCGCTGCTCAACTATCTCCTCTTCTTCGGCAGCGACGTCAAAAACATCCTGCCGGACGCCCTGCGCTATCGCCAGCGCAAAAACTACCGCACCACCGGCACCGGCGCCCGGCCGAACGCGAACTGGGCCGGGTCCTACCACTCCAAAACCGGCGAAAAGCCCTACCGCCACAAGTGCACGGTCTGCGGCCGGACGGACACGGACTATCCGAATCTGGAGTTCCGCTACTGCTCAAAATGCAACGGCTACTACTGCTACTGCATCGACCACATCAACAACCACGTCCATATCACCACGCCCCCGGAGGGGAAGCAATAAAAAACAAAAAGACGTGCCGTCCCGGCACGTCTTTTTTGCTTTCTTTATTCCCCGCAGCCCTGGATGTTCAGGGAGTCGAGCGCCTCCTGCCCGGCGGCGGTCAGGGCCATGCTGCCGCGGACCGGGTAGTCCTCATACCCCGCGTAGTCGAAGCCCTGCAGCGGCAGGGCAAAATCGACGGAGATGAGCCGCTTGACCTGCAGGGCGAGGATGGCCGCGCTGATCTCGGCCCGGCCGCCGAGGTCTGAGAGATAGACCGGCGTTTCATTGGTCCGGGTACACGCGGCGGGCAGAAAGGCCAGCTCGCCGAAGCGCCGCAGCAGACGGATCTCCGGTTCCGTCAGCAGCAGGATATGGCTCTGGCATCCGCCGCAGCCGGACGCGCAGCCGCCGCAGCCGGTACAGCCGCTCATAAGCGATCCCTCCGTTCCCGGGGCGCGCCATCCCGGCGCGCCCCTGTCTTTGCCCTTAGCATACCCGAATTTCGAGACAGCGTCAATGCTTTTTCTCCAGCAGGGCGGTGAGCTTGTCGGTCAGCGTCCACACACCTGCGATCAGACCGAGCAGCACCGCTGCCGGGATCGCCAACACGCCGATCAGCGCCAGCCCCAGATAAAACACGCCGCCGGAAGCGCCGGATCTCACTTTTTTCATACTGTCACCATACATAAGTTCAGTTTTACCCGCGCCAGCGCCCACACGTCCCGCAGCCAGAGAAAAAAGTCCTCGAGATTGCGGACGGTCTGCTGCACGCCGGTCTCCGCGCAGCTGCCGAAGACGGCCCTGGCCGCGCAGCAGGTCATGCCGATGAGCAGCGCCGCGATCAGCACCAATACCAACACCAGACGCAGTAGCAGACGGATCATGCAGCATCCTCCTTTGCACCCGCGACGATCGAATAATACGAATTGGATGTGACGCGGTAGACGATGGCGTAGAACACGGCGTAGACGGCGAAGGTAATGACCGTCGTGCCGATGAGCAGCTTCAGGTTCGTGAGGTTGAAGAGCACGAGCATCTTATGGATAAACGGGAATGCAAAGCCCAGATGCAGCCCCGCAAACGCAAGCGGCAGGAAAAAGACCAGCAGCAGCTGCGAATTGATGGACTTGCGGATATCCGTCTTCGTCATGCCGACGCGCTGCATGATCTCGAACCGCGCCTGATCCTCATAGCCCTCGGAGATCTGCTTGTAGTAAAGGATCAGAACAGCGGCCGCGAGGAACACGATGCTGAGCAAGATCGCAAGGAAGAACAGGCTGCCATAGGTGCCCTGGAAATCGTCGCGGTTGAACGCCAGAGACTCCACCGTGTACGAGGCGTAGGCCAGCCCGTCTTTGTTTTCGGCGAACGCCGCCAGCATGTCGGCGACAAACACGGTCTGCTCCTTGTCGGGGCTGTCGGAGTTGAACGAATACTGCCAGCTGATAACGACCGGATAGCGGGTATCCTGCGTCTGCAGGGCGCCGACCGCCGCGTCAAAATCCGGGACGATGAGATAAATCGTCGTCGTGATGTTCGCGCTGTCCGAGCCGAAGCCGCCGAACTCCGGCAGCTGACCCTTGATCTTGTAGGAAAGCTCGCCGATGTGGAGCTCCTGCTGCGTGTAAGTCACGCGCGGGCAGCAGAAATACGCTTCGCCCGGCCCGAGCGTCAGGCTTTCGCCCACCATGCGGTTATAATCCTCCAGCGGCAGGATGGTCATGTCGACCGCACGCTCATAGTCCATGAGCGTGGAGCGATCCGCGCGCTCGAAGGAATCCCCCGTAAGAAGACCGGAGAACCATGCGCTGCGCGTATCGAACTGCTCCTGCACGTCAAGCCCGTCCTGCTCGATGACAGACTCGACCATGCCGCGCGCGATCTGGATGTTCTCCTCGTTTGCGCCGCCCTCATCCTCCGTAAAGCGCAGCTCAACGGAAAGATCGGTCGGATAGCGCGTGCGGAGCGCGTCCTCCTTGCCGAAAAACAGGCAGGTCGTCGACGAGAGCATGACGAGCACCATCGTGGCCAGAATGCACACGGACGCGAGACCCGCGCCGTTGCGCTTCATGCGGTAGGCCATGGAGGAGACGGAGATGAAGTGATTTTTCTGATAGTAATACCGCTTGTTCTTCTGCAGCACCCGGCACAGGAGGACGGAGCCGGAGATGAAGATCAGATACGTCCCCACAATGACCATCAGCACGGCGATGAAGAACACCGCGATGGCGGTCAGCGGCTGCTTGATGGTCACGGCGATGTAGTACGCCGCACCGAGGATCCCGAAGCCCGCCAGGCCGAACGCCCAGTTCGCCTTCGGCGGCTTTTCGCCGTAGGATTCGCTGCGCAGCAGGGCGGCGGCGTTCGTCCTGCAGACCGTCACCAGCGAGCGCAGGAACAAAAGCACGAAAATGCCGAGATACAGGATCGCCGTCATCGCCGTGGCCGGGACAGAGACGGTAAAGTCCATCTGCACGTCGCCGCCCACGATGTTGACGAGCACCAGCTCAAAGAGCTTCCCGAGCGCAATGCCCAGCGCCTCGCCACCCACGATGGCCGCGAGCGCCATCATGACCGACTCCCACGCAAGCACCCTGGCAAGATTGCCCTTGCCCATGCCGAGGATGTTGTAGAGGCCAAATTCGCGGTTTCTGCGGCGGATGAGGAAGGAATTCGTATAAAACAGGAACAGAACGGCGAACGCCGCCATGACGAAGCTGCCCATGCTGAGGATCATCGGCATGACGTCGCCGCCCGGGAAGGTCTTGAGGACCGGAGAGGTCGCCAGCGAGAGCAGGATGTACGTCATCATCACCATCCCGACGCAGGTGAGCAGGAACGGCAGATACAGCCGCTTGTTCTTCGTGATGCCCTGCCAGGCCAGGCGCGGATAGAGTCTGTGCGTCATACCCGCTCGCCTCCCGCCTGCAGGACGGTCAGCGCGTCCGTGATCTTCTGGTAGAGCTGATCGTCGGTCATGCCGCCGCGGTAGAGCTGGTGGCAGACCTCGCCGTCCTTGATGAACAGGACCCGGCCCGCGCGGCTGGCCGCGCGGACGGAATGCGTGACCATCAGGATGGTCTGGCCGCCGGCACTGATGTCGGAGAAAACGCGCAGCAGCTCGTCCGTGGCGCGGGAATCGAGCGCGCCGGTCGGCTCGTCGGCCAGCAGCAGACGGGGGTTCGTGATGATGGCGCGGGCAACGGCCGCGCGCTGCTTCTGGCCGCCGGAGATCTCATACGGATACTTTTTCAGCAGCTCCGAGATGCCGAGCTTCGCCGCAATGGGCTCGAGCCGTGCGCCGAGCTGGCTCTGCGGCACGCCCGCGAGCACGAGCGGCAGATAGATGTTGTCCTCGACTGAGAAGGTGTCGAGCAGGTTGAATTCCTGAAACACGAAGCCGAGATTGTCGCGGCGGAAGGCGGCGCGGTCGGCCTCGCGGATGGACGCGAGGTCCCTGCCGTCGAGCAGCACCTGACCGGAGGTCGGCTTGTCGAGCCCGGCGAGGATATTCAGGAGCGTGGTCTTGCCGGAGCCGGATTCGCCCATGATGGCGACGTATTCACCGTTTTCCACGCTGAAATTGATGTTTTTGAGCGCCTCGACCGACGCGCCGCCAAAGCGCGTCGTATAGACCTTGCGCAGGCCGTTCACTTCGAGAATCTGCATAAGAAAAATGCCTCCTGTGAAAGTTTCTGCGCCAAGTATATCGCGCCAGGCCTCCCGCCGCCATCGATTCCGCTTACACTTTCCGCCTGCCGTCTTACAGTTTTGTAAGCTCCCCCGCAGTCCGCTGCGCGGGCCGATGTGGGCATCGGCCCCTACAGGTCCTCCCGCAAGAAGGTAACATTCATCTGGATTTCCATCGTATTTTCTATTGATAGCAGTCGTTCTAAGGCAACTAGTTGCAGATTTGATACCCCCCGTATCAGGCGGCGCGCAGCAAGACACACGTAGGGTGACTATCGTGTGGAACGCCAGACTAAAACATCGGTTCCTGCCTAAATTCAGATGCAGCATGCACCAAACGTAACCAAGCGCCCTTTTCTCCCCTATCTTTTCCCGCGCAAGGGAAAAGATAGGGCCGTCGGAGACATCCGGCAGTTGCAAATCTGCGACAACCTCTCAGTCAGCCTGCGGCTGACAGCTCCCCTGCTAGGGGAGCCTTTAGGGCGCGCCGCCGGAGGTGCGTCGGAAATGGGAAATAACCTCTCAGTCAGCTTCGCTGACAGCTCCCCTGGGAGGGGAGCCAAGGGGGGCGCGTCATTCCCGGACCTGGCGTTGGGAGAGGCCGATGCGGATGGCGGTGCCTTCGTCCGGGGCCGATTCGGCGGTGATGGAGTGGCCGAGCTTCCGGCAGATCGTCCGGCACAGATAGAGGCCGAGGCCGCTGGCCTTCTGGTCGCCGCGGCCGTTGTAGCCGGTGTAGCCCTTTTCAA
>ERZ808240.2706-NODE-2706-length-18715-cov-6.068328_pt1 | contig 18715 bp, 17 predicted proteins | sample MGYA00521084_ERZ808240 | MGnify/ENA primary metagenome ERZ808240 (study PRJEB31516, sample SAMN03275571) | gut metagenome | biome: mammalia-associated habitat; material: feces | host: Papio cynocephalus | place: Kenya | collected 2012-08-06 ... | reverse complement strand
AAGACAAATAATACGGCAAAAGGAGCCGATAATATGGATAAAAACACACACAAAAAGATAAAGCACAGAATGCATTTCCCCCCAAGAAGAGACAGACTGACCGATTTTGAGACGAGTGAAGAAATTCCGACAGATGTTCTCGGAAGCTATACGGGCTCTCCGGAGGACGGAGGCAGACCGGTACAGGACGCGGACGACCTTTGACTTGAATTTCCTTTTCTATTATATTATAATGTCGGTGGAAACACAACAGTGAAATTGAAAAGGAGCTTGGGTTTTGAACACAATCGACATACTCAGAATATTAGCTTCGTCCGCAGGTGTTACGGGCGACGAATACAACGACGCGGGACTGAACGCCGAAAAAATTCTTTCGCAATTCGGCAATGCAAAACGCACAAAGAGCGGCAGTCTGTCGCTTAACATACCCGGGTCGGGCAAAAAAATTCTGCTCGACGCGCATCTCGACAGAATCGGACTCATTGTAACCGCAATCGATAAGACGGGATTTTTAAGAGTCGATAAATGCGGAGGAATCGACCGCCGGGTCATGGCGGCGGCGCGCGTAACCGTACTCGGGAAAGAAAAATTAAAAGGCGTTATTATAAGCACTCCCCCTCACCTTGCAAAAAGCGAGGACGCGGACAAGGCTCTGACGTTTGAATCCGCCGGGGTCGACGCGGGACTTTCATATGAAGAAATTTCAAAAATCGTAAAAGTCGGAGACAGAATTATTTTCGACGGAGAATTTTCTCTGCTTGAAAACGGTCTCGTAACATCCCCCGCTCTTGACGACCGCGCGGGCATGACGGCGCTTATAAAAGCCCTCGAAATAATTTCAAAAAACGGAGGAACGGACGCCGATATAACCGTTCTGTTCTCCTCGCAGGAGGAAATTACGGGCGCGGGCGCAAAAACGGGGGCATACGAGTTTACCCCCGACGAGGCGATAGCCGTAGACGTAAGTTTCGCAAGAGCGCCCGGAGTGAAGGAAACGGAATCGGGCGAACTCAAAAAAGGCGCAATGATATGCATTTCTCCGTCTCTTGACAACGAATTTTCGAATTCGTTAATCATGACCGCTCAGAAAAATTCAATTCCCTATCAGCTTGAAATATGCCCGTCGTCAACGGGAACAAATGCCGACGACATCGCATTAAGCCGTTCGGGCGTAAAAACCGCCGTTGTCTCGATTCCCCAGCGAAACATGCATACTCAGGGCGAAATTATTGCATTGGAAGATATTGATTCGTGCGCCGAACTTATCGCAAAATATATTATCGAAAACGGAGGTAAAAAATAATGGATTCGTTATTAAAAGAACTTTGCCTTACAGATTCGACATCGGGACGCGAAAAAAACGTCAGAGATTTAATAATTTCAAAAATCGAGGGTCACTGCGAATACAAGGTTGACACGCTCGGAAACATCATAGCATTCAAAAAAGGCAGAAAAACGCCTAAAAATAAAATAATGCTCGACGCGCACACTGACGAGGTCGGCGTTATCGTCACGGGCGCGGATTCGGATGGTTTCCTTAAATTTTCAAACGTCGGCGGAATTGATACAAAAGTCCTGCTCGCGCGCGTTATCTGCTTCGAAAACGGAGTAAAGGGCGTTGTCGGAGTAAAGCCGATTCATTTATTAGATAAGGACGAAGCGGGTAAAATTCCGTCAAAAGACGAGCTTTATATCGACATAGGCGCATCCTCAAAGGAAGAGGCACTCTCCCTTGTAAGACCCGGAACTACGGGCGTTTTTTCTGTTGAATACACAGAGTTCGGCGAACATAAAATCATGTCAAAAGCTCTCGACGACAGAGCGGGATGCTTTGTTTTAATCGAGATAATACGTTCCGAAATCGAGTACGACGCGTGGTTCTCGTTCTCCGTTCAGGAGGAAATAGGAGCTCGCGGAGCGGGAGTCAGCGCATACACGATAAATCCCGACTACGCGGTTGTAATCGAGACTACGACCGCCGCCGACATAATCGACGTTCCCGAGCACCGCAGAGTCTGTGAGCTCGGCAGGGGCGCAGCAATTTCGTTCATGGACAGAAGCACCGTTTACCTGCCCGAGGTTTATTCACGCGCCGTCGAAACCGCTGAGAAAAATTCAATCCCATATCAGATGAAAACGCTTGTTGCCGGCGGAAATAATGCCGGAAGCGTACACAAAACACGAGCCGGCGTGAAAACCGTTACGATAAACATACCGTGCCGTTATCTGCACTCCCCGTCATGCGTTTGCGACGAAAGGGATATAAGGTCCGTACGTGACCTTGCGGCGGCGCTTATAACCGAATTTGCAAATGATTAAACTGCTCACCGACGAGAGAACGGATGAATTTGCTTCATTCTGCAAATCAACCGTTTCAGGCTCGTGCATTTTAACAAAACTTCTGGCATACGGATTAGATACGCCGATTCAGTATTTTTGGTACAGCGAATCGGACGGGAAAATATCCGCCGTTTTCAATAAGGACGGAAGTCTTCTGACAGTTTCTGGCAGAACGGATTTTGATGAATTATTTGAATTTATAAGAATAATCGGATGCACATCCGTTTACTTCGATTTTATTCCCGATTTTGAGGACAGCAACATAAAACGGGATGACGTATTGATATACAAAACACCCTCCGAAGCCGGCGAAACAGCCGATATCGACTCGGAAAATATAAAAAATATTTTTCCTATAATATATGAAGACTGTACAAATGAAGAACGTAATGTTATATTCGGCTCGTGGTACCCCGATATTTCGCTGAAAAAACGGCGCGGGCTGATACGGGCAAAGGGAATAACACATGATAATAAACTCGTCTCATGCGCCGTAACATGTGCAGAAAACGAAACAACAGCTGTCATAACGGGAGTCGCAACGCTGAAAAAATACCGCCGAAACGGACTTGCCAAGCGGTGCGTTATCTCTCTTTCAAACGAGCTCAGAGGCGAGAACAAACGCGTTTATCTGATAACGGACAATGAAAAAACAAAAAAATGGTACGAAAAAATGGGATTTGAACATTTCTCATACCGTTACTCTTACGCATTATAAATTAAATGCGGGACTGCCGAACTAACCGGCAGTCCCCGTTTTTATGTCTGTTTTATCCCGCTTCGCCGACGTAAATTGAATATATAATCTTATCGCCGTTGTTCCATGACGCTGTTATCTCGAAAACGACTTCGTCGCCGTCAAGCTTTATAATGTTATTCTCGCTGTCAACATTTACGGCTTTCAGCGCGTCGGACGAATTACCGATACTCTCCTCTTTCCAGCCCCTTACGGTATAGGAATCCGGCTGTTTTTCGAATTTAAGAGTTACAAATTTAAAATCATCGGTCTTTTTTGCATAGCCGTAGCCTGTCGTCATAAGCGGACTTTCGCCGTAAACGCTCTCGCCGTTATACTGAACGGAATTCTCACACGCGGTAAACACACTTTTCTCGTCGTCATTTTTAAGGAAAGTGAGTTTCGGCGCTTTTTCGGAAAGTACCGGCGAAGTCTGCACGGTATTTTCTCCGTCATATACGCTCGGTTTATCATACGCGTCCGAATCAAGAAGTTTTACAATGCTTGTCGCGGTGATTTTATACGGATATGTTTCAAGAACATCTCCGCCGAACGTTACGGAAACGACGTTGCCCGCCTTAAATTTCGAAACGTCCGAAAAATCAACGTTGATCTCGTCGCCCTCGGAAAAATATTTCACGCCGTCGGTCACGACGTCCGTATTCGCCGTCACGCCCAAAAAGCTCTCTCCGACCTCTTTTACCGTTGCGCTGAAGCAGACGACGGTTCTAGCCGAAATATCGTCACCGACATCCGTTTTTTTACATGAAGCAAACAGTCCGGCAGCTGTTACAAGCGTCAGCAGAACAGCGATTATTTTTTTTGTCATCATAATATCCTCCCGTCAGGTTATTTTTCTGTAATTTACCGCAAGTCCTCCGTCGGAAGTCTCCTTATATCTTCTCGACATGTCGAGTCCGGTCTCGTACATCGTTTTTACAACGGTGTCGAACGATATCTTTCTCGTCGTGGTAAGAAAATTCGAAAGGCTCAGCGCGTTTATCGCTCTCATGGCGGCGACCGCATTTCTCTCAATACACGGAATTTGAACGAGTCCGCCGATAGGGTCGCACGTAAGTCCGAGATGATGCTCCATAGCGACCTCAGCGGCATACTCTACCTGATCTATACCCATTTCAAAAAGCTCCGCAAGCGCCGCCGAAGCCATGGAACATGCGGCTCCTACCTCCGCCTGACATCCGCATTCCGCTCCGCTTATGGAAGCGTTTGTTTTTATAAGATTGCCGATAATTCCGCCCGCCGCCAAAGCGTGAGCTATTTGAATGTCGTCAAATCCTTTCTGTTCCTGCATATAACGAAGAACGGACGGCACAACTCCGCATGAACCGCACGTCGGCGCTGTGACTATAATTCCGCCGCCCGCATTCTGTTCGCTTACGGCAAACGCATACGCGCAAACGACTCTGTTTTCCTTAGTCTGCGCGGATTCGTCGATATGTCTTTGATTAAAAAGATAGCGCGCCTTTCTCTGCGTACCGAGCCCTCCGGGAAGCTCGCCGGATTTTACAAGTCCCTCGTTTATCGAATTCTTCATCTGCTCCCATATATCGAGCAGATACTCCGTAATTCCGGCTCCGTCAAACTGTTCGGCATACTGCCAGAGACGGATTCTGTTTTTTAAACAATATTCGCTGATTTCGGTGAATGAATTATGAGGGTAAATCTCAGGCGGATCCTCATTCGGGAGTCCGTCATATTCAACAGCGCCCCCGCCTACGCTTTCGGCTCGCTGTTTTCCTATGAGATTTCCGTCTTTATATGCAAAAAAATCAAGAGTATTGGGATGAGGAAGCGTTGAAACGTCCGTCTCCTTGTCAAATACTATCTGAGTGCGGTTCGCCCCCAGCACCTCAAGCAACGCCTCGTCCGTCATATGTCCCTTACCGGTCATGGCAAGCGAACCGTAAAGTACTACCTTAAACGAATCTGCGTCCGGGAACATAGCAAGAATTTTTTTTGCCGCGTCGTTGGGTCCCATGGTGTGCGAGCTCGACGGTCCTTTTCCGACTTTATACAGTTGGGTCAAAGATTTCATTTTTCTGCCTCTTAAAAATATTATATATAATAATTATATATTTTTATTTCCGTAATATCAAGAATAAATTATATTCTTGTGAACTCTTTATACACGCATGCCTTCTTTTTATGTTATTTAGACAAACGGTTTTTATGTTTAATGTTAAAAATAAATAAAAATTTTGGTATTTAATTTCCTATCCGCTTTTCCGTTTTTCCTTAATTTGTTCATTCATAAACTGTTCAAAAATAATTATTTTTGTTGCATTTTTTTTATGTATATGATACAATTAGTTTTGTTAAATTATTAAGAAAAAAAGAAAGGGAGATGTTATAGTGTCGGACGAAAACAAAAATAACGCCGAGTCCCCGAATCCGGGCGAAGTGAATTACGTCTATCAGAACAGACGTTATGTCGGTAGAAAAGAAACCATCGGATTCGTTCTCTGGGACGCGGCGCAGAGTTTTAATATCAACACTTACTCCGGCAGATTTGTAACCAACGTTTTACAGATCGATCTCGGACTCCAGGCAATTGAACAGACTATCAACGGTATATGGGACGTCGTCAATGATATTTTCATGGGCGCAATTATAGATAAAACCCGTACCCGCTGGGGTAAGTTCAGACCGTATCTGCTTTTACTTGCTGTTCCCGGTCTTATTCTCACCGCTCTATACTGGCTGCTGCCTGTTCTTTTTGCGGGCAGAACAAGCATGGATATCACAAAATTCGTATTTTATTTTATTCTTGCGTTTATAAGAGAAGGTATCGGCACGTTTCAAAGCATTGCAAGAACTGGATTGCTGTCAACAATAACTCCTCATCCCGTTGACCGAACAAGGCTTATAACGCTTGCTAACTTCGCTTCGGGTACGTTCGGCGAGAAGCTTCCTGAGCAGATCACGACCGTTATTCTCGACCTTATCGACAACAAAGTTCTGACAAAGACGTTCAACGCCACGCAAAAACAGATGTATCTCGCAACATTCGTAGGCATGGGTCTTTTTACGACAATCGTTTCCAGCGGTATGTCAATGTGGTTCTTCATGAATTCAAGAGAGAGAATCATGCAGTCAATCGAATCGCCGAGTTTAAAGCAGAGCTTTAAGTCAATCATTAACAACAAACCCGTACTTCTGCTGACGCTCTCGGATTTCTTAAGCAGCTTCGGACTAAGCGGAAGTAAACAGGATTACTACGTTGACGTTCTGCACTTTGCGTCAATGACGCTTATCGCGGGCATCCCCGCAGCTCCCCTTTCACCTGTCAGTTACTCATACGTCCCGTGGCTGAGAAGAAAGTTCTCATCAAAAGTTCTGTACATATTCAGCCGTTATATAGACAACATTCTCAAGGTACCTATCTTCCTTATCGGATGTATCGGTATGAAAAAGGATTTCTCCGGCGGTGTTTATCAGAACAAGTGGGCAATGTGCGTTGTCATGATGGTTTGGGAAGTCATTTGGACATTGTTCTACGGATTAAAATCGGTTATCGGTACGGAAATGTACAACGAGTCCATGGATTACTGCGAATGGAAGAACGGCTACCGTACGGAGGCAATGACCTCGGTTGCGAAAGGTCTTGCGGCTAAGGTTGCAAACAAAGTCAGCTCCGTTATTACAACAATCCTCAAAAAAGCTATTAACTATAACACATCGGCTTACATTGAGGGACGAGAACAGCCCAACTCGGTTAAGTTCTATCTGTTTGCAATGTTCACTATCGTTCCCGCTCTTACGAGCTCGTTCGGTATTATACCGATGCTCTTCTATGACCTTGACGGTAAGAAGAAAGAACAGATGTACAACGAACTTCTTGAGCGCCGTGCGGCGATGCAGCAGAAGGTTAACGCCGACGCAAAAGAAGTTACCTCGGCTTCCGCTTCCGAATCCGCGGGAGAATAATAAAGCAAATTCAATATTTACGATAAAAGACGTGACCGAAAAAGTCACGTCTTTTTTGCATATACTTTTATACCCGTTATATCATCCTATGCAAATTAATATTGACCTTATATAAATATTATGATAAAATATTGATATAATAAATTAGGGAGGTAAATATAATGCCTACAATTAGACCGAGCGCAGATTTACGAAACAACTATAATGAAATTTCACAGCTATGTCATGAATATACCGAACCTGTTTTTATAACAAAAAACGGCAAAGGAGATCTTGCCGTAATGAGTATAGAAGCATATGAAAAGCTATGCGGAAAATATGAGCTGTATTCGGCAATAAACAAAGGATTACAAGATGTAAAAGAAGGTCGAACCGCTCCATTAGATGATGTCATTAAATCACTGAACGAGGACTTATTTCATGTATAACGTTATTGTGTCCAAAACTGAAGAAGAGGATTTAAAGACAGCGGCTTCCTACATTTCGAATGAGTTGAAAAACGAAACCGCTGCTAAGAATCTGATTAAAGCATTTAACAAAACGGCAATGTCATTATCTGAAATGCCGGAAAGGTTTCCGATTATAAATGACGATATATTAAAGAAAGATAACATCAGATTTACGCGAATTAATAATTACTTATTGTTTTATACAGTTCATCATTATAACAATAGTGTTTTTGTATTACGTTTCCTTTACGGACGTAGAAATTGGGAAAGTATACTGAAAATATAATACATATCGGTCGACTGACGCACAGCCGACCGATTTTATTATGCCGTTATTTTGTATATCCGCTGTATCAAATACATGTCGTCGTGCCGAGAAAAACGGGCTAAAAGAATAGAATTGTTTAAGAGTAGAACGATTCACCAACAGTAAAACGTTTAAGCGCAGAATGGGCCGAATGAGTCTAAACCGTTTAATCAAAAAAAATATTAAAAACGAACCGTTCACGCGCAAAAAAAAAGAGCCGTCCTTTCGGACAGCTCGATTTTTTGATTCGATAAATTAAACCTTTATCAGTTTAAATTATTTCTTCTTAGTTACTACGAAAGCAACAGCTGCAAGAGCAGATACACCAGCGATTACAGCGATACCGGCGTCACCGGTCTTCTTGATGGTCTGAGGCTTGTCAGTCTTCTTCTCACCGGTAGTAGGAGCTACAGTAGTGGTCTCTTTGGTGGGATTCTCCGAAGGAACCTCAGTTGTAACCTTCTCGGTGCTGAATGTGAAAGCCTTGCCTGCGTTTGCTACAGTGATTTCGTCATCAACAACGCTGTCCTTGTTAACAGTGATGGTTACCTTGTTAACGCCGTCTTTTACCTTAAGAGTGTAGGTAGCAACGCCGATAACATCGTCAGCAAACTCTTTTGAGCTCATAGCAGCGCCGCTGAGAAGATCCTTAGAACCTTCAGCAAGACCAGCCTCGGTAACGAACTTACCGTCAGCGCCTTCAGCCTTAACAAACTCAGCCTCATCGGGGTTGAAGTTTGCGAAGAGAGTAGCGGTGGTGTGACCCTTTGCCTTGTCAAGAGACATAACAACGGTAAGAGTTCTGGTGCTGTCGTCATACTTTCCGTCAAGGATGACAGAGGGAGCGTCAGCAGCGAAAGCTACAACACCGAGGCATGCCGTGAGGGCAAGTGCGATTACGCATGCAAGAATTTTCTTTGCAAGTTTCATTGGTAAAACCTTCCTTAAAAAAATTTTCTATTATCCTCTGCGAATAATACAGTTGTATTATATACTAACGTTTGGTTGAAGTCAAGTATTTTTTCAAAAAAATCCACTGGCGTTTTTCACAAATCATGACAATTTGACATTCCTCGCTTTATATAATATAATCATTATATAATTTATAAAGGAGGAAAACATCATGAGTGACAGTTTTTCGCTTCTTAAAGAAGAATGTCTGTCGTGTACAAAATGCCGTCTCGCCGAAACGCGTACAAACGTTGTATTCGGAGTCGGAAACGAACATTCAAAAATAATGTTTATCGGCGAAGCTCCGGGCGAAAACGAGGATTTAAGCGGAGAACCGTTCGTGGGCAGAGGAGGCAAGCTGCTTGACAATTATCTGTCCGTGGTCGGATTTGACCGCAATACAAATATATACATAACAAATACGGTTAAATGCCGTCCTCCGAAAAACCGCGATCCCATGCCCGACGAACAGGAAAAATGCATCGGGTACTTAAGGGAGCAGTTTAAAATAATACAGCCCGCAATAGTAGTTTGCCTCGGAAGAATAGCGGCATGCAAGTTAATTAAACCCGATTTTAAGGTTACGAAAGAACACGGAGTATTTTTCGATAAAAAGGGAACGCTTTTTGTGGGAACGTTCCATCCCGCCGCACTGTTACGCGACCCGAGAAAGAAAGAAAACGCACTCAACGACTTTTTAAAAATAAGAGAAAAAGCGGAAGAACTTAATTTGGTGTAAACAATAATTTATTATAAAACATAAACAAAACATGTAGGGGAAGACATTGTCTTCCCGGGGTAAAGGCAGAAATTTTTTAAGTATGATTTTGCCTTCGTAAACACGGAAATTTCATATTGCCGACGCAAATTTATTATTAATAAAACCGTAAATCTCATGCGGGAAGACAATGTCTTCCCCTACAAAATAATGTTTATGCCTTATATAAATTATTTTTTCATCTGAATCAAAACATATTCGGACGGCAGAGAGTAAATCCCTGCCGTCCGATTTCATTATTATTTTTTCTTTGATTTTGCGGCTTTTTTCTCCGCTTTTATCTTCTTTGCGTACGCATCGGCTTCTTCTTTTTCTCTTATCGCCTGTTCTCTTTCGCGCGCCTCGGTCTCCTCGGCTCTGCGTTTGGCTTCGTCGTACATTGCGTTAAGCTCGTCGAGATGATTGTAATTTTCATACTGCGAGACAAGTCTCTCCGCGTCGTTGTACGCCTTGGCGGCAAGGCTGTAATAGAAGTGAATATCGTTCTGTTTTTTTTGTTTGGCAAGGTTTTCCTTTTTCTTTGCCTTTAATTCGTCGATCTCCCTGCGAAGTCTTGCGATTTCAAGAGAATCTTTCTCTTTCTTCGCGACGGCGGAAAGAGTATACATCTCCTTAAGCTTCTCGTCAAGAGCGTCCTCCTCGTCAAACAAAGACTCTAAAACCGTAAAATCGGGCTTTACAAGCGTTGTTACGTCGGGATAATACTTTTCGACAGCCTTTTTTGAGGAAAGCTTTTTCTTTGCCGTCTCGACAGCGAATTTTTTAAGCTCTTTTTCCTCCTCGGTATTCGAGGGCAAAGACTGCGCCGAATGAAGCTCTTTGAGAATATCCTCACGGCTCGTAGAAGCGAGCGCGGTAAGTCCCTCGTCAAGAACCTTTTTATAAACATTCAGCTGTGTTTTGTAAAGAGGAGTTGAGAATTTATCAAGCTCGTCGCATACAAATTTTGAAATATCGATATTTTCGTTAAATTCGAGAGCGTCTATGTACGCCTTTTTAGCCTGCTTCTTTGACGCTTTATAATCCGCGCGGGCAAGCTTGCATGCCTTTTTATACTCTTCTTTTTCGGCTTTTGACGCGCCCTTTGAGTATTTTTCGACTTTTCTTGCGGGAGCGGGCTTATAGTCGTCCTTATTAACGCTTACATAATCGGACTCTGCCATATCGCGTGACTCGTTGATTATGTCGATAGCGTCGACCAAGTCTCTGTCCTTAAGACAGTTATTGCTGTAATCCTCGAATAACGCTCTGATTTTGAGAACCTTGACAACGCCTTTCTGCTTCTTCTCCGTAAAGTCGTAGAAGAAATAGGGAACAACATTAAGAAAAGCACCGACAGCCGCCATGATTATAAGAACGGACATTAATTTATACAGAAGTCCGGGTTCGCCCGTGTTAACGTCAAGTATATCGTAGGGCGAAGCGTAGCCGTTGTCGCTGCTGATTCCGTAATATTTCTGAACTGCGGGAAGAATCGAAGATGTAAAGAGCGTTACAATACTTCCGATAGTGCCGACTGCGGCGAACATACCGTCGATTCTCTCACCGGTTCTATACTGCTGATAGTCTCTGATATCCGCCTGAATCGCGGGAGCGGTGATCTGCTCGCTCGCGCCGACAAACCAGTTAAAGTAAACGCAGACAAACAGCCACCAGATATTATGCATGCCGAGAAGCATCGCGAGTATGCAAACTATATTCATGAAGTTTGCAAGAATAAGAACTCTCTTTTTACCCCATTTTCTGACAAGCACGGGCGTAAGAAGCATACCCCACAGAGATGCGTTTCCTATAAGAGTCTGGATGAGAGCGTACTGCGTGCCGTTTGCGGTGTGACCGTAGTTATACGACCATGTAAGAATGTTGCCGTATGCGCTTTCGAGGAAGCCTATCCATCCTGCAAGGGAAATTATCCAGAAGTACTTATTCTTTGCAACTTCCTTAATGGCGTATGAGAATTTAATCTGAATTGTATGAGACTTAGCCTGAACAATTTTTTCCTTCGTATTTGCGAATACAAGAATCGTAAGTGCGACGCCGAAAATCGCAAATATCGGGTAAGAATATCTGTAAACTCTGATATCGTAAAGATTGTCGTTCGTAAATACCTGCGCGACTATCGGGAGAGCTATATTAATGATAGAGGGAGCGAGCGAATAAATAACGCTCTTGACCGCAAGAACGTCGGTACGCTCCTGCGTGTTGGGGGAAAGAACGTGTATAAGATTTGTATACGCGTCATAGAAGAAGTTATAATAGAACTGTAAAAGAAGATTGAATATAAGAACTATCGCGCACGTTGCGATATAATCCGCGCTTTTGCCGAAAATCATGCTTGTTCCGACAATATTCGCAAGCTTGTCATACGGGAACCATACGTATGCAACTGATATTACCGCCGTCGGAATACCCATAGACAACAGATACGGTCGGTATTTTCCGGCTTTGTTTCTCGTATTATCGACCATGTTTGCCCTCAAAGCGGTAAGGGGAATGTTTGCGAACGTGTCTATAAGATACAATATGTACATGTCATCCGGAGCAATACCGATTGCTCCGCCGACTATCATGTTCGTAGTGCCGACTATAAGCGAAACGCCGATTGTCATAATAAAATACGCGCCGATTCCTCCGACTGCGTACGCGGCGATCTCCTTAAATGTCATATATCTGCCCAAGGGCGGAATCTTCCAGTACGTCCTTACCTTATCAACGGCGGCGGACGCTTTTTCTTTCACATTCATGACATGCCTCCGTAAATCATACTTAAGTATAATTTTAGCACAATTTTAATATTAAAACAACCACAAAACACAAAAAAATATTGAAATTCGTGTGAATTTTGGTTTAATATGTTTTTTATTTAATGAAAAAAAGTAAAAAAAGACGCTTTTTCATCAAACAGATAAAAAAACGTCCCGTTATTTTCGGTTTAAATTAAAGCACGCATCTGAGGAAATCTTTTGTTCTCTCATTCTGCGGGTCGGAGAAAATCTCCTCGGGAGTTCCCTCCTCCATGATAACGCCGTCAGCCATGAATACGACTCTGTCCGCAACGTCGCGGGCAAATCCCATCTCATGAGTTACGACTATCATGGTCATACCGCCCTCGGCAAGCTCCTTCATAACAGAAAGAACCTCGCCGACCATTTCAGGGTCAAGCGCGCTCGTAGGCTCGTCAAAAAGCATAATATCCGGATGCATTGCGAGAGCTCTCGCGATAGCGACTCTCTGCTGCTGACCGCCGGAAAGCTGACGGGGATATGCGTCCGCCTTGTCGCGGAGTCCGACCCTGTCAAGAAGCTCGTAAGCTTTCTTTTCCGCCTCAGCTCTCGTCATTTTTTTAAGCTCAACGGGAGCCATCATTATATTCTTTTTAACCGACATGTTCGTAAACAGATTGAACTGCTGGAAAACCATGCCGACATTCTCTCTGAATTTATTTATATTAGTATGCTTATCCGTAATAAGCGTACCGTCGACCTCGATTGAACCGGACGTCGCACTCTCAAGCTGATTGAGACATCTGAGCAGAGTTGATTTACCGCTGCCGGAGGGACCTATCAGACAAACGACTTCACCCTCCTCGACTTCCATATTAATACCTCTCAGTACTTCAAGGTCGTCGAAAGACTTATGCAGATCGGTTACTTTTACTTTTTTTGTCATTGTTCAATCTCTTTTCCAACATTTTTGAAATTATCATGAGAACGGATATAACCACGAGGTAAAGTCCGGCGACGTAAACGTACGTTTCGAAGAATCTGTATGTAGAACCTACGTACGTCTTAGCCTTATTGACAACCTCGGCAAGTCCGATAACCGAAAGTATGGACGTATCCTTTATTGTAATGATAAACTGGTTGACTAAGGACGGAATGGAAATCTTGAACGCCTGGGGAAGAACGACTCTTATCATGGCCTTGCTCTTGCTTAAACCCAAGCTTCTCGCGGCCTCCATCTGTCCCTTGTCGACGGCCTGTATACCGCCTCTGAATATTTCGGAAAGATACGCGCCCGCGTTGAGACTCAAAGTGATAACACCCGCAACGAACGGAGTGAACTTAAATCCGCTGACGAAAAGCTGAACGACCTGCGGTACGCCGAAAAAGACGATAAACGCCTGAACGAGCATAGGTGTTCCGCGGATAATCCAAACGTACGCGCCCGAAAGGAATCTGAATACTCTGAACTTCGACATACCCATAAGGCAAGCGATAAGTCCGAGAAAGAAACCTATAAGAATGGAGAGAAGCGAAATCCCTATCGTCAGCTTGATACCCGCTAACAGTATAGGAGTCGCCTTTTCAAATACAACGCTAAAATCCATAATCTTTCCTACAATCCAACAGAGTACAGTATGATCTTAAAGACCATACTGTACCGAAAAATCAATAATAAATTTTTTAAGTCAATAAAACTTATTTCATACCGTACTTGGCAAGAAGCTCGTCGTAAACGCCGTTAGCCTTAACATTCTTAAGACCCTCGTTGAACATGGTGATAAGCTCTGCATTCTGACCCTTCTTAACTGCGAAGCCGTAGGGTTTGGGGTTGATAACATCGCCGATAGTCTTAAGAGCTGTGCCGGTCTTGATCGAGTAAGCGATAACCGGGTAATCCTCGAAACAAGCGTCGTTGTTGCCGTTGAGAACAGCCTGATACATCTCTGCACTGCCTTCATAGGTAACGGTGGTGAAGCCGTACTGATCCTTTACACTCTCGGCGTATTCAAGACCCTGGGTGCTTGCCTTAACGGCTACAGTCTTGCCCTTTAAATCCTCAATGGACTTAATGTCGCTGTCAGCCTTAACAACGAGAACCTGACCGTTTTCAATGTAACCGTCGGAGAAGTCGAAAGTTTCCTTTCTCTCGTCGGTAATGGTCATGCCCGCGATCATAGCGTCAGCCTGACCTGCCTGAACGGCGCCCATGGAAGCGTCGAATCCCTCGTTGTGCATCTCGTACTCGAACTTCTGATCCTTGGCAATAGCCGCGAGAAGATCCATATCGAATCCGGTGTACTTACCGCTCTCGGTATCAAGATACTCGAAGGGAGCGAAGCTGTTATCCGAATAGATAACGTATTTCTTGCCCGTCGGCGCGGCTGCGTTGGACGGATCAGCCTTGCTTACATCGCCGCCCTTATCGTCTCCGCAGGAAGCGAAAGCGAACAGAGTCATGATAACCGCAAGAGCGAGAGCGATTATTTTCGTTACTTTTTTCATGTTTATTCCTCCGTTTCAAAATAAAATCCGCTTTTCACAGCGAATATTTTAAAATATTTTACCATTTTTTAATGTGGGTGTCAATGACCTATTATAAAAAAATATACGCTCCCGGTGGGTTAAATATGTAAGTATGCACAAAATTTACGTATATTTATAAGTTAAACACCCCGCAAACGACGAAATGAGTTTATTATGTTGAAATGTTTATAATACAATAGTATAATTTATATTCATTCATAAATTAAGGACGGATATAATGTGAAAAAGGTATTCTACTATTTGAAAAGCTATGCCGTACAGAGTATTCTCGGTCCGATTTTCAAGTTAGGCGAAGCGACGCTCGAACTTTTTGTTCCGCTCGTAGTTGCAAAGATAATCGATGTCGGAATCCCGAATTCGGATAAGAATTACATTATTAAAATGAGCCTTATCCTCGTCGGGCTTGCATTCGCGGGACTTTTAATGAGCGTTACGGCGCAGTATTTCGCCGCGAAGGCTTCCGTCGGATGCGTTACGAAAATGAGGTCGGCACTGTTTGCACACATTCAGACTCTCTCGTACTCCGATCTTGACTCTCTCGGCACGTCGACGGTAATAACGAGGATGACGGGCGACATGAATCAGATTCAGACGGGACTCAATATCGGTTTAAGACTGCTTTTGCGTTCGCCGTTCGTCGTACTCGGCGCGATGGTCATGGCGTTTACAATCGATACGCAGGAGGCTCTGATTTTCGCAGGGGCGATTCCGATTCTTGCGATTGTCATATTCGGCATAATGCTCGCGGGAATCCCTCTTTACAAGAAAACGCAGGGCAAACTCGACTCGGTTTTAAGACTTACGAGAGAAAACCTCACCGGAGCGAGAGTTATCCGTGCGTTCGGCAGAGAAAAAGAGGAAACCGCCCGTTTTGTAGGCTCCAACAACGCCCTTGTCGCGATACAGGAATTCGCGGGTAAAATCGCGGCGGTACTCAACCCCGCGACGTACGTAATAATAAACGCCGCCGTCATAATCCTTATATATTCGGGCGCGGTCAAAGTCAACGCGGGGACCCTCACGCAGGGCGAGACGGTCGCGCTTTATAACTACATGTCGCAGATTCTCGTAGAACTCATTAAATTCGCAAGTCTTATAATAAGTATTACGAAAGCCGCCGCGTGCGCGAACAGAGTAAGCGACATTCTCGATATGTCCCCGTCGTTTGAGGGCGGAGACGTTATCGGCGGAAATGACACGGACGAGGCTGTCAGATTCGAAAACGTATATTTAAAATACAATGAAACCGGCGGCGACGCGCTCGAGAATATATCGTTTACACTCAAAAAGGGGCAGACTCTCGGAATCATAGGCGGTACGGGTTCGGGCAAAACGTCGGTAGTAAATCTGATACCCGGATTCTATCACGCGACAAGGGGCAGCGTCTATGTCGACGGCGTAAACGTAAACGACTGGAATCAGAATTCGTTAAAGGACAGAATCGGCGTCGTCGAACAGAAAGCCACGCTTTTCTCCGGAACGATAAGGGATAACTTAAAATGGGGCGATGAAAACGCGACGGACGAGGAAATAATGTCCGCGGCGAGAACGGCGCAGGCACAGGATGTTATAAATTCAAAGGAATCGGGGCTCGACAGCGTTATCGAGCAGGGCGGAAAGAACCTCTCGGGCGGTCAGAGACAGAGACTGACGATAGCCCGCGCGCTCGTCAAAAAGCCCGAAATTCTCATTCTCGACGACTCGTCGTCCGCGCTCGACTTTGCGACGGACGCTAAATTGAGAAAGGCGATAGCCTCGATAAAGGACACGTCGGTAATAATCGTCTCACAGAGAACGTCGTCCATTAAACACGCCGACGTAATCGCCGTACTCGACGACGGAAAATTAGCAGGACTCGGAACACATGACGAGCTTCTTAAAAACTGCTCGGTTTATAAGGAAATCTACGACTCACAATATAAGAAAGCGGGTGAGGAAAAATGAAGCAAAAACGCAGTTCTTCAAACGACAGAAAGACCGTAAAAATGCTGATGTCATATGTCGGAAGATATAAAATTCTGCTGTTTCTCTCTATACTCCTCGCAGGCGTAAGCGTCGTGCTTACTTTGTATATCCCGATCCTCGCGGGCAACGCGATAGACTGCATACACGGAATCGGAAACGTCGATTTTGATTCTATAAAAAATATACTTATAAAAGTCGGAATAATAACCGCCGTTACCGCCGTCATTCAGTGGATAATGAACATGATAAACAACCGCATAACGTACAGGGTCATACGCGACGCGAGAAACGACGCGTTCAAAAAGCTCGAAATTCTCCCGCTTAAATATATCGACTCGCACCCGCACGGCGACACTGTCAGCAGGATAATTTCCGACGCAGACCAGTTCGGCGACGGTCTGCTGATGGGCTTTTCACAGCTTTTCACGGGCGTTATGACGATAGGGGCGACTCTCGTTTTCATGCTGACGATAAACCCTCCGATAACCGCGGTCGTAGTCGTGCTGACTCCCCTGTCGCTGTTCATGGCGCGTTTTATAGCAAAGAAAACGCACGCGATGTTTACGTTAAGGTCGAAAACGAACGCGGAACAGACCTCGCACATTGAGGAAACTCTCGGAAACGAAAAAACCGTTCAGGCGTTTTCAAAGGAAAACGACGCGAACGAAAAATTCGACGAAATAAATGAAAGACTCGAAAAATGCGCGATGAAAGCGACGTTCTTTTCATCCCTTACAAATCCCTGCACACGCTTTATCAACAGCATAGTCTACGCGGCGGTCGCATTGACGGGCGCGACAGGAGTCATAAACGGCGGACATTTCGCAATGACCGTCGGCGGACTTGTTTCGTTTTTAAGCTACGCGAACCAGTACACGAAACCGTTTAACGAAATATCGGGCGTTATCACGGAGCTTCAGAATTCGCTCGCATGCGCGGAAAGGTTATTCGAATTTATAAACGAAACTCCCGAAATCCCCGATTCGAACGACGCAAAAACGCTCGTTTCGCCGACGGGAAAGGTCGGTTTTGATTCGGTTTATTTCTCATACACCCCCGACAAAAAGCTTATTGAGGACTTCAATTTATCCGTACAGCCCGGTCAGCGAATCGCGATCGTAGGTCCCACAGGCTGCGGAAAGACAACGCTTATTAATCTTTTGATGCGTTTTTACGACGCGGATTCCGGCACAATAAGCGTTGACGGCGAGCCGATAAAGGAGCTTACGAGAAAATCATTAAGAACGAACTACGGCATGGTTTTACAGGACACGTGGTTAAGATACGGCACGGTCAGGGATAACATCAAAATTTCAAAACCCGACGCAACGGACAAAGAGATTATCGCGGCGGCGAAATCGGCTCACGCCCACTCGTTCATAAAACGTCTGCCCGACGGCTACGATACCGTTCTGGGCGAGGGCGACGGCGGACTTTCGCAGGGACAAAAACAGCTTCTGTGCATAACGAGAATTATGTTAAGTCTCCCGCCGATGCTGATTCTCGACGAGGCGACGTCGTCAATCGATACGCGTACGGAGCTGAAAATTCAGAACGCGTTTGCGAAAATGACCGAGGGCAGAACGAGCTTCATAGTCGCGCACCGACTCTCGACGATACAGAGCGCGGACGTAATACTCGTCATGAAGGACGGCAAGATAATAGAACAGGGCAATCATGATTCCCTCATGGCTCAAAACGGATTTTACACAAATCTTTATAACAGTCAGTTTGAAACGACATAAAACCGGGGATGTTAAAAACGCCCGGACAAAATTAATAAAAAGCTGTAATTTACATTTGATGCGAATTACAGCTTTTTTGTTTATTATATCTTAATATTTATAAGTCCGAGGTAAAGGCAGAAAATTTTAAATATGATTTTATTGACGGAAACTCGCCGATTTCATATTGCTGACGCAAATTTATTATTAATAAAACCGTAAGTCTCATGCGGGAAGACAATGTCTT
>ERZ808240.2705-NODE-2705-length-18721-cov-9.563645_pt1 | contig 18721 bp, 20 predicted proteins | sample MGYA00521084_ERZ808240 | MGnify/ENA primary metagenome ERZ808240 (study PRJEB31516, sample SAMN03275571) | gut metagenome | biome: mammalia-associated habitat; material: feces | host: Papio cynocephalus | place: Kenya | collected 2012-08-06 ... | reverse complement strand
AGACGAATTCAATAACGGTAGGAACTACCGGGATAGCTTGGTAAATATCTTTTCAATAGAAAAGAGTTCCCAAGAATCTCGTGGCTTTAGCCGTGAGAGGTTCAAATAAATAATTTTCCAAAACCACGGAAAATTATTTTTAAAAAAATTCTTCCAAATAATTAATTATGGGAGATATTTTATGGAAAATTTAAACAATGATCAGCGAATTGCAGCTGAAAGAATACAGAACTGGTTTCTTCATGATACTTTGATCAAGCAGGTTTTCGTTCTTTCTGGTTATGCTGGTACTGGAAAGACATATCTTATTAATTTCGTCATTAAGAATATTCTGAATTTGAAAGATTCCGATGTTGCATTCGTCACTCCTACCGGTAAAGCTGCTAGTGTCTTAATTCAGCGTGGCCGTGATGCTCAGACAATTCATCGACTTATTTATTCTACTGTTGAAGAAGAAGTAAAGCTTCCTAATTCTGATAAGACTATTAAGAAAATCAAATTCATAAAGAAGCCTTCAATCAAGACTTATAAATTGATAATTCTTGATGAAGTTTCAATGGTTGACAAGAAAGTCCTTGATGATCTTCTATCTTTTAATATTCCTATTCTTGCTTCAGGCGATTCTGCTCAATTGCCGCCTATTTTCGGTTCCAATGGTCTTCTTGATCATCCTGACGCTAAATTGACTGAAATCGTCCGACAGAGTTCTGACAATGCTATAATAAAAATCGCTACTCTTGCCAGAAACAACAGTCATATTTTCTTGGGAAATTACGGTGATGTTATTGTCCTTGATAAGCGTTTTATTTCAGAAGACAAATTAAAGCACCTTTATCTCAATGCTGACCAGATACTCTGTGGCTGCAATGAGACTCGTCATTTAATTAATGACACCGTCAGAAAATTTAAGGGATATTCTGGAAAATTCCCTAAAGACGGCGAAAAAGTCATCTGCAATGTCAACGACTGGTCTGTATATCTAGATAATGAATCTAAATACAATCTGGTCAATGGAACGATCGGATATGCATATGATTTCAAGGAGAATTCGCCTGAGCTTAATATCGGAACGATGAATTTCGAACCGGATTTTCTGCCTGGGAAAGTTAAGGACGAATTGCCTGTAGACAGCGGTTTATTTAAGAACAATTGCCCGACTTACGATATGCATCAGCACGCTTTCGTGAATTCTGACGGGAGTTTCTCTCTTAAGAGGGAATACAAGAAGAATTGCGGGAGAAACTTGAAGGAAATTATGGACAATGCTGCGAGAATGCTGGAGACGTCTCTGCATGCGGTGGATTTGGTTCAGGTGGAGAGCTTCGAATTTGCTTACGCGGTGTCAGTTCATAAGAGTCAGGGAAGTGAATGGAATAATGTCGTGGTAGTTGATGAATCTGGAAGTTTCGGAAAGAATGCATACAAATGGCTGTATACGGCGATAACTCGTGCAAAAAAGAAACTAGTTATATTAAAATAAAAATAAGGAACTATATCTCGACTGATATAGTTCCCTGTTTTAAACCGCTATAAAGGTGTTACGTCTTCAACGCTTCCCAGCCATTCGTTAACCGCTTCGAAAAAACCTTCTTCAATTTTAAATACAAACACGCTCTCCTGAGGATTTTCGTGCTTCGGTTTTAATTTGATGATTGTATAACCTTTCTTCAATAAATAATTTGCTAACTGCGGGCTGAAAATAATCTTGGCTGTCTTTTCCATTATGCTAATGTATCCTTTTGCTCTCTGCTGCGAATCTTCTCTATCATCTTTTTCATATATTCTTCTAAACAGACGTTTTTGTTCATGATTTCATCTATCGCGAGTTCTACATATCCGCTCAAGCTTCTATTAATATTATAATGAGTGGCATATACATAGTTTATCGCGAACCAGAATGTCAAACAATCATATTCATGGCCATACTCGTGGAATTTTGTTCTCAGATTATATTGTGTTGCGACTGAGTCTGCTTCAAGTTTGCCCCACTTCATGCCTGACGGTGTCCCGTCTCTTCTTTTCAATTCTTTGATAATTTCACAAACATCGTCTTCATCTACTTCTCCCAGGACATCATTCAATCTTTTCGTGAAAGTCTTTTTCTCTTCTTCGGGGAAATATTCATCGATGAATGTCGCGAATGTCTCTAGTTTTTCGTGATCCTCTTTATTCTTTGATATGAATTCAAGAATCTTTTCTCTTATCATTTTTTCTTCCATTATAGGTTGTCCTTCGAACCCGATTTAGATTCTACTATTAACTTACTTAAATCACTAGTCGTTGTTAATAGCATGTTTATCTGCTCAGAAATTTCAGTGATTTGTTTTTGTACTTCCAGAAATGAGCATATCGAGAATTTGTCGCACTTGTAGCATTTGCTCAAATCGAATTTACAGGTCATTGTTCATTTGCTTTTCTGAGTTGAATTTCGTCATAAAGTCTTTGATTTTATCGTTGACTTCCTGCTTTACATATTCCGATGCTGCGTCGGTCTGAATGTTGCTTCCATCATCCATAAACGCGTTGACATACGGATCTATATAATTAATAACGTATTTCGTCGCTGTTCCAGAGAAAACGGATAATGCCGGATTTATGATATTCAGAAGATTTCGGATTTCTCTTTCCAACATCTGGTATAAGATCTCTTTGTCTGTCATAGATTATTATCACCGAGTTTCATCTGGATCTTTTTAAGTTCTTCTTGAAGTATCTGATTATTCTTTGCCAGAGCAGCGTTCTTGTCGGCGAGATCTTTGTTCCTTTCCCTGATTTCGGCTACATCATCAGCAAATTTGTTTTTATATTGCTCTTTCTTGTTTTTAATGACGGAAAGAAGCTCTTCCATAGTTCTTTGATGATTTTGCAAAAATTCTCCGGAAAACTTGTTAATCAGAAACGTTGAGAACTCTTCTTGATACTTCGCGTTTGCGGCGACGTACTCTTTGGTTGAAAAGATATACGCTTTTTCGTCGTCAGACATCGACTTCATTTCATTGAAAATATCAGTAAAGACAGTATTCTGCCTTTGCTGGTTTTGCTGTGGATTTTTCAATGCTTCTAGCTGACTGTACACGTTTGCGATATTTTGATCAATCTGACTAATGCTCTGTGGCTGATTCATGAAAGGATTACTTGTAGAGAATTGCGAGCCGAACAAGCTGTTATTATTGTTTGTAAACATTTTTCGATCTCCTTTAAGAGGGAATCGTTTACGAATCGATAAAAACGTCAAGATTTTATGCGACTGTGATCGTTAATACAGCTGCGGTCTTATTATTTCTATCCAAAACCGTGATAGTTGCAGTACCAGCGGCGACACCAGTAATGGTCACAACCTGATTTGCGACTGTTGCTGTCGCATATGCAGTGTTGGAACTTGAAACGGAATATGCTCCTGGAATAGTTAAGATGGCCGTCGCGGCTGCGGCTAAAGTAATGGTTCCTGTTAATGCAGGAATAGCTGCTACCGTTACAGATGTCAAATATCTATTCTTTGATGAAGCTTTGACTACTTGCTGGAAATACGTTGGCAAGACCTGAACATTTTGTCCAAGCTGGCCATTGAGCATCCAGTTGAATGCCAAAGTTCCTGTAACGTCCTTGCAGAAGCCTTTCGAATAGCTTTCCGTAGTGACGTTTTTATACTGTAAACATGAAGGTAATGCCATATGAGCTACCTCCTATGTTAAGCAGTGACTACCGGAGGAGTGATGGAACTTGACGGAAGATACAAGTTACCCGGCAAGAAGTTGGAGTTGACGTAGCTGATGATGCTGGCATCTGCAAGTTCTGAAAGCTGCTTGTTGTAAGCCATCTGCATGTTCGCCTTGTCGCAGCAACAGTCTAACTTATTGTTGAGGATGGTGAACTGGTATTCAGTTGCCTGCTTGTTGAGTGCTGTCTCCTTGTCAAGCTTGATGATCCAATCATAAAGCTGTGTCTGAACAGCAGCGATCTTTGCGTCTTCGGCGCTGGATGTGGCGACGATGTTCTTGTAAAGATCGACGCCGATTCCGTCGGCATAACGCATTGCCTTAAGTTCTGCTAATTCAGCTTCAAGTTCTGAAGTCTTCTTTCCTGATCCAAACAAACCGTTTCCGAATCCTCCGTTTTCAAGAACGGCCAAACCTGTACCAATGATACCCAAAGTAAGACCTGCTTTTGCGATCCCACTTGAACCGGTAATTTTGCCATCGTGCATTTCAATTGGCATATATTTGATCTCCTATATATTGCCCGTTTAAGAAAAAGACACAATTAACCCCGTAGCTGGAGCTAATTGTATTTTTTGAGATTCGTGCCCCGACTGACGGAGCGTTCAGCATTCTTCGCGATTGAATGACTGAATAGTATATAAATCGGATTTATAATTTATTGTTATATAAAAATCGGAATTAATTTTTCAAAAATAGCAAATTTTATGACATATTGGCTAAAATGACGAGAATTTTTCAATAAATCTTTAAGAAAACTAATTAATATAACAACATTTAGAAATCATAAAAAAAAATAAAAAAGGAAGAGCTAGCCTGTCACACTAGCTTTTCCCAAGATTCCGGGATTTCCCAAATGCCATCCTTTTTGGTGCAATGCGTGTCATATGCACCAAGGATTTCACAATTGGCCAGAGAATACTTGGTAGTGCAGTACTCATGCTCTGGCTCAGGGTCACCATAGAAGCTGAAGCTTCTATTAATGGCTCCGCCCCGGAATCTTAAGTAGACGAAGTAGCGATGATCTTCGTCTACATACTGGTCTTCGAGATCACTACCTTTCTCGAAGAAGCAGAAGCCTATTGACGTAGACATAAGACTGCGCTTCTGCCAGACGGTCTTATTTTTCAACACCTTCCCAGCCATTAACTGAGAAAGTTCATCGTAGTTCATCGCTCTGACTACGACGACATCAGTAGTGGTCGGCTGATGGTCTATGACCGCATCCTTTGGTGGTTACCGCCAAAGAGGGCCAAATGAACATTCCATATAGTCGTACTGATCATATGGAACGTATTCAGAATAATCTCTGATTTTAGCCATATAATACGGCCTCCTTTCAGAAGAATAATATATCTATATAAAAAGAAGATATCGGAAATAGCCTTTTAAATAACAAAAAAAATAAAAACGAGTCTTTCGTTTTTATTTTTCAATAATCGTCATATTTGCACAATATTTCCAGCATAAAAACAGAATTTCCGTTTTTATCCACATAGAACACAAAAAAGAATGGGAGACGCAAATCCCCCATTCATTAAAATTCCGCCATTTGTGGCTGCGGAGCACCAAATTAAACCGTCAAAGAACTCTTTCGAAACTATTCAGAATATCATTTACTAGTATTAAACTTTGTATCAATCGTGAAATAAAAGTCAAGTGTTATGGAGAAGTCTTTTAATGCTGACGTAATTGTACCCTTAACATGTTTAACTTCATCATAAGGAAGAAGCTCGAAATCTTCAATCGTAGCGTTAAACTTAGTAAGATCTAGTGGGCCAACACAAGTCGTAAGAGCACGTGCCGCATTCAGCTTGGTCTGTTCGTAATCAGCGTTGTCAGGGCTTGTACTTACTTCGCCTTCTTTATCTAACAAGTAAACAAAATAAGGCTTATTAACGCTACCCCAAAATTCATATTCAGCATTATATAAATACGCATTAGTTCTTGCGACAGAAAAACCAACGGCAGGATCAAAATTTTTAGTTTTAATGCTCACCGGCTGAATTAGCATTGATCGATGCAATTGTCGATAAGAGTCTTCGCCATATGTTCCGAGAGAATCAAACTCAATTTCCTGGAATCCCACAGGAGCATCAATTGTATCTTCTTCATTCGCGAGAGAAACTCCCTGAACTTTCACAAGACTAGCTTCATACGGTGCTGTCAGAAGTCTTCCATTAATGGTGCTAGAACTGGCATCAACTTCAATTTCGGGATCAATTTCATGCATTTCCTTCAAAACCTGAGAATTATACTCAAGTGCAAGGGCTTTATCAGAATTATAAGTGATAGACGTATCGTCGCCATTTTCGTTGGCACGCTTAATCATCTTAATATTCTTGTCATATACCGGGGAATTTGGCACAGCGTATTTTTCATACTTTGACGCAATCTTAAGCGAGTAATTCTTTCCATTGAATTCTTTCTGAATGTTTTCAGAAGTCTGGCCGCATCCAGAGAGTGTCGCAATTAATGGCAATATTGACAATTTCTTTAAAATATTCATAAATATCCTCCTGTTTTTGCTATATTTAAATTAAGCAATAATATCCTTGATATCATTAACAGCTGCTCGAGTTGAGAAAGTAATACGCAGAGTTTCGCCGGTTTCAAGCTGACTCTTCGTAGCAATGCCATTGCCCAGCACCTTCATTATAATCGCGCTATATGACGCTGACTGATAAAAATATACCGGGTATGCATCTGTATATTTTGATCCTTCCTTTTTAAGCAGAACGGCTGATAGCATAACACCGTTTAATTGCCAGACCGTTATTCTGGATATATGCCTTGAATTTGGAGCTACCATCTAAAAGTTTAATAATTTTATGATTATCTGAAATATCGATAGTACATCCTGGAATACTATTAATCTTGACACGATCATATGTTTCATCAGTGACGATTTCTCCGCCTTCATAAGGAACATTGAGCGGAACTTTAACAATACTTTTTGTTGTATTGGTATAACCTCTGAAAGTTCCAGCAGTTGCATCAGCTGGCTTTTCGGTTTTTGAACTTGTATAAGTAGATGTAATTTTATCAGAACTGAAATTTGGGGTTTCTGCATCAGCTTCAGTATAGTTTCCAGAAACGCTTAAATCTATGCTGAAAGTTCTGTCATGCTTGTCAATATCGTATGTTTTTACTTTGCCGGTGCTATCAAATGTCTTATGCTCTTGAGAATTGACCTCGCGCAAATCCAATGAAAGAAGATTTCTGGCATTGTTCTTAAGCTCTGCGGCATATGAATAGAGTGAATTGGTCTGCGCCGGATATGAAGACATTCCACCAGTTTCTTTTTTTCCGTAAATATTATTTACGCTTGTCAGCATAATTGAGCTGAGTTTATTTTCATTGTTTTCAGAACTCGCTTTATCGTTAACAATCACGGAATTCAACGTAATTTTCGCGGAATTATCTTCACTATCGGTATTATTCTTAAGTGAAGCGACATTAATTCCGCCATTAGCGGTGATAGCTTTGTTGACTTCCAATGTTCCGTAAACATGTGTATTATTTAATTGAGCCATAAAAATCTCCTTAATAAGTATAACATATATTGATTTGTTCCGGGCAATTTTTTCGTAAAAATTTCTCAGAACAAGTTGCGGGGAAATGACATTAAAGGAAAATGACGAGGAGTTCTTCAGAAAGTTTCGGGAAATAAAACACGCACAAAATGGAACAAGACAATATACGGCGCAGAGTTGACTGAAATGCCGCTGTATTGTATGATGAATTGAACAGGAGATTCCCCTCCGTAAGCGTGGAAGCTATAACACCAAATGCTCGTAACAAACAGTTACGGGCTCTTTTTATGTCGCCATTTCTCTACGCCATATTCTGAAGAATTCCCTCCCCGATATATGGCGCGAGCTCTATGTTTAAGAGGAAAAGAGAAAAGAACCAAAAGAGTAAAGGAGAATTTAAGGTTATTTATAAAATTAAGAATTAAGATTAATTTAGAAGCATTAAGCAGAATTCACAGAATATACTCAGAATATAACTATACGAAATATGGCGCAATGGGTTCTGAAAGTTCTGAAAATGGCGAGGAGTTCTGAAGAGTTCCGAAGAGTTTACATGAAAACCTCTGAAATCCCCAAAAGGAACAATTCATTATAAATGCGTAAAGGAGGCCAGGCCACTATGAGTTCATTCAAACTGAGAATATCCTTACTGAAAATATGGTTCCTGAAGAACATTGTCCTCTTTTTGGAAATCGTTGCAGTAGTGCTGTTCATACTGACATTCACCGGAGTATTGTCTCCGAACTTCCCGATATTTGGTCAGATCGTTCAGGAAGTCAGAAAGCTATGGTACGAAAACGAAAGTCCTGATATCTGGATAAAAGCTTTGACAACTATAACTTCATGTCTGATGTCAGTCGGCATGTTCATGGTAAAAGCAAAGAATATCGCTCTGTCCGATATCAAGAACGATAACCTGAAGAAAGCTCTGATAAATGCAAACCTGTATTTCAACGAGAAAGGCCATCTGGTAAAGAAGCTTGAAAAGGCAACTAACACCGATATCGACGGAGACGGTAAAGTGGATGACAAAGACGTAGGCGAAGCCAAAGCAAATGTCGGTTTCTTTTCGGGTATTAAAAGCGCCGTACAGGAACTTATCGCAATTGCAACAGTGAAACTGGATGACAAGGATGATGCGAAGAACAAAGAAAACTACGATAATGTCATCAACGAAAACAACATGACAGACGCAGCTGAAGTCATGGGAGACCTAGAAAAGGCAAATGAGGTCAGGAAATCTGTTCAGAGGACAGAGATGACTGACAACGTGATCGATAGCCGTATCGGCGACGTACGTGACTCGGAGAGCCTTTCCGAAGAGCAGAAAGAGAACAACATCAAGTTTTTGGAAAGAGTCCGTGCTTTCTTCCATAACTTATTCAGAGTAAAAACTGATGAAGAGAAAGCGGAGATCAAAGCAAAGAAAGAAAAGAAGAAAGCTGAAAAGCTTCAGAAGAAGGAAGAAGTGAAAAAGATGAAAGCCGCATTGAGAGCGGAGAAAGAAAAAGCTGAAGCAGCTACAGAAGTCAAAGAAATAAAGAAAGAAGTCAAAGTAGAACAGAAGACTATAGAAGCTGTAAAGCCGGTAGTCAAAGAAGTCAAAACACCCGCTCCAGTAAAAGCAGAAGTCAAAAAAGAAACAAGCAGTGTCGATGCATTCATCGCAAGCTTGAGAAGATAGTCAAGGGAACAAGGGGAAACTCTTGTTCTTTTGACTTTTTTAGGAAAAGTGACACGGGAACAAGTGATTATATGGGGGTTTATTATGCTAAACGAAATGAGAGATTTTTATAAAGCTTTATGCAGAACTGTGAATGGAACGATGTTTAAACTTATATCTATCAGCAAGAAATGCTCGGCAAAGCTATGCTGCAGCTATGACGTTACTTCTAAGAACGACTCTGTATACTTTGAAGTAACAATCAAGCAAGGCAATATCATTTCAGCTTACCTTCGCAACAAGCTAGGCGACATCGAAGCACTTGTGCTGAAAACGATGGATAATGGTAACGATTTTGAGGTTTACTTTGACGCAACTTCTGAAACGAGTCTGACTGTTAAGACTGAAGTAGACTTTGGAACAGTTTCGTCCTTTACAGTTGTTGTAACTGAGATCCCGACAGACAGTGCTGTATATACAATGAATGCCGGAAACAATATGGGCAAAAACATTGTCGGTTTAGATTTCGATGATTCAAAGAAAATACCAACAGATAACACTAAATATCAGGGCATTGATCTCAGACAATACATCCATCACACAATCGAGATTGATTATCCTTATGACGGCACTTATAAAGATATCGAAACCCAGGAGGCCACAAAATGAGCGACTACAAGTTATCTAACGATCATTTTGCGGTAATGAGAACTTCACATGGTATCACTTTAAACACAGAGAAAACCTTCATACCATATAACATCAATATCATTCCTGACAGTAAGTTCGAAATCTCTGAAGAAATAAACAGAGTTACGTATACTGGACATTTACTTGATCCTTTTATTGTCTCGCAAAATGCAGAACTCAAAAGCCTGGGTAATGAAGGAATAATCGGATGTGTTATAAACAATAATGCAATCGCAGAAGTGAGAAATTTCGGAACCATTAACGCGTTGAATAACAGCGGAACAGTTGAGACGATCACGGATATTCCGCTCAATACAACTACAACTATCGTTAAAATTTCTGGTCAAATGCGTGTTCCTGTCAAGTCAAACTTAACCGGCTCCATTGTCTTCGGCGGAGGTGACACCTCTTCTGCTGTCACCTTAAAATACGATTCTGCTAAAGATTGCATGGTATTCACATATGAATAAAGAGTTCATGGATTGCTTCGAAGCTGGATCTAAGTTCAACATCTCATATCATGGCGGAGAGTTCAAGGAAGTTGATTCTTCTGGCAATGCTTTAACGAAGGTGGAAGTCTTCGGCGATGCAATGAATGTTTTATGCCATGAGTTGATTGAAGTTGATGATTCTGGTTTTGCTGCTTATACAACTATTTCAGGAACGAATAAGATTGTATTTACGAAAGACAAGCAGATTGTTTCGAAACAGTTCTGCGAAGTTCAGGAGGTTTGATATATGCCGTCTAATAGTTCTACTAATGAGAAAACAGTTCTGAGCATGGTCAAACAGCTGCCTAATGATTCCTGGACTTATGACAAGACTGCTTTATACGTCAACTTCAAGAACAGTGTCATTACTCCTGATCTTTCTATTCTGGACAACTATCGTGACTATTTCGACCAGTTTCTGATTGATATGGAGGTCCCTAAGAGATTCTACTATTCTCCTACTGGTTTTTCAGAAAACCTTTACGGAACGCCTGACCTTGATTTTGTCATCTTATATTTTGCAAAGATTCCGTCGCTTTTTCAGTTCAACAAGCCGAAGATCAAGGTTTTGCCTAAAGCGAAGTTAGTTGAGCTCAACAAGATCTTTGTCATGTACAAAGAGCAAGTTGATACGTCTTATAAAAATCCTGATACTTTTGTCGAATATCTTGATGTCGAACCTGAAAAGAAACGATATTTGTAGTTTTGACATTTCTGCTTATATGTCGAGCGTTTACGCTTAAAAGCAATGGTGAATTCAGCTTTTCTTTAAGCGTTTTTATTTTATCGACATGTTTCGTGATTTTTATGTAGTATAATAATTTTTGCGGATAGTTCCATTTGATAAACTTTATCTGGAACAAACCATTATAGAGGAGGACTTTATATGAAAAAATTAGCTAAATCTTTGGGTGCGCTTCTTGTCGCATTCAGCTTGATCGGCTGCGGAAACATCGATGCTCCTGCTACCGACAAAACTCCTACTGCGGAAAACTTCAACTCTGACAAATATGACCTTAAGATCAAGAGCAAATACCAGAACGTCGGCGGCAAGCTTGATCTTTCTGGCGGTAAAAAGCAGCACATCCGTGCCGCAAGAAAACTCGCTGTCAACAATGGTGTAGCTGAGACTTCCGGAAACAGCATGGTTTTATCAATTGACGATGAGGGAGTTCAGACTCTTATGCAGCTTGATCCTGATCTTGACGTCAATTCAACTGGTCAGGCCGCGAGAATTCTGACGGCTCCGGAGAAGTCTACGCTTGTTGAGGTCGTCGGTACGCAGAAGGAGTCTACACCTGCGAACAATGCTGAAGGCGGAGAGAGTTCTGACAATTCTGTGGTGGCGCCGTCTAAGTTCCAGATGGTCGAATATGACGCTAACGGTACATATGGTATTGATATTGGCGAGAATTTCCAGAAACTCGAACTTTCCGTTCATGCAAACGGAGTCATTCAGCCAAGAAGTATTAAGACAAAGGACTTCACATTCAGCGACTCTACGATGAATTTCGCAACTGCCAGATCTGACGTCTACTTTATTAAGGATGGCGATTATGACGGAATGAGTGCCGAAAGACCTTACGAGCTTAGCATTAGTACATATCAATTAACCGATTACGAAATGAAAGTTAAGCCAGAACTTTCGTCTACAATAAATGATGTATTATTTGGCGGATCTAACAAAGAGCTTTCACAAGGCAACGTACCTATGAAATTCTTTACAGAATTTTCTGATCCTGACAGCCTTAAAGAAGGAATTCACAAAATTGCTGTAAATGTGAGAAGCAGAAACGATAAATTTAAATACAATACAGATCTCTATATTAAATTAGTTTATTCTGATGAAGGTTATCCTGTGTTATGCCCAAAACCTGGAGTAACAATGGCGTTCGATGCACAAACCCCAGAATTTGTCGCAAATTACGGATATAGCTTTGTAAATAATACTGACGTTATCACTCGTGGCTACACAAAAGAAGAAAACCTGAAAAGACTTAAAGATAATTTTGATATTTATATGTCAACAGATCTTGATAAAGTCACAAACTTGATCGATTCTGCAGCTTTATATACTTGTGCAGAAGCACCAGATATTATTCACCAGTCCGATGATTGGTGTACTTTTATTTTAGGAATTGGCAATTTCTATTATTATATTAGATAAATAATCAATAAAAGAAAAGAGGAATTTTCCTCTTTTCTTTTTTTAGTAATTATTCGTCTTATAATTATACACATAATCAATGATTAATTTATCATCTAATACTTTCTTTAATTTAGAGTCGAAATTATCTGATGTTGAATTAAAATCAAAAATAGCATAGAATTTAGCATCACTAAGACTATACTTGTTAGGATCGCTGCCAGTGCTGCTGCCTATGAATGTATTTCTTGATAATGAAACATTAAGTGAATCATACATTGAAAGCCCGCTTCCAGCTCTAAGGTAACTACTAACGCTACTTATGCTTCCTGTTGTTCCTGAATAATATAGATATGATCCTATATTTGAAACAGCTCCGTTTCCAGAAGCTGTATAACCAATACCTGGATCATTGTTGGTTCCATCATACTTACGTCTGTATGTTCTGAATTTTTTCTCGTTCCCCCAATATAACGCGTATTTCCAGCCAAATGAGTAATAATAAGTACTAAGATACGGCGAAACTGTCACACTAGCATATGCGCCGTATGTTGGAACTATTGTACCTGAAATGGTTGAATCTGTATTAGCTACAGAATTAGAGCAATCTCCTCTAGAAGTGGAAAGATCTGGTCTGTTATTATAAAACACTTTGCCATCCAATCCAGGGCCACAGTTCCATTTAGTTTCAATCTTTGTTGTTCCTGAGTGAAGTACAGCTACTGATGTAATAAGTATTGTATAATTTATAACACTTGGAGATCCAGAATATGTTTCAGAGTGTGGGCAATCATATGACCCGCTGAGATTAGAGCCGGAATATTGAAGCTCACGTGCACTACTCAGAATTGATTTTACACTTCCTAATGTAGTCGCAACACCGTAACCTCTAATGAATGTTTTAATAATAGGAGCAAGTGTCAAGTAAAAATCACCACTTTCTTTTGTCTGTGCTGGAACAACTTCGATGTTTTCGTTATTATACGGCAGTGCTGTGATTTTGGAGAACGATGACATTGTTAATGATGTGCTATATTGAGAATAGCATGTTCCAACATAAGCTCCAGGATTATTCGAGCCAAGATTGTGCACAGGACACGAAGAATTTCCAGGATTTTGACTAGCCTTACAACAGGTATACATGTATACAGGAGTTCCGGAATCAATCGTGATGTCTTTGTTGGTTCCTGCAGAGAAACTGCTACTATTTGTATACATTCCATGTCTACAATATTTTAGATATTGTGAATCACTATTAAAGAATTTTGTATTCGTGAAATATGCAGTGATATTAGACTCTTTAGGAACAATGCTCCATGTTGTAGCTTCAGAAATCGTTCTAGATGAAGTATAGTCGATATATTTTGTCTGCATTGTTAATGATGCGTTAGTTGGTGTCGACACTTTAAATGTAGGTGTGCATGAAAATACGTCGCCATAATAAGCGTCAAAGCTCCAGTTATTTCCGAAAGTTATTCCGCTACCATTCGTTAATGGAACATTGTTAGCATTATATCCGCTTGTCAATTTTCCCGTCGCAGCTCCTTTATATGGCGAACTAGTTCTCTCGAATGTTACCGTAATTCCAGTGGCACTTCCCGTTGACACCGTAACTCTGAATAATTTCGGACTTGCCGTAAATGTAACCGTCTTAGTCGACACTGTTTCGCCACTTACAGAAGGCGTCGCATTTTCAAATCCCGTCTTCACCACGCCATTATATGAGCAGGTATCCTTATAATGAACCGTAAATGACTTGCTGCTTGAATATGATTGATTTGATAATGCCGTGCCATATTTAGAAGTTGTCGAGAAATTAAACGAACTGATACCCATACCGATGTTGCACGTAATTGTATAAGAATTCGGGGTAACATAGAAGGGAATATTCATATTGTTTGCATTGACCGTATAAGACTTCGAGTATACATCGACCGTATAGCTGGTGCCATTAACCGTAATTGTCTTAGTTTCGGAAGTTGCGTCAGAATTATACGTAAATCCCGTCATATTGGAGTAATGGTTTCTAGCGAGTTGAATTGTTGTGCCATATGGCAAAGAGTATGATGATGTAGGCGAAGTTATAGGCTGCCAGCTTCCGTTAATACCAAGGAAAAGATATCCTGTAGAAAGATCAGCGGAATTCAGAATTACTTTATTTATAGATGATTCGACATTAATGCCGACATTATATAATTTCTGATAAACATTAGGAATATTCGCAGTTGTTGGAATATCTGATTCATTGAAACCTGTAGTATTATCCCATGAAGCAAGATTAACAACCTTAGAAGTTGCGCCACTTGGATTGTTTCCTGAATCGAATGTCCAATAATTCTGCTGAGATGATGGAATCGTGCATTTATATGTCGTACCTTTCGGATAACCATCGACAGGACACCCATTGACAACATCCGACCATAAAACAACACTACTGCCGCCATTCGCAGTATATTTCGATGTATTGATATCATTTGATCCTAGCGCTGATAACTTAAGCAATGAACTTGGCGTTGTGATTTCCAGTGGAATTGGCTGCTCAGATGTCAGAATAGTTCCGACCATTTTATGGAAATATACCGGCGTAGTAATGCCATTAACAGGAATTCTGACGACTTTTCCGATATATTGTCCGTCATCATTTTTGTCTTCAGTATTTCCTGGCCAAATACCGGGATCAGCTTGATACATAATTCTGTTAGTTTGTTTAACTTCTGGATACAGCGTAGTATATTCATCTGGAATGGCACCAAGGCTATCATTCAGAAAGTTAGGATAAAACAGATAACCCTGATAAAGAACATCCAGAGAGCCACCCATTGCATTGACTTTCTTATTGCATGTTCTATTTTCAGTATTATCGTCGTAGCCTACAGGAAGTGGTAATTTCAGAGCAGTATCGGTTAATGCTGTATATGACTTAATTTGATCTTCGGATGTTATAAGCCATGATGACGCTCCTGTGATCAGTCTCGGCTCGAACTTGAACTTATACTGATTTCTGCCGACTTGCGGATTAACAGTGACCGCACTCTTAACGGTAATTTCGCCAGTTCCACTCGTAATGTAATAACCAGTCGCAGCAGTTGCGTCAATATGCAGAACATCACCGTGGAATACCTGATTACCACTTGACAATGCCGCGGAAGTTCCTGAAGTGACACCTGAAGAGACTTTCGTTGATTTTCGATAAACACTTAACGTGCTGACATTAGATCCTTTAGTGACTGTCAGATTATACGGCTTTGCCCACTCAATTGATCCATTACGCTTAATATAGTGAATTCTAGAGGTATCTGTACCGATCTTGACTTGCTTCAGAGTAGTTGCGTTATTTTTTATGAAACCCATATAAGAACTCCTTTAGACATTAATGACGAGAGTTTCGCCATCTGAATCAATACTACAAACGGTCTTTGTATTTATCCATCCGGCTGTTGAAACCGTAACAACAGCAGCATTAGCTGTAGTAGAGGCGGTATACGTGAAAGCACCGGCTTTGATATACCATGTTTTGTTGAGATATCCAGGGCCAATAGGGCCAATACCAGTATTTGTCGTCGTATAACAATTATCAGGCGTGATTGCTGCGATAGTTCCCTTTAATTTATTACCACTCGGATCATATGCTTCATATCCACTTAAAATATGTCCATTTCCAGCATTAGGTAGAGTACTATCATCAGGAATTAATGTTGCTAATGATATTTGAGTATTAGGATAATATCCAGCGCCTATATATAAGTATCCATTGGCCGGAACTACAGCAGATGTGTTCGTTGTCCATCCACTCTTCGCTGAAGTTCCTGTAGAAATGCTTCCGACCGGAAGATAATATTTATTAGTATTAATGGTAGCACTCGTAGAAACATTAGCACTAGCGGATTTATTTCCAGTAGTCAACCATCCTGTAGTGTCAATCTTCGCAGTACCCGTGGCAGTGACAGATCCTGCTGTTTGTGTTCCTGATGTCGTAATATAATATGAGCCGCTAGAAGCAAACGCAAATCCAGTAGCGGTAGCATTTGTATTAACAGTAACTTTAGTCTTTTCACTTCCACCAGCAGCGGCACTATATGCACCATTGCCAACTGTTTTAGACGTTGCGGCAGCATAATATCCAGCAGTAGTAGTAACTGTCGGGCCACTCACGCTTAATGTCGCTTTATGAGAACTATTCCATGAATTAATCGCGCTATTCACGTAATCAACGATCGCCTTAGTCGTCGGAATATTTGTTGACGTACTTCCAGAAGTGATCGTCGTATCAACTCCGCGCCTAGCAGACTCCGCCAATTTATATCCATTAATTGTACCAGAAACCGATAAATTTCCAGTAACGGTTGTTGATCCTAATTTTGCCATAAGCTCCTCCTATAAATCATTTGCCCAATCTCTCGTTAATGACGCTGTCAATGAAAGACACGGCGTCTTTCGAAGCACTGACAGAACTCACAGGCAAATCAACATTATCAATACGTAAATAAACATCCAAATATCCAGTAGTAATTGTTCCAGAAGGATACGCAGGAATACCGCCGTTAAAAACGCTCCATGATCCTACAGCACCGAACCAACTTCCGCCATCTGTATTATTATCAGTAGCCAAGAAAGTTTCGCTATTCTTTCTGAATAATCCGCCATATGCATAATTAGTATATCCAGAAGTCGTGACATGCGTAACTTTCCCGTGAATGTCGGAATAAGAACACGTAAATGGATTAGCGGGCTGAGTCCAACGATATTTCTGTTCAGAAGAATTTGATACAGGTTTTTGTTTCACCATTAATTCCCATTTAGAGTAATTCGAACAGGCGCCCATGCTGAACCAGCGATTATCATCAAGCTTGAAATTTCCAGAAGTAAACGGATCACTGTTGGAAAAACGTGCATTCGCAGGATTGTTATGATGGAATAATCTGATCCATTCGCTTCCGTCAGGCTCAACATAAATTTTATTATCATAAGTATTCCCGTAAATATTAGCGGTTATTGAAGTGACATTGGAAGCACAGCCGTCTTTCAATCCAAGGGATCTGGCAGATAAATTTCCAGTGACGCTTGTATCAGCGAATTCGGCGTAATCAGACTGAAGATCATTCATCTTAATTGCGGCAGTATCATAAATCTTGACTCTCGTAATGCTGGTATCTTCATTCAATGAAGATGAATTTCCGGACATATTGGGTTTGAATACTTCTCTCTTCAAGGAAGAATTCTCAGAAGATTCATTCATCATATAAGTATACAATTCCCCGGTTTTCATAATACGGAGTCTGGAATGATAAAGATGTTCGACACTTTCAGCAGTCATTGCGTAGTTCAATAACTGAATATCGGAAATATTTCCTTCCATGAAATTTCCGTAGCCGCTGCCATTTGCCTGAGAAGCGCCAATGCTCGTAGTATTTCCGCATGTAGTCGTAGAAGCAGAATATGATTTGACGAGATTGCCGTTCATATAAAAATTCATTACAGTTCCAGTAAATGAAGCAACCAGATGATACCACGTGTTAGCAGACATATTATATGAAATACTCGTCTGAGCAGTCGTATCTACTCTGAAGCTTGAACTACCAGTAATGAAGATAGTGAAACATCCACCGACAGATGATCTATCGCAAAATAGCGTATGCGGATGGCTGAAATTATTGCATTTGAACCAGCACGATAATGTGAACGGCTTATTGCTGGCAACCAAAGAAAACATGCTGCTTCTTGTAATATACGAGTTATTTGAAAATACTGCTGAATAATTTCCTATATTGGAAGATTTAGCTATCGTGACATTATGAGCATTTCCATCACGGCCATTACCTGAAATATCGAGAATTGAATTCAATTGAGAATTCGGAGCAATATACGGAATAATTCCGTCTGTTTCAACTACCATGACGTCTTTAATATCGAAATCAACGTCATATGTGTATCCATTCAAGTTATCAGAATAAATTTCGATATGAGGATTATTCGTTGTATATGATTTGCCATTATACGTAAATGATGCTGGCATCTGTTGAATTGCTGAATATTCTACCCAACCTTTTCCAATATTATTCATATTGATAAGGCTCTTTGACGCGCATCCTAGATAATCATTGGACATTCTGGCATGTCTTAAAGTCAAATTTGGAATACTTGTAGATCCAGATTTCGTAGCTGACCATTTATTTACGCGGATCTTTAATGAAACCTGATATGATTTCCCAGCTGTTATATTATATTTGGGGAATTGAATATTCGGCCAATCATTTGATGTGAATGTTTTCTTTAATTTATAATTATAATAACTTTCGCCATCTTTCGTCATGTATGCTTTTGTATAACTTGAACCAGTTGGATTATCGCTTGAGTATAGATTGGTTTTTCCTAACGATTCATTTCCGTCAAAGTTATAATGAAAGATTTCCTTTCCGTACCACGGTGTAGTTGCCATATATTTAATCCCCCGTTTTATTTCGCGTATATTCAGAATATAT
>ERZ808240.2704-NODE-2704-length-18724-cov-19.493385_pt1 | contig 18724 bp, 10 predicted proteins | sample MGYA00521084_ERZ808240 | MGnify/ENA primary metagenome ERZ808240 (study PRJEB31516, sample SAMN03275571) | gut metagenome | biome: mammalia-associated habitat; material: feces | host: Papio cynocephalus | place: Kenya | collected 2012-08-06 ... | reverse complement strand
TCGGAACGACGCCGTACCGGCTTAAATCCGGCATTTCTTTCAGTTGTTGTAAGGTTGGGTAATACATGGGGGTCTCCTTTCGTTTTTTCTTCTGAATTTAAGGTCGCAGACTCGAAAATCCTGCCGCTATCGCGTCAGCCGTACTTCGCAAATATACGACAACGCTTGGTTTCCTTCCGAACTACAAAAAAGCCCTTGACAGAATCTACTTCTGTCAAGGGCGAATCTACTTTCCGCGGTGCCACCTTGCTTCACGACAATATGCGTGCACTTTCAGGATACTAACATATCCCAGACAACTAACGTATGCCTCACGTCACAGAATACTCAGATATTTCCTTTCCCTGTGCCCTCCGTGGTCCATTTAACAGGCTGCGTTCTGTCCGGCTCTCACCTTCCCGGTCTCTCTGTAAGTGCACGATCTGTTTTTATCTCCACTTCATCAGTTTAAACTATTAACTTGGTGATATAATACCACCATCTTTTCCAGATGGCAATAGTTTTTTTATTTTTTTCTGGCAACAATAACAGCATAGTATAAATAACCGTCTTCATCCAGATAAACGCCCACACCGATCTCATTGTAACGCTTACTGATGATCTTTGCCTTTGTGGAGGCATTGGACATCCATGCATCCACGACCTCCTGTGGATCTGTATAATAGCGGGCTGTCAGCTCGGATGCCTTTTCAAAATTATAACGCATGCTGATGGCAGAAGCCCAATTGTAGCCATTCGGTCTTGCATGGGAAAATTTCTCTGCCAGCTCTTTGGCACGCTTCTGAGCCGCCTGCTGTAAAAGTGAATTCCTATCATAGGAATTGAATCCATAACGGCGTCTCTGAATATTGATCTGCTTTTGCAGAGTATCTATATAGGCACGCTGCTGTGTTACAACTGTAACCTTGCAGGCATAGGTTTTTCCTCTTACCTTCGCATAAATAACCGTTGTACCCTTTTTCTTTGCAGTCACTTTTCCGTTTGAAACAGTTGCGATCTTTGTATTGGCGGAAGACCATCTGACTTTAGCCGTTGTGCCCTTCACATAAAGTCTGTAGGTATCTCCTCTTACGATCTGCATCTGTGTACGGTTCAGCTTCGCATTAGATGCATATACAGAATCATGCACCAGCACCGTCATCATCAATATGGTAAACAGCATCAGAAATAGTGTCTTTATTTTATTTCCTTTTCTCTTCACAAAAATCCCTCCTGAATAATCTTTTCGTAACTATTCAGCACCTCATTCGCAAAATCGTCTTTTCAAGTCTTTCTTTTGCTCATGTGGTTACTACATTATATTTTATCATACCAATGCCCGCTTGTCTGCAAAATCACTGTATATTTTTTCCCACTTATGCACATTCTTCTAACAGAAGAAAAAACAGGAGGCATACAAAATGGCACAGGGAAAGGTTGAGATCTGCGGTGTCAATACTGCGAGACTGCCCCTTTTAGGCAGTGCAGAACAGGAGCTTTTACTGAAAGAGATAAAAGAAGGCAATGAAAATGCACGGATCCAGTTTATTGAAGGAAATCTCAGACTTGTACTCAGTGTGATCAGACGTTTTTCTGCCAGCACGGAAAATCTGGATGATCTGTTTCAGATCGGATGTATCGGGCTTATCAAATCGATTGACAATTTCGACCTGTCACTCGGCGTAAAATTTTCTACCTACGCAGTCCCCATGATCATGGGAGAAATCCGCCGGTACCTGCGTGACAGCAGCTCGATCCGCGTCAGCCGCTCCTTAAAGGACATTGCCTATAAGGCAATCTCTGCAAGAGAAGCCATGACAAAACAGACGCAAAAGGAACCAACAATCGACGAAATTGCCACCGAGATCGGCATTGCAAAGGAAGATATCGTCTATGCACTTGATGCCATGCAAAGCCCCATGAGCCTGAACGAGCCGATCTACACGGATGGTGGTGATACCCTCTATGTCATGGATCAGATCAGTGACCGCAAAAATAAGGAAGACACCTGGATAGAAAGCCTCTCTCTTTCAGAGGCAATGCAGCGTCTCAACGAAAGGGAGCATGAGATCATTTCCCTTCGCTTCTTCGAAGGGAAAACCCAGATGGAAGTTGCAAACTGCATCGGTATTTCTCAGGCACAGGTTTCCCGGCTTGAGAAAAATGCACTCCGTATTATGAAAAACTATCTTGCAGGATGATACTCTGCTGTCATACGGATTATTTCCGGTATCACATATAGTCCACTTCGATCAGACAAAGTCCCTTTGCCGGTGCTGTTGCACCGGCAAGCAGACGGTCTTTGGCTTCCAACGTCGCTTTCACCTGCTCCGCCGTCATTTCTCCCTGTCCGACCGCTACAAGCGTTCCGGTCAGGATCCGCACCATATTGCGTAAAAATCCATTTCCATGAAAAGTCAGCGTCACATAATCGCCTCTCCTGCGGATCTCAATCTTATCCACTGTGCGGACTGTCGATTTTTTCTTCTGCGGATTTTTACAGAAGCTCATAAAATCATGCTCTCCGATCAGATATTCTGCCGCCTTCTGCATCCGTTCTATATTGACCGGCTTCTCCAGTTGCCATACATATTTACGGTCAAATAACGGCTTTGTTTTGCCATCAAATACTGTATAACAGTATGTCTTTCCGATCGCATTGTATCTGGCATGAAACCGCATGGAAGCTTCCCGTACCTCCTGCACGATAATGTCATCTGGCAGATATCTGTTCATGTAGTCCCGCAGCTGCTCCGCCGTCATATCCACAGAGAGCACTACATTTGCAACCATTGCCCGGGCATGCACGCCCGCATCTGTCCTGCCTGCTCCTATGATCAAAACAGGCTCCTCCGCCAAATGGTTTAAAACATCCTCCAGCTTGCCCTGGATCGTATCCTTGCCCGGCTGATGCTCCCAGCCAAAATATCTTGTTCCGTCATATCCGATGATTAATTTATAATTCTTTTCCATATGTTTTCCTGTCTGTATTATTTCAATTTTTGATAGTCTTCTATACTGATGCCGATTTGTTTGCAGGCTTCTGCCTCTGAAATGTGAAGTTTTTCAGCAAGCAGTTTTACAGATTTTTTTAATAGTGCTTTATCTTTTTCCGAATTCTTTTTTTGATTTTCTAACGCTTCTTTCTGCGCTGCTATTACAGCCTTGCTTTCCTCAAGCGCAATCCTTGCTTCTTCCAGCCTCTTCTGGGTTCCTCGTTCGTGATTGTAGTAGTCCTGCCTTGCACGGCATTGCTGTTTGACTATTTCATCCTGATTGTAAACATATAGTGCCTCAGTGGCTTCCTGTAATTCCTGATTTCTTTCTGCCATCTGTCTCAGCTCCTCCCACGTTTTCGCTTTAAAAACCTGCGTCCAGTAGACCAGCCCCATATCTACATCTTCTTGTGTTGCCAGCTTTATTTGTGTTAAGTCTATCACATACAGGTTAAATTTTGTAGTGTATACATTGTGATTTTTGATATTCATCATCCGGTATTTGGCAAAGAATTCCGGGTATTCCGGGAAAAGTGTATAGTTTAAAAATCCGATATGATATACCGGTTTGACATTGATGTATTCATCTCCCTTTGCCACATTATCATAGCTTCTGGCAAGATAGGACAAGGATCTCTCCGGCCAGTCTTTCAGATCAAGCACCTGCATTTCCAGATTGATGATCGTATTGTTATTGAGAAGTACATTGATATCCAAGATAAATGTTTTGTCATCAATCGCTTCCCCAAGCTCAATCGGATTTTGCACAATAATATCCTGTACCTCCTCTGTTTCCAGCTTTAAACAGGCACATACAATGGAACGTAATACATTCTTATGCTTTTGCAAGATCACCCGAAACATATAATCATTTAAAAATGTGTACGGAATTACGCCTGTTGCTTTTTTGAGTGCTTCCGCTATTCCTTCCATTTCCAGTGCATCTGAAATAACTGCTTTTTCTTTTGATGACATACTTTGTCCTCCTTGTGTAATTAATAGAATGATGATTGAAAAACCGGGCGAAATGCCCTTTTGAAATGAGCCTGTAAACTCATGAGATACCGCATAATGCAGTCATTGAATGATGCTATGATAACAATGTATATCAGAAATGTCAAACAGAAAATGCAAAGACCTCTTTAACAAGATCTTTGCATTTTCACACCTGATCACTTCTTAATCTTTACTTTCTTTACCGTGCTCCAGCTACCATATACTTTCTTATGATTACTGTCATACACATAAGCTCTGATACGAACATAATAATACTTATTCTTTTTCAGTTTCTTGAAGGAATAAGTTGTTTTACTCAAAGTCTTTGTTTTCTTTCCTTTTGTAAACTTTTTATTGGTAGCTATCTGGATCTGGTATCCTTTTGCCTTAGAGACCTTCTTCCATTTTACTGTCAATTTCTTTGTCTTGACGTTCTGTGCTTTCGTTATTTTAACCTTACTCGGTTTCTTTACAGTCTGCTGAGGATTCTGGTTTCCATTACTACCACTTACCGTAAATGATACTCCAGTAGAATCTGTCACTGTCGCAGTTACAAAGGAACCATTTCCTGTTAAATTCTTTTTTACTTTCTGCCACTGTGCTTTCGTTCCCGCATATGTGATCGTGGTAATTCCCGCTCCATCAAAAGCATGTACAGAAATTGATTTCAGAGATGCAGGCAGATTCAAATGCGTCAATGATCGGCAATTCAAAAATGCATACATAGCAATGTTTTCCACTGTGTCAGGGATCACAACTTCTGTCAGCGAGGTACAGTTTGCAAACATACCATACACAATATTTATTCTGCCTTTGTTCAACACTGCCTTTTTTAAAGCTGTACAACCACTAAAGCAAAGTTGTCCTGCTCCCTGGATCGTATCCGGTAATGTTACTTCCAGAAGCCCTGTACAGTTAGCAAACGCTTTTACACCTATCTGTTTCAGATTCACCGGGAACTTTACCGTCTGAATGCTTGTCTGGTTTGCAAATGCGCTTGATCCGATCTCTGTTACCGTATATCCATCGATCGTATCCGGAATCACCAGATTCACATCACTTGTCTGGCAGGATGTAATCCGAATGGTGCCATCCGTTAATACCTCGTATGTATAAACACTTGTAGAGGCCGGCGTTGGATCTGGGGCAGGCGATGGGGTTGGATCCACCTTCTTTTCCCATAGAGCTGTTAATGTTACATCCGAATCGGGTATTGTAAAAGCTGTTCCAATATCATATTTTTCACTTCCATTCAACCAACCATTCAATATGTAACCATTTCTTGTAAAAATACTATCCGTCAATATAATTTTTGTACCAACTGTATACTTTTGAACAACGTCCGCCATACCTGACAATCCAGAAATATATCTCAACTCGACTTTCTCATTCTCTTTATTTGATATTTCATCAATTTTGTGACGTGCTTCTTCAATAGCGTCCGTTATCTCTCCTTTACTTGATGCATTTTTTATCTTATCCTGTGCTTCTTTTATAACCTGCCCTATCTTATCCTGAATACTCTCGTCATATTGTGTCATATCAAAATCCGATATAAAGTCCTTTTCATATGCTTCTTTATAATCATCTAACTCTTTTGAAGAAAGAATTTTTAAACTACATGGCTGGATTGCCAAATTGACATCATCAAAACTCTCATTAAAAGTATCCGGTTGTGAATATGTCAGTTTAATTTCCGCATCCGATAATTCTGCCACAAGATTAGTTTTAAATTTTAAATAAAAGGCGACTCCATCTTCCGTGATATTTTCCGTATTACTCCACAAAATATCAAAACCGCTATCTGTACTTTCTGTAATAGAATTATTAAATGTACCTGCTGTCAGAAGTTCTCCTCTTTCCACTTCTGGTGTATTCAATATTGCACCATTATAAGAAACAGAAATTTTAAATCCCATTATTCCGGTATTTTTTTCAAATGACACCGGTATAGCGATCTCTGAACCACCTAATACCTCATCACTTTTACTGGATACGATCATAGCATCTGATGCAACAACATTGATATCCCCACAGGATGATAATACGCTCAGATCCTTGTAATCTGCATCAAAAGTATCTCCTTCACTTCCTACTATTCCTAACTTATATTGTCCACCAGATGCAGTATCTTTTATTTTTAAGGTCAATACCATTAATGTTCCATTCAACTTAACAATATCTGTATTGCTCCACAATGCTTTAATATTACCTGCCGGATCTGTTCCTTCCTGTAAAGAGGTATTAAAAATACCTTTTTCTAAAACATCGCCTTTAATCAAAGACTGTATTTCAAATACATTTTTATCATAGTGAATTTCAAGTCCCAGCCCCATAATTCCACTATTATTTTGAACACTGATCGGTATTGATACAATATCACCCTTTTGTACATTCTGAGATTCGTAATAAATACGAATCCCAGAATTTTCAGCATACACTGGCAGATCTATTGTAAGAATACTCAATACTGTTAAAATAAATACGACCAAAAAACATATCCGTTTTTTCATATTATTTTCCCCCTATTGATGTTTCCTTTCCTACTAAATATCTTGCCAATTTTGCTACGTCTTTATTATCTACTCTACCATCTGCATTTACATCTGCTGCTTTTAATCCGTTTTCGGATAATTCATTTTTTCTAACAAGATAACATGCAATAAGCGCTACATCCTTATTATTCACAAGTCCATCATCATTGGCATCACCATATACAATATCACCAATACCAATATCTTCTGCTTCTATTTTAACTTTCACATCATCCCAGTTATCATTAAATGTATCCTCCTGACTATAGGTCAGATCAAACAATCCAGAAGTTTCATCCGTATCCTTAGCGACTGTCATAGATACTGTAAACATTGTTCCCGTCTCAGTTACATTTTCAGTTGAGCTCCAATATACCAATACTGTATTTTCTTCTTCTAAAACATTATAAGTAAATGTACCATCTTTAAATACTTTATCCGCCTGTAATGTTATATCAGAAAATACTGCAGGATCATATTTTATCTGTAAACCTATACCCATTATTCCCGGATTTTTCTTCATCATAATCGGAACAGAAACCATTTCACCTGCTTTTGCTGTTACCTGTGGCACACAAATATTAGCTATTTTTGTATATGGATTTTCTACTTCTTTATAGGTATACTCTACCTCTACAATTTCACTATCATTCATGTTATCCGCGGTTGCATAAAAACTTACTGTTCCACTACATGGCAAGAGAATTCCTTCTGTATATTCTTCCCATTCTTCTGCTGTATCTTCATCCGAAACAGTATTATCTGATACTGATGTACTTTCAGAAGAATCCTGTGTATCCTCCTCATCTATTGCAGTTTCTTCATCCCCCTGCAATTCAAGTTTATAATACACTTTCTGTCCCTTTGCGGCATTGATTGTCAACATACCTCCTAGATAAGTATCTTCCAATGTATAACTTGGTGTTACTGCTGTATCCGTGAATGCCAAAATTGGCTCAACTGTCATATCCGCTGTTGCATGCCACCATTCATGATCGGTGCTCCAACCAAGGAATTTTTTTCCTTCAACAGTCAATGCTGCAGGTGCTTTTGCCGCTTCTCCGTATGGAACATCCTGCTCACTGACCACGGCACCATTTTCATCCACAAAGGTTACTTTACAATTCTTAATATCATATTTTGCCTGCAAGATCATATTATCCGTTGCAGTTGTCATTCCATCCAAAATCTTATCCCATCCCAAGAAAGACTTACCAGTCTGATCTTCTGCTGCAGGAGCCGGTAAAGTTTCTCCATGTGCCACTTGGACCATATCTATAGTTCCAGTCTGCCAATCAACATACACAATAGAATATTGATTTGGTTTATACATTGCTGTAATAGCTCTATCTGCCTGTACATTTGTTGTATCCTTATCCCAGCCAATAAAAGCATAACCTTCTACCTCTGGTGCTTCCGGTACCTGTGCACTGCCATTTTCTTCTACCGTATCTTCACTAATCACCTCACCATTTATATCATAAAATGTAATTTTATATTGAGGCTTATCCGCATATATAACATCAATATTATACAAACTTGTTTGTCCTTCTATTGCTAATGCAACAATATAATTGCTTTCTGCTTCCGTCGGACTCTCTTTTGGTACAAAATTAAATGCATATGCATTTGCTTCACCAATTACAGTCTGTCCAACATACTCCAGCTGATTCTCTGTCGGATCATTATTTGTACTCTTATATACGAGAATATTTGCGTGCTTTCCATTTAAATCCATGCCTGTTTTCGATAGATTACCAGCCTCTGTAAATACATCTCCTGAATTATCTTCTCCCTCACTAGGGGTAGCAAGATTGATCAGATATCTGTAATACGTCTGTTCTCTCACCTCTCGATCTCCGGTTGGGGCTACATAAGTATCACTGAATGGTGTCCAATCTCCCCAGCGATAATAATAGTATGTATAAGATTTACTTCTTGTTTGATAGGTGTAATCCTTATATTCTCCTCCATAGAACCATGCGTAAAATCCTTTCGCACACCCAGCTGCATTTCCCTTACCACCATATGCTTGATAATTACCTTTATCTCCCATATTCAGTTTTCCAAGCCAATAATCCGTTGTTAGAGTGTGATAATAATGACTTCCGCTACCATACGATATAGAATCTACATTATTTTTACCACTGTAATAATTACAACAATAATGATACCAATTAAAATAAGTTTTCTCATTAATGACTCTGACTGTATCACTATTTCCCGGATTATTTGTTGTTATATAGGATCCACTCCATTCTCCATAGTTTACAGAAGGAGATCCATACTGCGTCCATCCACTCAATGAATCTGAACCGCTTGATGTATAAGCTTTATCCCTGTAACTATACATTTTCTTTGTCTCTGCAGTTGTACCTGCCGGTGCAGGATTTGTGCTCCAGTCACTCCACATTGTATTGGCATAGCTTGTTGTCTGCGCACTTTTTGCCTCTGCATATGCACCACCTGTTTTTTGTCTGGTTTCTTCATCCAGACCAAGTATATTAACCTCTACCTGTGTAGCAACCTTATCACTAACCAAAGTAATATTATCTATTGTAGTTGTATTATCAGCTTCAAGTGCCACATCCTTCGTTATTGTCTTCAACATCTTACCCTGCGATGTTTTTAATGTGACGAGCATTCTGCAATACGTTTTGGAATCCGGCCAGTTTGTCAGGTCTACACTGACTTTATACGAGCTTGCATCTTCCTGATTTGCCTTTGTAATATTTGCTACTACAGGGAAATCACGATTTCCCCAGTCAAAAACTGCCTGTAGTGTCATATTTGCATCCACATGTTCATAATCTAATGCACTTTCTGTATCATTGCTGATACATTTCCATCCCATAAAGGAAAAACCAACTTTATCAATTGTTGGATCCTGTGGGAGTGTTACCGCTTCATCGAACAATACTTCCTGCTGTCCCGCATATGAATTTCCATTCTGATCTACAAACTTTACAATATACTTTTTCTTGGAATACTCAGCCGTTGCAGTTACATTTTCTGTAATTGCTTTATAAATGGCATTATTATCCCAACGTTTAAAATCATATCCTCTTCTCGATGGATTTGTTGCAGGCACTTCTGCGTTATATCCATAACGAACCTGCTGTACAGACAATACCGTCCCATCATAATCGCAAAATGTTACTGTAAAAGGATCTATTGCTGATACAGTTACCGGTGGATAACTTGCTTCACTTGTTCCTTTAAAATTTTTTGCCTCAACAGTAATTGTGTACTCACCTGCCGTTGATAATTTAAATGCACAGCTGGTTCCACGTACTTCCTGTTCTTCAATCTGTGTATCGTTTTGATATAATCTGGCAATATATGAATAAGCAACTGTCTGTTTATTCCATGAAACCTTAACTGCATCACCTGTTGCGATTTTACTGCTTCCGCTTACTGAAAGAGTTGGTGTGGCAGGTTCTTTCACAACAACACTCCCTGTTGATACTGTACTGTTGGCACAACCGTATTTCACAGCGATTGCTTTCACAGTAACTGCATCCTTTACTGAAAATGCACCTATATACGGCTGACTCGACATGTTCGGCGTTGAGCCATCCAAGGTGTAGTATACAGACGCACCTGCATCTGCTCCTATGGATACAACCATTGCATCATTTCCCATTTCAGCATTGATCGTTGGTGCACTTAATCTTGGAACATCAACATTCACAGTTCGAATCTGGCTAATACCACCATTTCGCTCTGTAATTGCTTTTATACAAGCACTATTTGTCAAATTAAAACTGCCTGTATATCTGGAACTTCCAGTCGTTGGATTACTTCCATCCAGCGTATAATAAATAGTCCCCTCCGATGCAGACATGGAAATACTGGCACCGCCCCAGATACTTGACACATTGATATTGGGAATAGGTGCGCTTCCTACAGAAAAACCACTCTCATAATTCTTACTGTATCCTTTTATATCTGTTGCCGTCACTCGGAATGTATAGCTCCCCGCAGATAAAGCATTAAATATCATTGCATTATTAATAGGCCCTCTCATGCTGCAGCTGGTACTGTTCGGGTTCACAGTCTTAGATTGTACTGCCTGTCCAGCTGAATTTAAAATTTCTGCTGTTACAGAAGAAAGTTTATATGTTGAGCTAATCGTACCATATAATCCAAACATTTGTCCTTGGCTTAAATTGCCTGTAGGAGTTATCATATTACTAAACCATACATTTGAATTAACATCCTGCATTTCTCCTTGACTTCCTGATTCACCAAAATGGATAACATATACATTTAATATTCCATGTGTACCACATTTCGAAAAGAATGTCTTCTCATCAAATTTATTTGCATTATGCTCATATCCATTTACATATCCGTCTTTAATACTACTAACTAAAGCTGCATGTTTATACACATTACAACTTGGGCAATACGAGATAAGTACATCCCCAACTGAAATTTTTCCAGGATTTTTTTTAACATTAATAGTACAACACCCAGATTCTGTATTTGTAACCAGCGTATATGGTGTCCCAAACTTGCATAATTCATTATATAAGCCTCTACACGTTATTTGATTAGAATTTCCCATTCCGCCATTTATCAAGCACTGTGATACAAATTCAGCACATCTCCAACCATTGGTACAATTTTCAAAAGCCCCTGATAAATGTCCAGAAGCACAGTGTCTTTTCGCGAAATCTACTGCACTATTAGCTGCATATCCCGCATTCACCTCTACTTTCCCAGTCACAGGAATCATTGTTATTACCATGATCAAGCACAATAACAATGATATGAACCGTTTCTTAATCCCTCTTTTTCTCATTTTTTATCCCTCCATTTTTCCCTTTATTAATTGTAATGGCAAATAAACATATAAGTAACAGCACACCACCAATCACCAAATATATCCAAATCAAATTTCCTTTATTTTTCTTATCAATATCTTTTTTATAGCTATCCAGAGATTTATCTCCGGAAAGATCATGCATCAGCATCGTCACTGTCTCTATCTGTTCCTCTGTCGTACTTTGCATCCAGAACTCACTTTGCTCTATCCCATTTTCCTGTAATATCTGTAGAAATCGATTTAGAAAATTTGTTCTCTGATCTGTCGGAATATTCTCCACCTTATCCACGCCATAATCTTTCAAAATACCCAGCATCAATGTATTTGCTTCATCTTCCGACTTATTTTTCAGCATTGCATCTTTTTGCATCGAAGCATACTCAACCACTTTATAAACTGCGTCTGGATTGGTTTCTTTCTGCAACTTTGAGACAAAATCTATTTTTTCATCTACTGATGCGTCAGAAAACATATCCTCTTTTAATAACTGTTTTTTCTTTAAATCATCAATGACATCATCTGCAACCAACTTTTTATCTGTTTCTGACAAATCATTATAATCTGTCTTTTCAGAGTTTCTGCCTGCTACATATTTTTCTATATTTTTATAAATTTCTTCTTTCCCATTTTCTTTTTCTTCTGCCTTTTGAACAACATTTGTAACCTTTTCGTTTTCTGTCCATGTTGATTTTATCTGAAGCACACCATCGCAAGTTGAAAAAGAAACATTCTCCCATTTCTCATTAAATGTATCTTCTGGTAATAACGCCACACTTAAATCCGTACTATCTTCTACCTCGGACAGCGCACGAAACGTCACACGACAAAACTCTCCATTTTCATCCACGTTCTCTGTTGAAGACCATAGTATCTTTATTTCTCCACTATTTTCACTAGTAGAAGAAGAATTAAATGTACCATTTTTATATGCTTCTCCTGCCAGTACTTTTTCTGCTTTTAACAGGTTCTTATCATAATAAACTTCCAAGCCCATACCCATAATGCCCGGATTATCCTTTAAAAACACCGAAACTTCTACGGTTCCCTTCGGTTCTACAACTGCCGACGCGATCATTATATTAGGTTCTGCGCTTTTTTCTGTTTCCTGTGCATATACACAAAGCTGTAATACACAACAAAACAGCAGTGCTAAACAAGCAAATAGATTTTTATGTATCCGCATCTTTCTTTTCCCCTTTATAATTTTTTAATTTTAACACTGCTCTTTTGCCCCTTCTTTTTAAATTTCTTCTGATAAGACTTTAACTTTGATTTTGGAACTTTTATTACAGCTTTTTTATTAATTCCCTTCAGTGCATTTTTGCCCACACTCTTGATAAAAGAACTTTTTATAACTATTTGCTTCAGATTCTTACAGCCATAAAATGCCTGACTTCCTATCTTTTCGACACTTCCATTAATTGTTATTTTTTTCATTTTTTTACAATTTTTAAATGCATTCTTGTTAATGCCATTAATAAAATACAACATACCACTAATTGTTACATACCTAGGAATTGTATAAGCAGTTTTGTTTTTGTTTAAAGGCTTCATACAAGTCACACGTCCAGCAAATCCCCCATTCTCTGTAACTTTATATTGCATTCCTCCAATATTTACGATCGTTCCAACTGGTGTCTGAATTTGCATATTGATACATATCGCGTAAGGCAAACTCCGAACATTATAATCACCATTTACTAATAAATAGTACTCACCCGCAGGTAATATCATATCAAGTCCTGTTATATCTTCTTTATACCCATTCGGCGAATCCATACGTCCCAATATTTCATGACTGCTGTCACAAATAGATATTTCATAACCTGCATTTGAAGAATTGTATTTTTGTTGCTGGAAATAAACAGAAATACAGGTTGTATATGGTATAGAAAATTTAAAATAATCCTCTGCATTGTATGTTTGTTCATAGTTCAATATAGTTCCGTAGTAAAGGGTATTCACCTGAATTGGATCTGCAGATAACCAACTGTCATTTTGTTCGGTTTCCCATGTATTACTTGCCGTATATCGAACTGTAAAAGAATATGTTTGTTGCCATGTTCTATAATCCCCATTTACAGATAAATAATAGGAACCTGCCGGTAATCCGATTTTTCCACTGCTTATAGATGCTGTATATCCATCACTTGACATAAATCTTTCAATAATTGTATGATTAGCATCATTTTTATAAACCGTAATTTCATAGTCTTTCTCATTTGATTCATACAAAGGATGTGAAAATTCTATTTGAATATAGCCATTCCGAGGCAGGCTAAACGCAAAATAATCTTCTGCTTCATAACTATATTCTTGGTATAAGATTGAGCCATAATATTTCATATTTAATGCTATAGGATCTGCTGACAACCATGAATTATTGTCTTCTGTTTCCCATACACTGCTAGCCACATAATTCACTTTCACAGTATAATTTTTATCACAAACCTCATAACTATAATCTGCAATGTGCAAATAATAAGTTCCTGCTGGCAATCCAATCTGACCACTTGCTGCAGACTGTGTATATCCATTACCTGATAAAAAGTTTTCTATTACTGTATGGTCTGAATCATTCCGTTCCAAATTAATCTCATAACCATTATTATCCGACTCATATATTTCGTGTGAAAACTCTATTTGAATATAGCCATCTGCAGGGATGCTAAAAACATAATAATCTTCTTTATCGTGCAAAAAATCATCTTGCGAAATCCGTCCTGTATATGCCTGATTTACATTAATCGCATATGCTGAGGCATAACTGGAATTTCCATAAATACTTGTGTCTCCATCTAAATCTTCTTTCTCCCCTGTTTCTAATGGAGTAAGCGCATTTTCTGATACATTCTCTACACTCACATCATTTGTAGATACTGTAATGTCATCTACTCCATTTGCTAAGCCTACTAATGTATTGCTTATGCATAAAACCAGTCCTAAAACTATTGCCAATGTTCTTTTTAAATAATTATTCATAATTATCCCTCCCTTTTGCACTCATTATATCAAACCAATTTTTCAATTTCTTTTGCTTGGCAAAAACAACCGACTATATGGCAAAAAAAGCATTATATATACTCGTTCCAAAAGAGACCACATAGGAGCATAACCCCATGTGGTCTCCTTTCTGATTCACTTTTAGTTATCTCTTAATCTTTACCTTCTTTACCGTGCTCCAGCTACCATATACTTTCTTATGATTATTGTCATACACATAAGCTCTGATACGAACATAATAATACTTATTCTTTTTCAGTTTCTTGAAGGAATAAGTTGTTTTACTCAAAGTCTTTGTTTTCTTTCCTTTTGTAAACTTTTTATTGGTAGCTATCTGGATCTGGTATCCTTTTGCCTTAGAGACTTTCTTCCATTTTACTGTCAATTTCTTTGTCTTGACGTTCTGCGCTTTCTTTATTTTAACCTTACCCGGTTTCTTTACAGTCTGCTGAGGATTCTGATTTCCATTACTGCCGCTTACTGTAAATGATACACCGGTAGCATCTGTTACCGTCGCAGTTACAAAAGAACCATTTCCTGTTAAATTCTTTTTTACTTTCTGCCACTGTGCTTTCGTTCCCGCATATGTGATCGTGGTAATTCCCGCTCCATCAAAAGCATGTACAGAAATTGATTTCAGAGATGCAGGCAGATTCAAATGCGTCAATGATCGGCAATTCAAAAATGCATACATAGCAATGTTTTCCACTGTGTCAGGGATCACAACTTCTGTCAGCGAGGTACAGTTTGCAAACATACCATACACAATATTTATTCTGCCTTTGTTCAACACTGCCTTTTTTAAAGCTGTACAACCACTAAAGCAAAGTTGTCCTGCTCCCTGGATCGTATCCGGTAATGTTACTTCCAGAAGCCCTGTACAGTTAGCAAACGCTTTTACACCTATCTGTTTCAGATTCACCGGGAACTTTACCGTCTGAATGCTTGTCTGGTTTGCAAATGCGCTTGCTCCGATCTCTGCTACCGTATATCCATCGATCGTATCCGGAATTACCAGATTCACATCACTTGTCTGGCAGGAAGTAATCCGAATGGTGCCATCCGTTAATACCTCATATGTGTAAACGCTTGTAGAGGCTGGTGTAGCCGGCGTTGGATTCGGGTTAGGAGTTGGCTTCGGATCCGGTCTAGGGGTTGGTGTTGTTCCAGCACCTTCTTTGACAACAATTGTACAACTGGTACTCTGTGTACTGTCAAATTTTGATGTTGCGCTTATTGTTGCTGTTCCGCTACTATTTGCCCTTATTAATCCATCTGTTACTGATACAATATCAGAATCGGAAGATGACCATATTATCCCCATCTCTTTTAAATTAGGATATATATTGGCTGTCAACAAACTGCTTTCCCCAACATTCATTTGCAATTCTGTTCTGTCTAACGATATAACCGGACTTTTCTTATTAATTAAAAAAATAGAATTTTCTCCGCCGGCATACTCCCAAATTTTCACGTTAGTACCTTCTACATCTGATGCATTCTCTAAATCTAATGCCTTTGTAGCAGAGCATGCTGGAAATAACGCATAAGCACCATTTATCACATATAGATTCCATTGTTGTGCTACGCTTTCATTATTTTCATATACACTAACATTACCACCATTTTCATCAAATCCGCCATGAACATCCAAACAATAATTCAGATTGCTGCAAGGAGAAATTTTATACGTTCCATTTTGATTTAATGTCATTAACCATAATTGTGATTGTGCACCAATATATTTATACCCTGTCACGTTATTATCAGTACCACAGGTTAATACCGTACCTGTCTTCTTGTTTTGAATCGTTACAAGCAAGTCAGATCCAATATTAGCATATGTTCTTCCAACATAATGATATGTCCCACTTGCAGATGTTTGATTTCCACAAGAATCCCATGCATAAATATGGGTTATATAATTACCTCTTTCGTTATTATGCTCATTTATTTTTACATCATAATAATATGTATCCCCATTTTTTATACCATCATGCCATATCAGATCATCCTGACCATCCTTTTCAGTCCATGTTGGAAATTGTACCTTTGCAACTTCGTAATTATCTTTTACTACACAAGATACTCTATATCCATCTTCTGTTTTATTTGTCACTTGTATATCTGAAATGACAGGAGGTTCAGCTTCAATATATACTTTTCCATCATTAGCTCCGGATGCACCTCTTTCATTACCATATATATCATACGCATAGACAGCTGTGAAATACCAACCATATTCATTATTATGGTCACTGATATTTACCCTGTAGCTATATGTATTTCCATTTCTAGTTCCACTTGCTAAAGGATTATGCATCCAATCTGATTGAATATCATCCTGATCATTGTACCAAGTCCATGACGGAAACTGTACTCGATCTACTCCGCTGTCATCTGTCACTTCACATGATACTGTATAACCAGTTTTACTGATATCTGTCACTCTGATATTAGTAATAGTTGGTGGTGTCGTATCAGTCGGCTGTGCATATCCACCTTGCAGATTATATGAAGATTTATTTATCTTATATAACTTATAACCACCATTCCCATCATAATATTTTACAAGATTTGTATCATTATATTTTACATATCTGTTAATCCCCCATATAGTACCATCACTTTTTCCATCAGTAACATACATACCATTTTGATCATAGCTCATTATAACCATATTATGTGTTTGCGTATAATTTCCACTTGAGTTTTTAGTTCCAGAATGTACCCATAAAATGTCACCCGGCTTCACATCATTACTTTGCAAAAACGAATATAAATTATTTAAATTTGTCCCAGTTGCAGTTGTATGGCAACCATCCCATGCATCTATACCAAACAGATTTTTCCATACATAATTACAAAATGCATAACATGTCCATGCTTTTGCCGTGCCATTCTTTTTATAGGTTGTACTATATCGACCATTTAAACTCTGCGCATATTTAACAATTGCATTGCTCACATCCTGCCTACTGGATTGCATATCAGCATCTATTTCCTGATCATTACTTATAAATAATGTTTCTTCGCCCTCCTTTAATTCATCATTTTCATTTCCGGAAACCGAAGTCCCCTCTCCCACATCTACAACAGCAGTCTCCGCAGCATCTGCCTGCACCGTTTCCGCCAGTGTCACAACCGATTGTGACTGCAGGAGCATCGCAGCGGCAAGTCCGATCGCCATGGTTCTTTTCATGATTTCCCTGATTTTCATACTTGATTATCCTCCCTCTGTTTTTATGGTATTGCTTTACATAAAAATCATATCATAGGATAAAATAATACGTTATAGAGAAATTGTTATTGGCAAAAATAACTTATATTTCTTCTTGATTATGGCAAAATTTACATATGCATTTCATGTTATATACTTGTTTTCTTTATTTCAGATGTAATTAGACATAGTATGACAAAATAAAAAAGAAACCCGAAGATCACGATTCATCTTCTGGTTTCTTTTCTATTCTCTATGATTCAAGCATGCCCTGCAGCCTTTTTACCTCAGCTTCCAGTCTGTCTGCCCTTTGCCGTTCTTTCTCTGTATTTTTACGTTCAATTTCTATTCCCTGCTCTATTCCAGCATTATATTCCGTGATCAGGCATCTTTCATAATCTTCTCTTGCTTCACACTGCATACGGATTTTTTCATCTTCACTTAACTGCTTCATAGTTACTACCATATTCTCAAAGACCTCCTCTCCCTGAAACAACATTCAGGCGAAAATTCTGCTCTATTTTGCAAAGTAGTATAGCATACTTCCAGAATACGCTCAAATTTTTGCAGACATTTTATTATATCTGCAAAAGATCCTCTGCTTTGCAGCCTAATACCCGGGCAAGTTTCACAATATCAATTGCTTTTGTTCTGTTGATATCTCTTTGTCTCTGCTCAAAAAGCTGAAGTTGTCTGATAGAAACCCCAGACAACGCTGCCAGTTCGCGTTGCGATAAACCCGCCAGCTTTCTGATCCGCTTTAGATTTGTTTCCTCATAACAGGCATTCCAGTATTCATTCACTGCTTCGACAAAATGCATGATATCCATCTCATGATATACATCATACATATCTAAAACGTTGCAGATCGGTACAGCTTTGTTTATCTTTATAAATGGACGGCAAGTGTACCACTGATAATATGCCAGTACCCATCCTGCCCAGTATTCTGGCGATTTGTCCAGATACATTTCATCTTCATTTGTTAATGGCTGCATACCCGACTCGGCAATAACTTCTTTTGCGAGCTCACATCCGGTTTTCCCGGCTATATAAGTTGGATTTCCATTTTGAAATTGCAGCGAAACCTCAGACATGAGAAAAAGACCATAAAATTTTTCGATATCCTGTTCACAGGTATTCACTGCAAAATCAAGCATAT
>ERZ808240.2703-NODE-2703-length-18729-cov-6.098586_pt1 | contig 18729 bp, 18 predicted proteins | sample MGYA00521084_ERZ808240 | MGnify/ENA primary metagenome ERZ808240 (study PRJEB31516, sample SAMN03275571) | gut metagenome | biome: mammalia-associated habitat; material: feces | host: Papio cynocephalus | place: Kenya | collected 2012-08-06 ... | reverse complement strand
CACCCCATCGGTGCCAACCTTCATGGCGCAATGTTCGTCGTTGATGTGGAATTGCTTAAACGTAAAACTCATATATAATATATATATAGGTGTAAGTAAGTGTTTCTTAAAATATATCGCAAAGTTACAACAATAACCATGTAAACAAAATATATTTGTTGGTGCTTGTATATAAATAGGAATGTAGAACTTGTGTGGTGTAATAAAAAAGCACACTTGCCTCAACAAAAAGCAAGTGTGCTTGGGCTTAAAGTCTAAAAGCTGTAGGGAAAAAGGTGGCTTTAAGCAGTTTATTCATCTCGTATACGTTTAATACTTCATTTCTCCGTTATCGTCTACATCCTCGGCATCGGCAAAGTTGTAGCTCTCACCATGCTGGCTCATGTCAAGTCCTACACGTTCGCTCTCTTTGCTCACACGCATGGGTATCATTTTATTTACTATCCAATAGAGCAACATGCTCATAACAAATGTGTAAACAAACACTATGGCAATGGCCAAAAGGTGGAATAAGAATACAATAAAGCCCTCCCAAGTGCCAGCAATAAGGCCTTCTTGAATAAAAATGCCCGTAAGCACTGTGCCTACAATACCGCCTGTGCCGTGAGTGGGGAACACATCAAGGGCATCGTCAAGGCGTGATGAATTGTCGCTCCAATGGCATGCACAATTGCATATCAAGGTGGTGACGAACGATATGAAAAGGCTTTGTCCCACACTTACATAACCTGCCGAAGGGGTGATGGCAACCAATCCAACCACCGCACCAACAGCTGCCCCCATAGCCGAGGCTTTGCGGCCCATCAATGTGTCGAAAAATATCCAAGTGAGCATGGCTGTGGCACATGCGGTGTTGGTGTTGAGAAATGCCTTTACTGCCACAGCATCGGCATGGAGCGAAGAGCCTGCATTGAAACCAAACCATCCCAACCATAGCATAGCTGCACCCAGTACCACGTAAGGAATGTTGGCAGGAGCATCATTGTGGTTGGGCGTTGCACGGCGCCCCAAGAATATGGCACCAGCCAAGGCTGCCACACCCGACGAGGCATGTACCACAATACCACCAGCAAAGTCTACCACCCCCCATTGACGAAACAACCCATCGGGATGCCATGTGCAATGAGCTAATGGACAATAGATGAATAGGCAGAACAATATCATGAAAACCAAATAGGCTGAAAACTTGACACGCTCGGCAAAAGAACCTGTGATAAGCGAAGGGGTGATGATAGCAAACTTCATCTGAAACAGGGCATATAGCGCTAACGGAATGGTTGGGGCAAGCATTGCATCGGTTTTAGCACCCACGTTGTGAAACATAAAAAAGGTTGCGGGGTTGCCCAAAACACCGCCAATGTCGCTACCAAACGACAAACTAAAGCCTACTACAACCCAAACAACGCTGATAACCCCCATGGCAATAAAACTTTGAAGAATGGTGGATATAACATTCTTCTTGCCCACCATACCACCATAAAAAAACGATAGTCCAGGTGTCATCATCAATACAAAAATAGTGGCAGTTATCATCCATGCCACGTCTGCCGTGTTTACTTGTGCATCGGGTGTCCAAAGTTCAGTGTCGTCGGTTATAAATGCACCCGATATGCAAAGCACTGTTATGAGCGTCATAAAAACTATCCATTTTCTCTTAAAACGTTTCATAAGCTATCTCTTTGTTGTTTTTAATGGTTATTTTGTTTGCTTTTAGCTTGTAATATATATTATTTGCTTTCTATTTGCAAATATATCCTATTCGAATAAAACAAAAAGAATGATAAACAATAAAAATACTATCAAAGTGTAAAAATAATTTGGTAAAAATAACGTTTGTAAAGCAAACTATGCAAAAACGGAGCATTAGTTGTTTGTTTGCAACTAATGCTCCGTTAAAAACAGAAACAAAATGTGTATGTTAAGTTATGAGTCTATTTCTTTACTTTCGTATAGATATAACGTGCCAAACCATAGATGTAGCGACGAAAGCCTGGTTGATACGCAAGTAGGCGTTCAAACCATCCCAAATGCTTGCCCGCAACGCGCACCACATAGCCCACATAAAACATGGCAAACAATGTGCCTACACCCACTATGTACCATTGCCATGCACCAAAAAAGGCATAGCAAGCCATGATGCCCAACACTACGAGCATGGTGTCTACGCATATCTTGACCTTTGGAAATTCAATGCCCGTTACCCTGCTGATGGCTACCGGAAAGCCCTCGCCTGGCATGGTAACACTGCCACAACGCACCTCAAGCGCAATGCCGCACCCCAAGATGGTGCAGCCAACAATTTGTGAAGCAACCTTTGACGCAATACTTATGGGCACAAGCCATGTGGTGAGCAACATGTTGAGGTCGATGAGCGAACCAAATACAAAACCAACCAATAACTGAAACAATTGTACCCATTCAAACTGGCGTCGGAGTACGCATATCTGCCCAACTACAAGTATGCCATTCATTATATATGTGTACTGACCAATGGTGAGTTTTGGCACCAACGACTGCCGTCCTGCTGTTTCAAACACATAAGGCAATACGCTGATAACACTTGAGCCAAGCATTGATCTAACGCAAACTGCCACGCCAATGGTCATGATAAATAATGAAATAAGCAGCAATAGGTGTTGCCACATGAATGAGATGATTTGTTGTTTCATTTGCTTTATAGTTAGGGTTTGGGCTCGGCACTCATTACGTTGAATGGTGGCGAGCCCTATCTGTGTTTAGTTTTTGTAGGTATACGTGCGTATATGTGGCTATGGCTTATAGCTCAAAGTCTACACAAGCACGTTCGGCAATGTATTGCATCAACTCTTTGGCCACAGCCTTGTGTGCTGGATGTGCGCCATAGGCTTTGGCATCCTCAAGATTGTCGAATGATGAGGTGAGGCAAATGTCCCACTTCTCAGCCTCGTTGATGTTGAACCCTACGTGTACTTGACGGATAAACGGAATGGTGTTGGGGAGGTTTTCAATGCCTTGCTTAAAGGCCTCGCGAGCTGCCTGACGAGTTGTTGCAGGCACATCGTCGCGGAATTTAAACATTACGATATGTTGTGTCATGATAAAGATAAAAAAATAATAATCAGTATATTTACTTAAATATTTATAGGCTACTTATGGGCTACTTATAGGCTACTTATGGGCTACTTATAGGCTACTTATGGGCTACTTGTGGGTTACTTATGGGTTAAAATGTTCGTCCTAAAAGCCTTATTTATTTATTGCTCCACAATGCGGACAAATGCCTTTATGGGGAATAGATTTTCCGCAAACACCGCAGAGTAAGTGCGAAGGTTGGTGAACAATGTATTTGTGAATGGCAAACCACCAATAGGCCACTAACAACAAATAGCCAACGTAAAAGGGGGTGGTGAGCGTGAACACAAGATAGAGCACAACGCATACACCAGCCAACGAAGATAGGTAAGACAGATTGTCGCCAATGTCGGGCTGACGGCGCAACTCGTCAATAACAGCTACTGCCACAATAAGAATAATCCACACTGAAGCTATAAAGAGCGACATGATGAGAGGCAACTCTGTGTTGAAGGGATTGAGTGTGGGATGGTAGTAGAACTCAACCCAAGTGTTGGGAATAAATCCTTGGATGCTACCATAAAGTGCTGCCGAACCACTTACGCACAAGCATAGCAATGTGGGATAAAAACTTGGTATGTCGCGAAAATGAACAATGCGAAAACTTTTGTGGCGAATGCTCTGTATGAGAATAAAGAACACTACAAGCCCAAACACGCTCAGCACATATACCGAACGGCTGTCTGAGAAATAGTAGATGAACTTTGATATAGGGTCGTCGGGCACCACGTTGCTAAGCAATTGTTTCTCGTGTATCCACCCTTGGGTGAGTTGGTCGCGAGCCACTTTTACCCATACTGAGTCTACACTATCGGTGGGCACATAAATGATGCGTGCCACAACCAGTTGGTTGTTGGTAGCGATGCTAATAGTGTCGTTCACGATAGCTCCATAGTCGGGTAGGGTGCTGAGAGGTGGGGCGGTTTGCAAGTGTATAGAGTCGGTAGTCTTGAAGTTATATCCCGTCCAATAATGGTGGCTGATAAAAAAGTTTACCGAGTCAACATTACCCTCACTCGGTGCTACCCAATGGTCTACTTTGTTGGGATGAGAGTAGTAGCAACTGGCAAATAGCGCGATGCTACACATCAAAAATAGTATGTGCTGGAGTAACTTGCGTGTCATGGGTTGAAGGGGATGTTTGCTTGTTGGAGCGTTAGTTCGTAGCGGAGCTAACTTATTTAGAAAGTACTTGCATTTCGCATTTGCGGCAATCAAATCGAAGCGGAAATGTACGTCCGTCGGGCAGTTGCAGTGAGAGTTTTTGGGGCGCTTGTGCATGCTTTTTTAAACACATGCCTAAGGCATAGCGTATGCAATGGCGACAAGTCATGATAACGGTTTCGCCCTTGGGGGGCGCCACTTCAAACGCTGGCGAAATGTGTTCTACGCCATGTTCTGTGTAGAAATCTTGTGCCAAATGGTTTGAAATGTTGGCGGTGAAAGGCAAGCTATCGGGGAGCAGAGCCGACAGTTTTTCGTGGTTTATTTTGCCAGCCCTGTCGCGTTCGTACGATGTGAGGTGGTCTTGCACAAGTTTGTTGCATACTTCTCTGCGCCAACTGGCTAACACCGAAGCAGGAATGAAGCGTTCGCCTTCAGTATTAATGCTAATTTGTTGAGCAATGAAAGGTGTATCGCCAAGTTTGCTCAACTGACGCTCTATTGAAGCCTTTTGTGGAGTGCGTGCCTCCTCGTGCGGATGGTCGAAACGTAGGGTTACGTGACAACCGCTCTCGTCGGCCATGTCTATGGCATAGCCATTGGGTACTTCGCGAAGGGCAATGGTGGCCGAAAGCGTGCGTTGAGCAGTTGGCTTATCAAGCATACGCTCAAAAGCATAGTCTTGGTTGCGATGCAATTCTGTGCCACGCTTTAATGCCGAAAGCACGTTCATGTTGGCTGGAAACACCCATTTACCTTCAGTTTTATTCACTCTAAAGCCTTGCAATTTACCTTGATTGTCTACAAAGCACAGCCCATCTCCAGCTGCCAAAGGCGCTGCCAATTGTGGGGCTGCAGCGAAGGCAAAAGCCTTTCTGTTGGTTTGCTCAACCTTGCCAACCACAGGACCAACGGCCTTTGGGGTGCTAAATGAGCAGATGCTTTCGGCTGTCCGTCCGTAAAGAAAGTAAGATGTAAAACCGCGGTTGAACGTACGTTCAACATCAGGGCAGAACTGCAACGTACTGCTACCATACGAGGCGCGTATGTAGGTGTCGGCTCGGCGATTCAATACTTTATCAATCTCTTGGCGATACCATGCAGTAACGTTTTTTACGTAGTTAATATCCTTAAGTCGTCCCTCAATCTTAAACGAACGTACACCCGCATCCATCATCTCCTCAAGCGAGGCGGTGCGGTTCATGTCTTTGAGCGAAAGTAGGTGCTTGTCTTTAACTATTATGTGGTTGTTCTCATCAATCAGATTGAACGATAAACGGCAAAATTGCGCACAACATCCGCGGTTGGCAGAACGCTTAAAGCAATATTGCGAAGCATAACATCTACCACTATAACTTACACATAACGCTCCATGCACAAAAGCCTCGAGTGGCACTTTTACTGCTTGGCTAATGCGCTTGGTTTGTTCTAACGAGGTTTCGCGCGCCAAAACAATTTGTCTGAAACCAGCAGCTTCAAGCCATTGTGCCTTTTCGGGAGTGCAATTGTCCATCTGTGTTGAGGCATGCAAAGCAATGGGTGGAAGGTTCATTTTAAGCAAACTGAGGTCTTGTACAATGAGTGCATCTACCCCCGCATCATAGAGTTGCCAAATAAGTGCTTCGGCTGCTTTTAGCTCATCGTCCCATAGTATGGTGTTGAGTGTTACGTAAATGCGTGCGCCATAAAGGTGGGCAAATGTGCATAGCTCTTTGATGTCGGCTACTGAATTTCCGGCAGCGGCACGTGCGCCAAAGCTTGGTCCGCCTATATACACAGCGTCGGCGCCATGCTTAATGGCTTCAATGCCACACGCAACGTTGCGTGCAGGTGCGAGTAGCTCTATTGTCTTCTTTTTGCTTAAAACTTGCATAAATGGTTTTGCTAACTTTTGTTGCAAAGTTACCAATTTTATTTGTGTAGGAAGACTATTGGTGAACAAAGGACGAGTAAATATCGAAACAAAAGGAATAATACACTAAGATTTTTTGTTGTTGGAAAGGCTTGTTGCGCAATAACGTTGGCATTTTAGGGCATAAAAAAAAGGGCTTCCGCCCTTTCTCATCTTAAGTGGTGCGAGGCTCTATTGCCACGCCCACCGACTCATTAGGAGTCTTTTTTACATCTAACAATTACCTTTCTACAAATCTTTTTACCTAATCAAATTTGTTACCTAATGTGTTAACCTAAATAAATTAATCCTTAATCTTTTTATCTTGCTCCTTCACAGGAGGAATTTTGTAGTGAACTAATACGTTTCGCTTTTTTGTGTTTGCGAAATAGTTTAGTTGTTTTCTTTTTACGAGTGCAAAGGTATGGGAATATCCATATTCAAACAAACGAATACAGAAAAAAGTTGTATTCTTTTACAAAGTTTGAGAAATAAGACGCTATTTTGCTACTTAGACTCTTAGAAAATAGCTGTTTTATGCAATGCATAGCATGTGGTGACAAGATGTTTTAAACAAAAGTAAAAAAAGAATTGTTAGAGAAATGGGCATCATAAATATATGCTTTATAATTTTTTGCTTGATATTTTATATGTAATTGCATAGAAATGTGTAAATTTGCATTGAAAATAGAAAGTATATCTCATTAGCATATGAAGATAAAGGAAGTCGCTGAGGCCCTTGAACGGTTTGCTCCTCTGCCACTGCAGGAAAGCTATGATAATGCTGGCTTGCAGATAGGATTAACAGGGAGCGAAGATGTGTCAGGGGTTTTATTGTGTCTTGATGTCACTGAAAATGTGATAGAAGAGGCTGAAAAGAAAGAGTGCAATGTGATAGTATCGCATCATCCCCTTATATTTAGGCCCTTGCGTCATTTAACAGGGCAAACACAAGTTGAACGCTGTGTGGCAATGGCTATTAAAAAGAATATAGCCATTTATGCGGCACATACAAACTTGGATAATGCACCTGGAGGAGTGAATTTTATGATTGCTGAGCATTTAGGCTTGCAGCATGTGAAATTTTTGCAGCCTATAAAAGGTGCAGAAGGTGGGAGCGGATTGATAGGCAAATTGCCAGATAAAGGAATGGAAGTTAGTGCTTTTTTGAAGCATGTGGCATCTGTTTTCAAAGTAGATGGTTTGATGCATAACCAAGTATGCATAGACCATAAGATAAAGACAGTGGCTCTTTGTGGTGGTGCTGGTGATTTTTTGCTTGATGAAGCAATAGCACAACAAGCCGATGCCTTTATAACGGGCGAAATGGGTTACCATCGATATTTTGGACACGAAGATGATTTGCTCATAGCTGTGTTGGGGCACTACCAGAGTGAACAATATACCATACAGCTATTACGTCGAATATTGCATAATGCACTCCCTACATTGCGCTTAGAAGAAACTTCTATTAATACAAATCCAATTGTTTTTAATTAATACATACATTATATATTATGGCAAAGAAAGATGTTGCAGACATGTCTGTTGAACAGAAGTTGAAAAACCTGTATCAATTGCAGACTACGCTTTCGGAAATTGACCGCATCAAGACACTTCGTGGTGAACTTCCTCTTGAAGTGCAAGACCTTGAAGATGAAATTGAAGGCTTGACTCACCGTGTAGAAAAGTATAACGAAGATGTTGAAAACCTTTCGGCTGATATTGACGCAAAGAAAAATAAGATTAAGGAAGCGCAAGAGGCTATAGACCGTTATAAGGCTCAACTCAATGATGTAAAGAACAATCGTGAGTATGATATGCTCTCTAAGGAAATTGAATTCCAAAGCCTTGAGGTTGAACTTCAAAACAAAAAGATAGGCGAAGCACAACGTGCAATTGATGGTCGCAAAAGCGATATTGAAACAGCCAAAAAGCAACTTGAAGAGCGCCGTGCTGACTTGGATATGAAAAAGTCGGAACTTGATGACATTACCGCCGAAACCAAGGCCGAAGAAGAAAAACTACGCGAAAAGGCTAAAACTATAGAGCAAACTATTGAGCCTCGTTTGCTTACTGCTTTTAAGCGTATCCGCAAAAACTCTCGCAATGGTTTGGGTATTGTGTATGTGCAACGTGATGCATGTGGTGGTTGCTTTAACAAAATTCCACCTCAGCGACAATTGGATATTCGTATGCGCAAAAAAATCATTGTATGCGAATATTGTGGCCGTATTATGATTGACCCTGAATTGGCTGGTGTGAAGATTGAAAAGCCCGCAGAGGATAAGCCAAAACGTCGTGTACGCAGAACAACTACTGCAAAGTAATAGATTTAGTTCTTTAGAACAATAAGCAAAAAGTGTTATACGGATAGGTACTTAGAGTAGCTATTTGTATAGCACTTTTTTGTTTGTTGCAAACATTGTGTATCTTTGCATGCATATCATTGGTGTATCTTGATTAATTAATGAAACAGCAAGAACGTGTGTATATAGCAATAGATTTGAAGTCTTTTTTTGCTTCTGTTGAGTGTGTAGAGAGGGGCCTTAATCCACTTTCTACTAATCTTGTTGTGGCAGATGAAAGCAGAACAGAAAAGACTATATGTTTGGCTGTTTCACCCTCTTTGAAGGCTTATGGCATAGCAGGAAGAGCTCGCTTGTTTGAGGTAGTGCAGCGTGTGCGACAAGTTAATAGTATGCGTAGACAACGTTGCTATACACATTGTTTGACCAATAAATCGTGGGATGATAATCAACTTGCGGCGCATGATGATTGGGCTATAGATTACATTATAGCTCCACCACGAATGGCTAAATATATTGATTATAGTGTGCGTGTGTATGGGGTGTATTTAAAGTATATTTCGGCAGAAGATATCCATGTATATTCGATAGACGAAGTGTTTATAGATGCTACTCCTTATCTAACTACTTACAAAATGACTGCACATCAGTTGGCAATGACTTTGATAAAAGATGTGTTGGAGGAAACGGGTATTACTGCTACAGCAGGTATTGGCACAAATCTTTATTTGGCAAAGGTGGCAATGGATGTTGTGGCTAAACACTTACCTGCAGATGAGGATGGAGTGAGAATTGCTTCGCTAAATGAAATGACCTATCGCGAAACATTGTGGGCATATACTCCGATTACAAAGTTTTGGAGAGTGGGTAAAGGCATAGCTCGTAAGTTACAAACTCATGGGATATATACAATGGGCGATGTGGCTAAACAATCAGTAAGGAATGAGGAGTTGCTATATGATTTGTTTGGTGTGAATGCAGAATTGCTTATAGATCATGCATGGGGATGGGAACCTTGTACATTGGCTGATATTAAGGCTTACAAGCCTGCAACAAACTCCTTGAGCAGAGGGCAAGTGCTACAAGAACCTTATGACTTTGAAAAGACCAGGGTTGTGCTATATGAAATGACTGAAAATTTGGCCTTGACATTGCTCGATAAGAATGTGGTAACAAATCAGCTTACTGTAGATATAGGCTATGACAAGGAAAGTTTGAATAAAAAGGACTTTTTTAAAGTGTATAAAGGTGATATTGTAACAGATCATTATGGCAGAAGTGTGCCAAAACCTGCCCATTTTACAGTGAATATAGCGACATTTACTTCGGTGGCAAGCGAGATGATAGCAGATGTGTTAGATGCCTATGATAATAATGTAAATTCCTATTTGCTTGTTCGACGTATAACGCTTACAGCCAACAATGTAGTGCGTGAAAATGATGCCCCAAAAATGCAAAATAAAATAGAGCAGTTAGATTTGTTTACAGATTATGAAATGTTACGTCATGATAAAGAGGCGCAAGAGAAAAAACATAATAAACAGCGTAAACTGCAACAAACAATATTGCAAATAAAAAAGGAATATGGCAAGAATGCAATATTAAAGGGGATAAATTTTGCAAAAGGTGCCACCATGATAGAGCGCAACAAACAAATAGGAGGACACAAGGCATGAAACATGATGACTTACAGCACTACAACAAAGATGAAGCTAAAATAAAGGCCTTATATGGTGATATAATAGCTATGCCTCACCATGTATCGTTGCGCCATAAGAGCATGAGTAGGACTGATCGAGCTGCGCAGTTTGGAGCTTTTGCAGCTCTTACAGGTCACTATGATGCCTTGGCAGAAAAAGCTCGCTATACAGAAAAGCAAAAGTGTATAGAAAAGGACGAAAAAGAACTATTAGAGGGTAAGTTAGGACTTTTAAGAGCATGTACTGATTTGCAACCAATGGTTAAAATAACGTATTTTAAACCCGATGAGGTAAAGGAGGGTGGGGCGTATGTAACTGTCACTTCGGTTGTTGATAAATTGGATGATACTAATTTTATGGTTGTGCTTGAAAGTGGAGAAAGAATAAAATATAGCCATATTATAGAAATGGATGTATATGGATGAAATATCTTTTAAATTATTCTAAACTACTTTTTTTATGTTTGACTAACCTTCTTTTGTAAAAATTTAATCTATAAAAAGTTGCTTATTAAATGATAAATGTTAATTTTGCGATTGAAAAATAAAGCAAGAAGATAGTAAACTAAAGGCTATTATAATAAAAAATCATGAGTGAAAATAGCGTGAAAATTGGGCATATCTCACAGATTATCGGTGCTGTGGTCGATGTAAAATTTGACACACAGGGTAAACCAGCCGATGAGGTATTGCCACGTATCCACGAGGCTCTTGAAGTGACTCATCCCGATGGTAGAAACATTGTGATAGAGGTGCAACAACACATCGGCGAGGACACAGTAAGAACTGTGGCAATGGATAACACCGACGGATTGAGCCGTGGATTAGAGGTTAGACGTACGGGAGCTCCAATATCTATGCCTACAGGCAATCAGATTAAGGGACGCATGATGAACGTGACGGGTGACTCTATTGATGGTTTAAAGACATTGGATCGTTCGTCAGGTACATATCCTATTCATAGAGAACCTCCAAAGTTTGAGGACTTAAAAACAAGTAGCGAAGTTCTTTATACAGGTATTAAGGTTATTGACCTACTCGAACCTTATGCCAAAGGTGGTAAAATTGGTTTGTTCGGTGGCGCAGGTGTTGGTAAGACTGTGCTTATTATGGAACTTATCAATAATATAGCCAAAGGACATGATGGCTTCTCAGTTTTTGCAGGTGTTGGTGAACGTACACGTGAAGGTAACGATTTGCTTCGCGAAATGATTGAAAGCGGTGTTGTTCGCTATGGTAAAGAATTTGCTGAGGCTATGGAGCGTGGCGAGTGGGACTTGTCGAAGGTTGATTATAACGAAGTGGCAAAAAGTCAAGCAACGCTTGTTTATGGACAGATGAATGAGCCACCTGGAGCACGTTCGTCAGTAGCATTGTCAGGTTTGTCAATTGCAGAGAGTTTCCGTGACGCAGGTGCGAAGGAAGGAAAAACTTCAGATATATTGTTCTTTATTGATAATATATTCCGTTTTACACAAGCTGGTTCAGAGGTCTCGGCTTTGCTTGGGCGTATGCCTTCGGCTGTAGGTTATCAGCCTACGTTGGCAAGCGAAATGGGTGCAATGCAAGAGCGCATTACCTCAACAAAGAATGGCTCTATTACCTCTATTCAAGCTGTGTATGTGCCTGCAGATGACCTTACAGACCCTGCTCCTGCTACTACCTTTACTCACTTGGATGCTACAACAGTGTTGAGCCGTAAGATTACGGAGTTGGGTATTTATCCAGCTGTAGACCCATTGGACTCTACATCGCGTATTCTTGATCCTAAAGTGATAGGCGAAGAACATTACAACTGCGCACAACGTGTTAAGCAAATTCTTCAAAAGTATAAAGAATTGCAAGACATTATTGCAATTTTGGGTATGGACGAATTGTCAGACGAAGACCGCTTGACAGTGAATAGAGCACGTCGAGTTCAACGTTTCTTGAGCCAGCCATTCACGGTGGCAGAGAAGTTTACAGGTGTACCAGGTGTAATGGTTCCTATAGACGAGGTTATTCGTGGTTTTAACATGATATTGGATGGCGAAGTGGATGACCTTCCAGAACAGGCTTTCTTGAATGTTGGAACTATTGATGAAGCTATTGAAAAAGGAAAGAAACTGATGGCGCAAGCTTAATATAGCTCATTATAAATATGAAAGTAATAATAGTTTCTCCCGAAAAAACGCTTTATGATGCTGAAGTAAATGGTGTGAAATTGCCAGGAACAAAAGGTCGTTTTGAAATACTAAAAGGACATGCTCCCATAATTTCGACCTTGTCGGAAGGTATCATAGAATGTGTAGGTGACGAGCCTTATAAGGTGGATATTAGCGGTGGCTTTGTTGAGATGGCGCATGACGTTGTTTCAATATGTGTGGAAACGGCATAAATGCTTTAGTACAGAGTAGTAGCGTTTCATATCGTCCGCTGATATGAGTAAATGCAACCAAGGTAAGTTATAGTGTGAGAGTGAAGTCGTGTAAAATATGTGGTATGTTTATGTAGTTAGAATGTATTGGCTATATTTATATGCAACATACAATACATGTCTTAGGGCGATGCATTAGGTTACTTTCATATATTGCCCATAACGAAGATATTCACTAATATAAAAACACTATAATCAAATACCATGGAAACACTGCAAAAGCACATGCTGAAATCGCTGATATCAAAGGCTATCGCGTTTTGTGCAGTTAGTGTATTGCTATTCTTCATAGAACTCTCTATTGCAGGAAAGGAAACAGCTTTTCAGCAAGTTCCTTATTTGGTAGTAATATCTACCTTGTTCTTTGCATTAAGTTTAGGAGGTGGTGCATTGTTCACTATCGTGATGAAGAATGGTGGGAAAAAAGCTATTGGATTTTATCTTTTGGGAAAAGTCCTTCGGCTATTTCTTGCAATAGCAATATTGCTAATATACGCATTAGCTGATTGCCGAAATATATTGGCATTCTCCATGAACCTTTTAGTGCTCTACTTAGTAAGTATGATAACATCAATCATATTTTATGTTAAGGTGGAGCAAAAAATTAGCAAGAAGCAATGAAATACTTCAATAAAAAACACTTGGTGCCGATTGTGTTAGCATTGATAACATTGTTTACGACATCTATGCCTGCTTTTGCAAGCAAGGAGGATAAGTCGTCAAGCGTCGATGTTAAAGAAATCGTTTTAGGGCACATGAGTGATGCTTACGAATGGCACATTACAACGATCAATGATCATGCGATATCTATACCTTTGCCTATTATAGTTAAGGGTGAGAATAGTGGTTGGCACATATTTAGTTCTGCTCGTTTTCATGAAAGCAAAGATGGCACGTACGAAGGCTTTTACTTAAATGAGGAGCATAACGGAAAGGTGTATGAACATTTGGCCAATGGTCAAGATGTGCGCCCACTTGATATAAGTATAACAAAGGATGTTGTACAGATTTGGATTGTTGTTTTGCTGATGGCTGCAATCTTTATTGGCTCTGCGCATTGGTATAAAGGCAAACAACCTGGAGATAAAGCCCCTAAGGGATTTGTTGGATTGGTAGAGATGTTTGTTATGTCTATCAATGATGACTTGATACGTCCTTCTGTAGGCGAAAAGCATTATCGCAAGTATGCTCCGTTTTTATTAACGGCTTTCTTCTTTATATTCATAACTAATTTGTTAGGTTTGTTACCAATCTTTCCAGGTGGCGCAAATATAACGGGCAATATAAACATCACGTTTATATTGGCAATGTTCACGCTCTTACTTGTAAATCTGTTTGGCAACAAAGAATATTGGAAGGAAACATTATGGCCACCTGTACCTACATGGCTAAAATGTCCAGTGCCAATGATGCCTGTAATAGAGTTGTTTGGTATCTTTACAAAGCCGTTTGCATTGATGGTACGTTTGTTTGCCAATATGATGGGCGGACATGCTATCATTCTTTCATTAACATGCATCATTTTTATCACATGCCAATTAGGGGCTGTAATAGGTACCCCACTAACCATTGTTAGTTTTGTGATGATGATATTTATGAACTGTTTGGAATTGTTGGTAGCATTCATTCAGGCATACGTATTTACAATGTTGAGTGCGGTGTTTATCGGACTTGCTCATCCAGAAGCAGAGCATTAATTAAAGCGTGATTTTCCTAATATTTAGTTTAGAGAATGCGTTTTAAAACAAATAGAATTAACAAAAAAATAACCCATAAAATTTAAATATTATGTTTCTTTTAATTGCATTGTTAGAAGCTGCAGGAATTGCAAAGTTAGGTGTTGGTATTGGCGCAGGTATAGCTGCTATTGGTGCAGGTATTGGTATTGGTCGTATTGGTAGTTCTGCTATGGAAGCTATTGCACGCCAACCAGAATCAACAGGCGATATTCGTACAAATATGATTATCATTGCAGCCCTTGTTGAGGGTGTCGCACTTTTTGCAGTGATAGTTTGCTTGCTTTGTCTATTCCTATAAAAAAGATAAGTTTATGAGTAACAGATGAATGAGTATATTCATTTTGTTACTCATAAATTAGAACATTAAAAACATTCATTATGCAGTCATTAAATCTGCCATCCATATTGACACCTGATTTCGGTCTTCTGTTTTGGATGCTTCTTTCGTTTCTTATTGTTTTCTTTTTAATGGTGAAATTTGGTTTTCCTGTTATAACGAAGATGGTGGAGGAACGTAAGAACTATATTGACGAATCTTTGCAGAAAGCTCACGAGGCAAATGAGCGTCTTGCAGGCATTCAGCAGGAGAGCGAGCGCATACTAAATGAAGCTCGTGCACGTCAATCAGAGATATTAAGTCAAGCAAAGGCAACGGGTGACAGCATAGTTAGAGAAGCACGCGAAAGAGCGCAGAATGAGGGTGCAAAACTCTTGTTAGATGCTAAAGCACAGATAGCTACAGAGAAAGAGAACGCATTGCGCGATATTCGTCAAACAGTGGCTGAACTTTCAATCTCTATAGCTGAGAAGGTTGTGCGCCAGCGCCTATCTAACGATGCTGAACAGCAGAAGTTCGTAGAGCAGATGCTAGATGAAGTCTGCAAATCTTGATGTCTTTTTTTGAACATTAATTATAAATTCATTGTATTATGGATTTAGGCATCATTTCAATGCGTTATGCAAATGCGCTATTGCTGTTTGCAACAGAAAACGGCGAGGAAGAGCAAGTATATACTGAAACAAATACTTTAGCAGAAAGCTATCTTGAGGTTCCTGCATTGCAGCAAGCAATGATTAATCCAGTGCTTACAGATGCACAAAAACAAAAAATATTGCTGACAGCAGCTTGTGGTGCATCAGAGCCTTCAAAATCTTTGAGTCGCTTTGTGCTGCTTGTTCTCAAAAAAATGAGAGCTGATATAATGCTTTTTGTAGCGCATTCGTATGGCACACTATATCGCAAAAAAAATCACATCATTAAGGGAGAATTGACTTTGCCCACGGCACTTTCAGCTGAAATAACAAACCGCTTAAAGGATATGGTTGAGAGAAAATCAAAGTGTCGTGTTGATTTCAAAGTAAAAGAGGACTCTTCAATTGGTGGAGGCTTTATATTACAGTATGATACATATCGTTTAGATGCGAGTGTACGTTCTCAATTAGCCAAGTTTAAACGCGAATTACATTAATATAATAAGCTTTGTGCATAGGCATTATGCAGACATGCTTTCATCAATGCTGATGCGTCAAGGCACAAAACTTTTTAGAAAACGATTATTATAAATGTCTAACAAGATAAACCCAAGTGAAGTAAGCGAAGTTCTTTTACGTGAACTTCATGATATTGACACTGATGTCAAATTCGAAGAGGTGGGAGTCGTTTTGTCAATAGGCGATGGCGTAGCACATATTTATGGCTTGACCAATGTCACGGAAAACGAACTTATCGAATTTGAAAATGGTGTGATGGGGGTTGCCATGAACCTTGAAGAGGATAATGTAGGTGCTGTGCTTTTAGGTTCTTCTGAGGGTATAAAAGAAGGACAAAGCGTAAAGCGTACAGGCAAAGTTGCATCTATTGAGGTTAGTGATGACATGTTAGGACGTGTTATTACTCCCTTAGGCACACCTATTGATGGCGGTAAGGCTATCGAAGGCAAAAAGTATCTTATGCCTCTTGACCGTAAGGCACCAGGCGTTATTTATCGCCAACCCGTTACGCAAGCATTGCAAACAGGACTTAAGAGTGTAGACTCAATGATACCTATTGGCCGTGGTCAGCGTGAACTTATCATTGGCGATCGTCAGACGGGTAAGACGGCTATTGCCATTGACACCATTATCAATCAAAAGGAAAACTACAAGAATGGTGATCCCGTTTATTGCATTTATGTAGCAATAGGCCAGAAGGCATCAACTGTGGCTAACATTGTCAATACGCTTAAACAAGCAGGGGCAATGGAGTACACAATTATTGTTAGTGCTACTGCTGGTGAACCCGCTGCTATGCAATACTACGCACCATTTGCAGGTGCTGCCATTGGTGAATACTTCCGTGACCGCGGTATGCATGCACTGGTTGTGTATGATGACTTGTCTAAGCAAGCTGTTGCGTATCGTGAGATATCATTGATTTTGCGTCGTCCTTCAGGCCGTGAGGCTTATCCTGGTGATGTGTTCTACTTGCATTCTCGTTTGTTGGAACGTGCTGCAAAGATAAATAACCAACAAGAGGTTGCAGAAAAAATGAACGATCTGCCTGCATGCTTGAAAGGAGAGGTGAAAGGCGGTGGCTCATTAACTGCATTACCTATTATTGAGACTCAAGCCGGCGATGTTTCTGCATACATTCCTACCAATGTAATTTCAATTACTGATGGACAGATTTATTTGGATACCAATCTATTCAATCAGGGTTTCCGTCCTGCTATTGACGTAGGTATTTCTGTAAGTCGTGTTGGTGGTGCAGCGCAAATCAAGAGCATGAAAAAGGTGGCTGGTACGTTAAAGATAGACCAAGCACAATATCGCGAACTTGAAGCCTTTGCAAAGTTCTCTTCTGATATGGATCCTGTTACGGCAATGACTATAGACCGTGGACGTAAGAATAATCAGTTGCTTATTCAAGCACAATATAGTCCGATGCCGGTAGCAGAACAGGTTGCTGTTCTTTATTGTGGAACACATGGATTGTTGAAGGATGTGCCCCTTGATAAGGTACGTGATTTTCAAGATACATTCTTACAGGTTATCCGTTCACAATATGCAGAGAGTGTGCTAAAAGCTTTGGCTGAAGGCAAACTTACAGAAGAAGTAACGCAAAACATCGAAAAAGTGGCTGCTGATGTAGCTGGACAATATAAAGCATAAAGGTTATGGCTTCACTCAAAGAGGTAAAAACGCGAATAGCTTCAGTAAATAGCACCCGAAAGATAACGAGTGCCATGAAGATGGTGGCGTCATCAAAACTTCACCATGCGCAGCAGGCTATTGAAAGTATGCGTCCGTATGAGCATCAGCTATCTCACATAATGTCTACATTTGTTGGAAGCATGGAAGGCGAGATAGATACTCCTTATGCGCAAAAGCGCGAAGTGAAGCGAGTTGCCATCGTGTTCTATACGTCAAATTCTTCGCTCTGCGGTGGCTTTAATGCTAATGTAATTAAGGCTTTTAATCGCCAAATAGATGATTATCACAAGAAGAACATAAAGGTTTTAAAGGTTTACCCATTAGGAAAGAAAGCTGCTGATGCTGCTCAAAAGGCAGGCTTTGTTTCAGATATTGATTATTCGTCCTTGCTTGACCATCCTTCTTATGACAAGGCTGCACAAATAGCCTCGGAGTTGATGGATTTGTTTGCTAAAGGTGAGATTGACCATGTTGATTTGATATATCATCACTTTAAGAGTGCTGGTACACAAATATTGACAGAAGAAACTTTCTTACCTATAGAGTTGCAAACAGACGAACAGGAAGTATCTGCAAATAATACAACTTTAGACTTTATCGTTGAGCCTTCTAAGCAGGAGGTTGTGAGCGAGCTTATTCCAAAATCATTGCACTTAAAACTTTTTACGGCATTGCTTGATAGCCTTGCTAGTGAACATGCAGCTCGTGTGATGGCTATGCAAACAGCTACAGACAACGCTGACGAATTGTTGCGTGAACTCACTCTAACATATAACAAAACACGCCAACAAGCTATTACATCTGAACTTCTTGATATAGCAGGTGGTAGTATGCAGTGAAGTGTTTAATTTATGTAGGTGACTAATAAGGGTGGTTCTATAAAATCTGCTGTATAATTTGTTGTAGCAGATGTTATAGAACCACCCTTGTTGTATGTAATTCATTCTTATTTCTTAACCATTTGCTTAGGTTTTACATCAAGTCTATAGGTAATCGTTAGCATGGCATACGAGGGCTTGGTGTTATATCTTGATTCCGTCCAACCTTGTGCATTAACAGATCGACTAACATTGGGAATTTGTTGTAAAAGGTCAAATCCAACGGCTTTGATAATCCATTGTTTCTTTTTGCCGAATGGTCGAGAAATCTCTGCATTCCATACCCAATTAGTAGTATTCATCGAAGTATCGCTATAGCCACGTTTATAG
>ERZ808240.2702-NODE-2702-length-18730-cov-39.102062_pt1 | contig 18730 bp, 20 predicted proteins | sample MGYA00521084_ERZ808240 | MGnify/ENA primary metagenome ERZ808240 (study PRJEB31516, sample SAMN03275571) | gut metagenome | biome: mammalia-associated habitat; material: feces | host: Papio cynocephalus | place: Kenya | collected 2012-08-06 ... | reverse complement strand
CTCCTTTCCACCACCATCGAGGCAGGCTTGAAGTCGAACGCCGAAGCCATCAAGGACCAGACCACGCTCATCGACAACAGCAGCAAGAGCCAGGCAGAGAAACTCGCCGACATCAAGCAGGCTATCACCGACAAGGCAACGAGCGACAAATCAGCCTTAGCCACCATCAAGGCTGCCATCGAGGCGCAAACCCTCAGCATGGAGGGCAAACTCGACCTCGTCAATACCGCCCTCAACGACCAAAAGACATCCCTCGAAACCAAGCTTGATGCATTGAAGAGTGCGATGGAAACACAGAACCTCGATTTCAAGACCAAGATGGATGCACTGAGCACAGCTATATCCAACAATGCCACAACCATCAAGGGTGCTGTGGATCTCGCCACCACCGCCATCGACAACTTGAAGACAAGTCAGGAAGAAAAGCTTTCCGAAATCAAAAAGGCCATTGATGACAAGGCAACAAGCGACTCAGCCAAGCTCGCTCTCATTGAGGCTGCCATCCAGTCGAAGACAACAAGCGATAATACGAAGCTTGAAGCCATCGAGGCAGCCATCAAGGCTCAGACAACAGCCTTTGATACTCAGATAGCGATCATCAAGACAGCCATTGAGGGCATAGGTACCAATATCACCAATGTTCAGACCGCTGTATCAGGCTTGAATACCGCCATCGGTTCGCTCACAAACCAAATCAAGGGCGACAACGAGAAGATACAGCAGCTGATTACTGCCTTAAAAGATGCAGAGAAAACCAACTCAGAGAATCTGAGCAAGGAAATCAAGGAAGCCATCGACAATCAGATTGCCGCTTTGGAGAAACTCCTCGACACAACATCTACTGCCAATGGCGGTCTCAATGGTTTCCAACATGGTTCAATCTAAAAAATAGAAGACAATGAAAAAGATACATATAGCATTAATAGCCCTCGTAGCTCTGTTCGGCAGTTGCTCTGAGAGCATCAGCGATTATTTCGATGCAAATCATGGTACGGAGCTTACCGCTACCATGCCATCAGCCGAACCTATTCATACTCGTACCGCCTACGAGATAGTAGATAATACCCAAGAACCTCTCTCTGTAACTTGGGAGAAGTCTGGCGAAAAGCTCTATTCCGTTTGTACTTCTGCCGATGCAGGTAAGTTGAATGGTGGCGTATTGGAGCAAAGTGCTGTGTCGGAAGACGGCAAGAGCGCAACCTTCAAGGCTGGTTATACCCTAGCGGCAGGTCAGCTTTTCGCATTCTACGCAGGTCATCAAGACTTGCAAGAGACTTTCGAGAATGCCAGTGGCAATACCTTGGTAACTGCCACCTTGAAGTTTGATGGGCAGACAGGTAAATATACCGACCTTGCTAACTACGACTATATGACCGCTAAGGTGGATAATGTAAAACCAGACGGACAGAAATTCAAGATGGGCACCTTGTCTCTTCAGCACGAAATAGCCGTGGTGGTATTGAAGAAGGACATGGTACTGAAGAACGTGGGCAACGCTACCAAGGTAACAAAGATAGAGTTGCAGGGCGTTCCAACAACTGGTACGCTCACTGTGTCTCGTAGTAGCGATGCACTTTCGTCAAACATCACGTTAGGCTCAACTGGCACCATCACCATCGACAACGCAGATGTGGCAATAGCCGACAGCAAACTTTCTGATGACATCTATATCGCCACGCTGCCAGTGAGCAGTCTTGCCAACTTGAAGGTGAAGATGACTTACGACAACAATACAGCCTATACCTATACTTATTCAGGTACAGCCACAAAGTTAGAAAAGGGTTATGTTTATGATTGGACACCAGTCTCAGACTTTGGCTTCTCTGCCCAGGCTGTAGATTTACATATTGAGGGTGTGGTGATGCAGAAGGGTGTTATCTTGGATGCCGACGGCTTGACCGCTACTCTTGCAGCCACAGACGGAACAAAGAGCGAGTCGCCTAAAGTTCAGATTGTTGATAACAAATGGTATAGCGATGAGGCTTGTACACAATCATTGAGCACTAAGCCAGCTAAATCTACCACTCCAGTTTATGCCAAGTACAAGCTCCTCAACGACCCAAAGAACTATGATACCAAGGCAAAACGTACAGTTACCTTGACTCGTACCGAGTCTGCTACAGACAATAAGGATAAGGTGTCAGCAGAGGTTACTCTTCCTGATTATGCAGAGATGAAGCTCACCATCAAGACGACTGCTGCCAACCAATCATTTTCCGTTCCATTTGCTGTAGGCACAACTCCAGCCAAGCTAGCTATCGTATGGGGTGGTAATGAGTCTAGTCTTGCAAAAGGTAGCAATGCTGCCACCAACGAGCTTTCAAGCATCACGGAGAGTACTCGAAAACATACCTATGCATCAGCTGGTACCTATCAGATTCGCATTCTCTCATTAGAGACTGATGCGACCAAGAAGCAGATTCCGGAGTTTAACTTCGGTAAGTATCCAAGTGAAACAGAAAGCAAATTCAAACAAAACACAAATGGCGAGCTGTTATATTCTGTAGATAGTAAAATTTTAAATAGTGGTGTAAGTAATTTGGAGGGTATGTTTTATGGTACAGATAATCTTACTCGTATTGTAAAGGAAACTTTATGGAATTACCCGAATGCAACAAGCTTATATAATGTATTTTCTTGTTATACAAGTGGCTCTCTGTCAGAGGTACCTGAAGAGTTGTTCAAATACAATACTAAGGTAACTGATTTTGGATGGGCATTTTCTTATCAGAAGAAGATAACCACAGTTCCTGCGGATTTATTTGTAAACAATCCTGAGGCAACATCTTTTCGGGGAACATTTTTTGAATGTTCTGCATTAGAAGAATTACCAAAAGGCTTGTTGGCAAGTAACTTAAAGGCTACTAACTTTAATATAACTTTTGGAAATTGCAGCAAACTGAAGCTGAACAAATATATATTCATTAATTCTGATAGCGAAAAGGAAACTCGTTTTAAAAATGTAACAGAGGTTATTCGTTTTGACAATCTGTTCCAAAGAGTAGGAAACAATATAACGGACAATGATTATGGTACATGTCCAGACTTATGGAACTATACATATTCTTCAGCTGGATATGGATGGAAAAAGAGTGATAATGGCTATAAAAATCCATTTACAAATTCGACTTATTGGGAAAATCAAGCAAGTAGCTTAGGTAAGGGCTGGGCTAAGGCAGAAAAGGGTGATAGTAATTGGCATGCACAAAGCAACTAAGATATGAATTGATGTTCCGATAGGCGTTTCGGCGGATTTGTATTATCCAAACGGCATCTTCAAAGGCTTTATGATGATAACTGCGGGGCTGTCGGCGGTAGACTGTCTAGTTAGGGCAGTAAACTGTCTAAGGCTTTGCAGTTTACTGTCTACACTGTGAACAGTGGTGGAAAGAGCATCTTGACGACTATTAACAAGCATTGCGATGAGTCGTAAAAGGCATCCCGACGCAGTCTTTCTTACATCCCGACGCAGTGAAATCTACATCGGGACGTAGGAAGAACTGCATCGGGACGTAATTTTTTAAGTTTCTGCACAAAGAATTTTACGTTTTACTCTTCACACTTCACCAATCAAGTATAAGTTTCTGACTGCTAGATGGTTAAACGGGTGAAGAGTGTTCTTGCACACTACACCCACACTTCACCACACTACACCCTTTCATTTTCTGATTTCGCTTGACTGGTGAAGTGTGGTGAAGTGTGGGTGAAGTGTCTGAAGGCACACTTCACCCATCTAACATAATGAAAGACAGCATGTTGTAGTGTTTGGGTGAAGTGTGAAGTGTTTTTTTGTATTAGCTTGATTAAAATATAATCAGCTTCTTCTCGTTATTATGAGAAAGACGTTTGACAATAATAAATATGATTCACTCCAGATTATTCCATATACTATGGATGTGCTGCCTGGTGCTACTCGCTAGTTGCGGCGCAGACCAGAACCTGAAGAAGGGAGAGAAATTCCTGGCTTTGGGCGAATACTTCGATGCCGCCGACCAGTTCAAGCAGGCTTACACCAAGACTCCAACCAAGGAAAGAACTGAGCGAGGAAAGATTGCCTTGAAAATGGCGCATTGCTACGACAAGATCAATGCCACCCCGAAAGCTATCGCTGCCTATCGCAACGCCATCCGATATAAGCAAGCATCGGTAAGCGACCGCTTGGCTTATGCTCGCATGCTCTTGAAAAACGGAGAGTACAAACAGGCAGAGAAAGAATTCCAAGTGGTTCTCGACTCTCTGCCTACCAACACTTTGGCGCAGAACGGGTTGAAGTCTGCACAACTCGCCCCCAAATGGAAGAAGGAAGGAAGTAGATATAAGGTGAAGAGAATGGACGTATTCAACTCGCGACGAGATGATTATTCGCCGATGCTTTTCGGCGACGACCACGACCAGCTCTATTTCACCTCCACCCGCAACGAGGCTCAAGGCAATGACCTCAGTGGCATCACCGGAACCAAAGCGGGCGACATTTTCCTATCAGAAAAGGATGACAAGGGCAAATGGAGCGTGCCTGAAGCCATCGGAACCGGCGTAAACACAGAATATGACGAGGGGGCTTGTTGTTTCACCCCCGATGGTAAAGAGATGTATCTCACCCAATGCACCACCGACCCATCCTCGCCTCGCTATGCGCAAATTGTTACTTCCCCTCGTGCCGATGCAGCTTGGGGGAAGGCAACAAAGTTGGAGATATCGAAGGACACCTTGAGTTGCTATGCCCATCCAGCCATCTCGCCCGATGGAGAATGGCTTTATTTTGTCTCAGACATGCCGGGCGGCATGGGCGGCCTCGACATCTGGCGAGTTCGCATCACTGCAGCAGGACTGGGGGGCGTGGAAAACCTCGGCAAACCAATCAATACCCCTGGCGACGAGATGTTTCCTACTTTCCGACCTAACGGCGACCTCTATTTCAGCAGCAACGGTCATGTGGGCATGGGCGGTCTCGACATCTATATCGCCAAGGTCGACGCACAGACGCATCAATATACCATCCATCATCCTGGTTATCCCCTCAACACGGAGGCTGATGACTTCGGCATAACTTTCGAAGGTATCCACAATCGTGGCTATTTCTCTTCCAACCGCAAGGATGGAAGAGGCTATGACCATATCTACTCGTTTGAGTATCCAGAAATCATGACCAACATAAAGGGATGGGTATACGAAAAAGATGGATACGAGTTGCCTGCCGCCGAGGTAAGAATCATCGGAAACGACGGAACCAACAAGAAAGTATCTGTAAAGGGCGATGGCTCCTTTACCCTGCCCATCAAGCCCCAGGTAGACTATCTGTTGATGGCTTCGTGCAAGGGATTCCTCAACCACAAGGAGGAACTCAGGGTGGATTCCGCCAAGGAGAGCAAGGAGTATGTGCTCCAGTTTCCACTGGCTTCCATCACCGCCCCAGTGCTCATCGACAACATCTTCTACGATTTCGACAAGGCGACCTTGACACCAGCCAGCACCAAGGCACTAGACGAACTTGTAAAATTGCTCAAGGAGAATCCACACGTAACCATCGAACTAAGCGCCCACTGCGACTACAAGGGCAACGCCGAGTACAACAAGCGATTGTCGCAACGTCGTGCCCAGTCGGTAGTGGATTATCTCATCCATCATGGCATCGAGAAGGAACGCCTTACCCCTGTGGGATATGGCAAGGAACACCCGAAGACCATCCGAAAGAAATTAACCGAGAAGTATCCTTGGTTCAAGGAAGGCGATGTGCTGACCGAAGACTTCATCTTGAAGCAGCCCAAGGAGCATCAGGAGATTTGCAATCAGTTGAACCGCCGCACCGAGTTCATTGTCCTTCGCACCACCTACAATATGTTTGATGAGAAGGGCAATCTCAAATAAATTTTCATCGAGCATCCGCTACTTCGTTGTACCCCCAAACAGTCAGCAACACCAAAGCACCAGCCAACAGCATTATGAGATTATGCGACTGGCCGATAGCATTAATAGATTGGGTCAAGGCATGTGACCCTGACAACAACAAATCTATCTTCATCGTATAAAGGAAAGCCTGTATCTGTTCCCATCCCTGGCAAACGATAGCGGCAACGATACCCATGGCGACACAAGCAGCCGTCCAAAGATGTTCCAAGCGACTGTGCTTAGCCGCCTCCCTCTCCATTTCAGAAGAAGGCAATGCCGCCATCACCCTATCCGAAAAGCCATCGTCTGGGATGTCCATTCGGCAGTCGGCGAAAAAAAGCTCCAAGAGCTTCTCGTCGTTAATATTCAGCAACGGCTGTTCGCTGTTCATTTCGTTATTGATATTTGTCTTATTATCGGTCATAACCATTTTGTTTTAAGTAACTTGCAAGTTTTGATTTTCCACGGGAGAGGTGCGACTTGATGGTGCCTTGCGCCATACCCGTCACCTCAGCTATCTTATCTATAGGCAGACCATCCATCAGCTGCAGCGTAATGCAGGTCCGTTCGTTCTCACTCAATATCTGCAGGGCATTGAGCAAGTCCATCTTCAGGGATGCACTGCCTGCCTGCGCATTCTTCCGAGCCACGGTAGGCGTATCAATGTCCTGCGTCACCTTGCGGCTTCGGGTATAGTCGTACCACACATTGTAGGCGATACGATAGAGCCAAGTGGAGAAGCTGGCTGCCCCCTTGAAACTAGCCAAGTGGGTATAAGCCTTGACAAAGGTATCCTGCGCCAAGTCGTCACTCAGCTGCGCATCCCCCAACGTCTGCCGCAGGAAGAACCCACGAATGGGTGATTGATACTTCTTGACCAGCAAGTCGAACGACTTGCGGTCGTGAAGCATCACCACCTTCGTGACGAGAGAGAGATCTTTTACCTTTTCCACTATTCTAATTTATTAACTAATCATTCTATAAACTGCCAACTTCCAATATATCACTTTTACAGGTATTCTAGATAGTAGAACCTGTAAAGCCTGCGCCATTGTTTCCTCCATCATAATGGCGATTGTTCCACCACTTTTTGATGGCTGGCAAGGCACCAATCACCACTTGTCCGATACCATAGATGCCAACCAAGGCTCCTATACCTGCCAAGAAGGTAGAATTCCACCAAGCGAACATGGCACACAAACCCAAGCCGAGGAAGGTGTTCCTGATACCTCGCTTCACGAGATATTCATCGCTCTGCTTGTCTATCGGGCGTTCGCTCTCGGGAACATTGATGCCCTTCTCCATCGCCATCTCCGCCAACTTGATGCGGTCATTGTGGCGGCGCATCAGATAACGGATAACCAACCAGATGATGATGAGAGGTGCGAAGGCGAAGACAAGACCAATGATGATGGTCAAAATAATGATGAAGACCAGTGTACCCTTGCCAAAGACCGAGCCAAAGAAATCGAACGGATCGTCATAGTTGCCCAAACTATACTTGGAGTGATAGCTAGGAGCATCCTCCTCATAATCCGCATCAGCTGTGGCTGAATCCGTGCTGGTGGTATCAGAGTAGGCTTCCAATGCCTCGTCATCAGCCGCTTTATTTTTCTGCTTGTCATCTACCGCTTGCTTCGTGTCCACCTGTTCGGTGGTAGGATGATAACGATGCTTAGGAGCAGATGCAGCCAAAGACACTTGGGTAGCTCCGATGCTCAGGACGAGCGCCAATGTTAATATCGCTTTCTTCATATCTATCAATATTTTTATGGTTTTACCTTGTTATTTATTAAATTTTCTGTGTCTTAGACGCATCTGTCACCGATTTAGTTGCAAAGGAACAAAAAATTTCTTATTTTTGCAAACGAATTGAGAAATAAATACATGAAACGATGAAGACATTACCAACAGACTTCATAAAATATACCCAAACGTTGATGGGCGACGAGCTCTATCACCAACTAGAGCAAGGCATTGTAAAGGGAGAATCGCCTGCCAGCATCCGACTCAACCCCTTCAAATGCCAGCATGGCGAAGAGGTGGAGGGCGAGCCAATTCCTTGGTGTCCTAGCACGGGACGCTATCTGAGCAGCCGCCCCAACTTCACGTTCGACCCATTGCTCCATGCCGGCATGTACTATGTACAGGAAGCCTCGTCTATGTTCGTCGACTTAGCTATCCGCCAACTGGTGCATCGCCCCGTGATGATGCTCGACCTCTGTGCGGCACCAGGCGGAAAGTCTACCTGTTTGAGGGCAGCCTTGCCTGAGGGGAGTTTATTATTCAGCAATGAGCCGATGCGAACCCGCTCTCAGATTCTCGCCGAAAACATACAGAAGTTTGGCCATCCCGACATGATCGTCACCAACAACTATCCAAGAGATTATAAAAAATCGAAATTGCAGTTTGACATCATCCTTACCGATGTGCCTTGCTCTGGCGAAGGCATGTTTCGCAAAGACGATGGAGCCATCGAGGAATGGAGCCTACAGAATGTGGAAGACTGCTGGAAGTTGCAACGAGAAATCGTAAGCGACATCTGGAACTGTCTGAAACCAGGAGGCATCCTCATCTACTCCACATGTACCTTCAACGCCCATGAGGACGAGGAGAACATCGCCTGGATTTGCGAAGAACTGGAGGCTGAGCCGATTACACTCCATGATGTAGAAAGCTCATGGAACATCACAGGCAACCTCATCGGTTCCGACATCCCCGTATATCGTTTTCTCCCAGGCAAAACCAAGGGCGAAGGCATCTTCCTTGCCGTGCTTCGTAAGTCTGGGGAACAGGAAGACGCAGCAACTGGTAAAGAAAATAAGAAGGAGAAAAAGCGCAAAGACAAAAAAGGCAGCAAAGCCAAAGCGCCAGAGATTCCAAGTGGCTGGCTGAAAGACAACGATGGCTTCACCGCCGTCTGCAAGGGCGATGCGACCTACGCCATCCCGACCTCATGGAAAGAGATTTATGATGCAGCCGACCAACACCTCAAGGTAATCCACGCCGGCATCAAACTAGGCACAGACAAGGGCAAGGGGCTCATCCCCGACCAAAGTCTCGCCCTATCCACGAAGCTCAACAAAGAGGCTTTTCCACAAGTGGAGCTTTCCTACGAAGATGCCATCCGCTATCTTCGCAAGGAAGCCGTCAACCTGCCCGAAGGCACCCCTAAGGGATACGTGCTGGTAACTTATCGCCAAAAACCTCTAGGATGGGAAAAGAACATCGGCAACCGTGCCAACAATCTCTATCCACAAGAATGGAAAATCAAAAGTTCGCACGTGCCGGAAGGCAACAATCATGTGATAAATTCATAATCCCCATCAATGACGTATGAGCAAAGAGATAAACATCATAGCCTGCATAGCCAAAAATGGAGCAATTGGGCTCAATAACCAACTGCTCTATCATCTGCGCGCAGACATGGAGCACTTCAAGGCACTAACCATGGGGCACACCATCGTGATGGGAAGAAAAACTTACGAGTCGCTCCCTAACGGAGCTTTGCCCCATCGTCTCAACGTGGTCGTCTCACAGCACACCGAGCACATCGAAGGCTGCGTGGTTTGCCACACGCTGGAAAAAGCTCTCAGCCAAGCAGAGCAACTATATATAATAGGTGGTGCGAGTATTTATCGAGCAACTTTGCCACTTGCCGACCACCTTTATCTCACCATCGTAGACGATGAGCCGAAAGTAGCCGACACCTACTTCCCTGCCATCAACTGGGCAGAATGGAAGGTTGACTCGCGGATAGAAAAAAAAGAGCAAGGACTGTCGTTCACAATCCTTGCTCTCCATCGGGTTATCTCATAAGAGAATTATTCTTCTGTTACCTCTTCCTCCTCGTCAATCTCCTGAATGTCCTTCATGGAGAGTTGACGGTTGATTGCCGCATTGAACGAGATGATGGTCTCGCTACGAGACAATCCCAGTGGCTGCAACTTATCATGGATGATTTCCAAGAGATGGTGGTTGTTGATGGCATAAATCTTGATGAACATATCAAAGCCACCTGTAGTATAATGACACTCCACTACCTCAGGAATTTTCTTGAGCTCTTCCACCACATGGTCGAAGTTCTCAGGATCCTTCAAGTACAACCCCATGTAAGCACAAGTCTCATAGCCTATCTTCTCTGGGTCGATGATGAACTGCGAGCCCTTGATGATACCGAGATTTGTAAGTTTTGCCACACGCTGATGAATCGCAGCACCGCTCACATTGCAAGCACGCGCTACTTCCAAAAATGGAATTCGGGCATCCTGTGAAATCAGCTTCAGGATCTGCCTATCAAGTTTATCTAAAATTTGTTTTGACATAACAATATTATTTGCTTGCAAAGTTAGCATAAATATTTAATAAATGCAACTTTTTAGATTAAAAAAATAATAAATTACTATTATTTTCCATTTTCTTGGGCAGAATAATTGATTCGAAGGGCTTTTGCCTGCCGTAAAGCCTGCTTTACATCGGTTATCACTCCCATCTTAGTGTCGCGGTCGGCCTTGACGGATACGGTCATCAAGCGTTGGTCTTCTGGCGACATACGTTTTTTCTCCGCAGTCACATAGTCCATCACCTCTGGAGCCGTGGCAAACTTATCGTTCAACTGTATCTGGGTGCCATCGCCATATTTGCCTTTCAAATCCTTGGTTGGCTTACCTATATATATATAGCTCACTGCCGATTTCTTGGTAAGCCGGGTAAGATTCTTTCCTTGTGGCACACGGCATTCCACCTTCAAAGTGACCTGACGCATGTGGGTAACAATCATGAAGAAGAACAAGACAGAGAATATCAAGTCTGGCAGGGATGAAGTATTCAACCCTGGCACTTCATGTGATTTTTTACGAAAATTCATCATTGGTCGCCTCCTTTCTCTTGTTTTTCCTCAGCATTGGCATCAATGCTCTTATCCTCATGAGCCATGGCATTGGCATACGACTCGGTGATACGCTGTGGACAAGCCTTACGCACCTTCTCTTTCTGGGGTTGGGTCAAGGCAGAATAGTCCCTGCCATATTTTTTTTGTGCCACCTCGTTGCGGAGTTCCCCATAGGCTTCCATCAACTGATTTTGCATCTGAAAATAGAGACTGTAGTTGGTGTCTCGGTCACTCTCTATGGAGATAAGATGCTTGGAGCCTAAGCGATGAACGAAACGAATCACCTCGTCCTTCAACTGTCCTATTTGGGTAGGCTTATCGTTGACCAGCAAGGTATCGCCCGCCGTAAGGTGCAGAGCCATCAAGGTGCCCTTGTCCACCACCGACTCTTGTTGTTCCTTCTTCTGAGGTTCCGGGGACGGGAGTTGACGCGACAATCCCTTATCCACATCCATGGATGTGGTGACAAGGAAGAATATCAACAGCATGAACGAAATATCGGCCGTAGAAGTGGTATTCAATCCTGGAGTCTCGTGTCTTTTCCTCTTTATCAACATGATTTACTTTGTTTTTCTAATATATCTAGTGGCACCAAATATCACGGCACCAATTCCTGCCAACAACATGATGATAGACGTGACGACAAACATGTCGGACAGTTTAAGCCAAACCCAATCAGCATAATGCTCGCCATTGATGAGCATCGGGGCTGAAGATCCCAGCACAAAGGTCAGTATCAAGGCTAGGAGTGTACCCAGCCACGTAAAGCGAAAAATGCGACGCACAGGAACACCATTGACCTCGGCCTCTGACTTGCTGCCACGATAATCCTTGACCATAGAATAGATGGCCAAGCCGACACCCACAACCAAGAAAATCCACATCAGTGCAATCAGAACATCGGTGAATAGCGGAGCATTGAAGTCAGGATTCTCTTCGAAAGGCATGTCATAGCCCACCAAAAAGAACAAGGCGAACACAATGACCGCCAAGGCTATCATGACGTAGAATATCTGCTGAGAGATTTTCTCTGCCGATTTCTTTCGAAAATCAAACAATTGCTTCATCTTTTATTTGCTTTTAGCGATGATGTCCATCAAAGTTACAGCCGATTCTTCCATTTGGCTGGTAAGATGTTCTACCTTGGAGATGATGTAATTATAGAACACCTGCAAGATGAGAGCCACGATGATACCAAAGATGGTGGTAATCAAGGCGACCTTCATACCCGATGCCACGATGGTAGGACTGATGTCGCCTGCCTGTTGAATCTGGTCGAAGGCCATCACCATACCAATCACCGTTCCCAAGAATCCGAGGGAAGGAGCCATGGCGATGAAGAGCTTGATCCAAGAACAGCCTTTTTCCAAGTTGGCAGCCTGAACAGTACCATAGCCCCCCACAGAGCGTTCGATGTCATCGAGTTTTTCGTCGATGTGCATCAAGCCCTGATAACAGATGGAAGCCACAGGTCCACGGGTATTGCGACAAAGCGTCTTCGCAGCTTCCACATCACCAGCCTTCACCTTCTCATCAATGTTCTGCATCAATTGCTTGGCATTGATTTCAGAAAGACTGAGATAGATGATGCGCTCAATACAGAAGGCAAGGCCCACTATCAAGGCGATGGCAACGAGAGACATAAAGCCTGCGTTACCCTCAATAAACTTTGTCTTAAGAGCTTGATGAAATCCCATGTTCTCATCTTGCGCCATCATAGGCAGAGAACATACAAACATGAAAACCAATATTGCAAAACGTGCAATAGCTGTATTTTTCTTCATATACCTTATTATATATATACAAAAGCGGAAAGAGGGGGATTCGAACCCCCGAACCGGTTTTGCCGGTTACACGCTTTCCAGGCGTGCCTCTTCAGCCACTCGAGCACCTTTCCATACTTCGAAGAAACTTCTTTCACTGCGTGAATAAATAACACCCTCGCAGTTTCGGAATGCAAAAGTATCGCTTTTTCTCCGAAATACCATACTTTCGTCGTTTTTTTATATTTCTTTAAGGAGTGGGAATACCTTTTCTACCGTTTTGTTGGTTTGCTCCGCCAACGCTTCCTCCGCAACCCCATAAGCTTTTGCCAAGGTCTTGAGCACCTCCACGACGAAGGCACTCTCGTTGCGCTTGCCTCGATAAGGAACGGGAGCCATGTAGGGGCTATCCGTCTCTAGCACTATGCGATCCATCGGAACAACAGCTGGCAAATCCTCACGCAGATGACTACTCTTGAAGGTAGATACGCCACCCACGCCCAACACGAACTTATCAAAAGTCAACAATTCCTCCGCCTCCTTCTGGTTGCCTGTGAAGCAATGGAACACGCCCCCAGGAAGGTCTTTCTCATATAGACGCAGCAGATGCACCATCTCGTTCTGTCCCTTTCGGCAATGAATCATCAAGGGGAGTTGTGTCTCCACCGACCATTTCACCTGTTCCTCGAAAGCCTCCAACTGCTCGTGCTCAAACTCACGGCTCCAATAGTAATCGAGGCCCACCTCACCTATCGCTATAAAGTCGGAGAGTTTTCTTCCCTTGCACGCATTTTGCACACAAGAGTCATTTTTAACTAAATCCGAGTCAACGAAATGGGATTCGAGAATCTTTCGAAGCTCCGACAACTGCTCCTTCCAATCAGCCTTCACCTCCTCAGGGTGCAATCCTATCATCGGATAGGCATAACCTGGATATTGGCGGCTCAACTCCAAGACGGCATGGGTGGTTTTCACATCAATGGCAGGCAAGAACACCTTGCCTACCCCAGCCTCCTTGGCACGAGCGAAAGCTTCCGCTCTATCCTCGTCAAACTCCTCGGCATCGAGATGTGTATGAGTATCTATTATATCAATCATCAGTATTGTCTTTTCATCATTTTCTGGGCATATTTCTGGAGTTCGGCCTTGCGATCTGCACTCACGCCGACTGCATCAAGATATTTCTTGCTTTGTTCGAAATAGTAAGCAATTTTGTCTTGAGCCATCTTGTCGATACCTATTTCATTATAGAGACGCGTAACGGAAGCCACTTTCTCCTTACGGTCGAAATCCTTAGCTGCCACCCACTTTTTCAATTCTGCTAGTTGGGTTGCATCTGCGTGATTAAAGGCATTAATGAGCATAAAAGTTTTTTTATTGGATGTGATGTCGCCACCAATCTCCTTACCAAACACCTTCGTGTCACCATACACATCCAAATAATCGTCTTGCAACTGGAACGCCAAACCAATCTGCTCACCAAACTTATAGAGATTGTCGGCATCTTGCTCGGAAGCATCGGCGAGGATGGCACCAATCTTTAAGGCACAAGCCAAGAGTACACTGGTTTTCAGACGAATCATCTCAATGTATTCCTCTTCCTTCACGTCATCACGAGTTTCAAACTCCATGTCGTACTGCTGTCCTTCACCTATTTCCAAGGCAGTCGTGGTGAAGAGTTTCAATACCTTTGAGAGGTGCTTGTCATCACACTGAGCCATGCGTTCGTATGCCAACACAAGCATGCTGTCGCCCGATAGAATGGCAGTATTGGCATTCCATTTCTTATGAACGGTTTCATGCCCACGACGCAAGTCGGCATTGTCCATCAAGTCGTCGTGCAACAATGTATAGTTGTGATAAGTCTCCAATCCTACGGCATTCATCAAAATTTTCTCTGGGTCTTCCTTGAAAAGATTGTAAGCCAAGAGCATCAGAGTAGGACGGATGCGCTTGCCTCCCATCGAGAGCACATACTTAATGGGCTCGTATAAAGAACTTGGTTTACGATTGTATGGCAGGTTTGCCAAGAAATCGTTCACCATGCTTAAGATTTCATCTGCAGTCTTCATATTAAATTAGTATTTAAATTTATAATTTTACAGAGCAAACACCACTGGTACGGCAATCATCGTGCGACATACCTTATTCTTGTCGATACCCGGTTTCCACTTAGGCATCATCTTCATCACACGCAGCGCCTCGTTGTCGAGCAAAGGATCTACCGACGTGCTCACACGCACATTGGCAACACTTCCATCCTTGTTGACAATGAACGACACAACCACCGTACCTTGTATCTTGTTTTTTTGAGCAGCTGGAGGATACTTTAAGTTTTTGGTGAGCCATTGCATGTAGGCAGACCATCCACCCGGGAACTCCGGGATTTTCTGCACCACGGTAAACACAATGGGTGCCTCAGCCAAAGCGTTGGGATTAGAGTTGTCCACCGCCGTCTCTGGAGCAGCCTCCTTCACATTTGCACCATCCACTACGCCAGAGCCATCTCCTATGACCAACTGACTCGTGGTTGTGCTGATTTTCTGGGGAGCGTTCTCCGCCTTCTCTGCGGCCTTCACTTGCTGGGTGATAGCCTTGGAGGCAGGAGCAGCGGCTGCAGCCTCAGCCGACACCATATCCTTTTGGTCTTGGGGTGCAGACATTTCCAAGTCTTGCGCCAAGTCTTCCATATCCTGAGCCGCGTCGTCATCCCCTTGCGGGCCGTTGGAATATTGCAATCCCACAAAGAGGAGCGAAAATGCCAAGAGTAAACCAAGCAAGAAAAACGTAATTCGCTTGTCCTCCAACTGAGCATTCTGTGATTTCTTTATTTCCACAATTCTATATCCTTATTCTTATATATTTTGCAGCTTAAAACTGCAATAATTCTTGTTTCATTCCGTTAATATCAACGAAAACATTGCAAAATTACTGCTTATTCTTGAAAAAAGCTGTATCTTTGCACAAGATTTTGAGAAATATAATGAAAAAAGTTGGTTTTTCGGTCCTATTGGCAATTTTGGCAACAAATATTAACGCACAAGAGAGCCAAACTGGATATAACTTTCTGAGATTACCTGTGAGTGCTCATGCTGCAGCAATCGGAGGAGATAACATCACCTTGATCGAAGATGATGAAACCTTCATATTCAACAATCCGGCACTATTGGCGTCAGTGAGCGACAAGACCATCAACTTAAACTACATGAATTACATGTCGGGAGTCAACACCGCCTCGGCATCATTCAACCGCATTGTCAAGGAAAAGGCTTCATGGGCAGTTTCTGCACGATATGTGGATTATGGTACGATAAAGCAAACGGATGAGAACAACAACTCCCTGGGAGATTTCTCCGCCAAGGACTTGAGTTTCGCTGGCTATTTCTCATACATGATGGGCAAAAATTTCGTTGGTGGAATCACAGCCAAATTTATCACATCATATATTGGCAGTTACAATTCCATTGCTATGGCCGTGGACCTGGGCGTCAATTACTATGACCCAGATTATGAATGGTCGGTGTCGTGCGTGGCAAAGAATCTGGGTGGACAGTTGAAAACCTTCAACAATGAGCATGAAAAGCTGCCCATTGACTTACAGTTAGGTGTCAGCAAACGGTTCGTCAACACCCCCTTCCGCCTATCAGCTACCCTCGTCAACCTCAACCATTGGCACGATAGCCTGAAAGACCATGCCGTGATAGGTGCCGACCTACTCATCACAGAAAGCATCTGGGTGGGTACAGGTTACAATTTCAGAAGAGCTAACGAAATGAAAATCACGGACACAGAAGGAGAAGGAAGCAGCCACGGAGCAGGCTTTTCTGTAGGAGGTGGCATCAACCTGGAGCGATTTCAATTGAATGTAGCTTACGGTAAATATCATGTAAGCAGCAATAGCGTTCTCCTCAACTTAGCATATAGATTATAAAATTACAAATAAAAAATAGACAAACAATGAAAAAGATTACAATAGCCATCGATGGTTACTCCTCATGTGGTAAGAGCACAATGGCAAAAGATCTAGCCAAAGAAATAGGTTATGTATACGTAGACACTGGAGCTATGTATCGCTCGGTAACTCTCTATGCATTGCGCCACAATCTCTTTTTAGGAGATGGAAGTGTTGATGTAGAGAAATTGAAGCCCGCAATGGCAAACATTCACATCTCATTCAAGTTTAATAAAAGCACAGGTCGGCCCGATTGCTATCTCAACGGCGAGTTGGTGGAAAAAGAAATTCGCTCACTAGAAGTATCAAGCCATGTAAGCCCCATCGCAGCAGTACCTTTCGTAAGAGAGACCTTGGTGGCACAACAACAGAAGATGGGCGAAGAAAAGGGCATCGTGATGGACGGCCGCGACATAGGCACCACCGTTTTTCCAAATGCCGAACTGAAGATTTTCGTTACTGCTAGCTCACATATAAGAGCTCAACGACGATATGATGAACTTCAAGCCAAAGGAATGCCAGCCGATTTCGATGACATTCTCAAGAATGTGGAAGAACGCGACTATATAGATACCCATCGTGAAACATCCCCACTGAAAAAAGCTGCTGATGCCATCACACTCGACAACAGCAACATGACCATTCCCGAACAAAAAGAATGGCTGATGGAACAATATCGTAAGGCTGCTGCTGAATAATAACATTCACGACCTTGCATAGCTTAATTTATGTTAAACTACATACGTTGGGCGATAGAATGTTACAGTTCAGTGAAACGTTTTTGGATAAATGAAATGTTTTATTTATTTTTGCAAACAAATGACAAGGTAGTAATGATATAGATTATAAATTTTGAGTTAATTACTGTTTTTTGAAGGTGGTAAGTCCTCGTGAGAAGATTTACCACCTGTTTTTGTTTTATAGCTTCTATTCTATCATTTTGCTTAGTCGTTATTCAATATCTTCGAGTATACGTTCCTTGCACTCCTCCATCAACCATTTCGGCGTACTGGTGGCTCCGCAGATGCCCACGGTATTCACGCCCTCAAACCAAGCCATGTCTATCTCCTCGGCGCTTTCAATCTGATAGCTTCTCGCATTCACGCTCTTGCACTCCTTGAAAAGCACCTTGCCATTACTGCTTTTCCGTCCGCTCACAAAGAGGATGACATCATGCTTGCTGGCAAAGTTGGCAATGTTCGGCATACGGTTGGCTACCTGACGACAGATGGTGTCGAAACTCTTGAAGATGGCGCCATCCACGATATGCGCCTGACAATACTCGATGATGCGATGGAACTCATCAAGGCTCTTGGTGGTCTGAGAATAGAGGTAGATGTCCTTGGAAAAATCCAGTTTGCCCGTTTCATTCAATCGTTTCACATCATCAAACTTCTCCACCACGATGGCATGGCTCTGGGTCTGTCCCACCAAGCCCAACACTTCGGCATGCCCGTTCTTGCCAAAGATGACAATCTGTGCCTCTGGGTTGCTCACATACTGCTTCTTGATACGCTTCTGCAACTGTAGCACCACAGGACAAGTAGCATCGATAATCTCGATGTTATTCTTCTCTGCAAGGGCATAGGTCTCTGGCGGCTCGCCATGGGCACGGAGCAAAACCTTTACTCCATGCAGTTCCTTCATCTCCTCATGGTCGATGGTAATAAGCCCAGCATTGTGCAGGCGCTCCACCTCCATGCCATTATGTACGATGTCGCCGAGGCAGTAAAGCTTACCACCCTTCGTCAACTCTTCTTCTGCTTTCTTGATGGCAGTGGTCACGCCGAAGCAGAAACCACTACCGTTATCTATTTCTATCTGCATTTTATTTTACATTAATCTTCACTACCACCTTGGCATTGTCTGGGTCGTTCGTAATCATCAAGATACGAGGGTTCTTGGCACGCGACTTCTTCAGGTCTGCAGCCACTGCCGTCACCTTCATCTTCACGGTCTCACCCGGCTGAATCTTGCTCTTCTTAAGCTGTACCTGCAAGCCCATCGTAAACATCTGCATACTTCGGATGTCGAGCACCGACTTACCATCATTGGTAACGAGAATCTCACCCTTCAACTTCTTCTTGCCATCGAAACTACCCAAGTCGAGGTTGGTGGTTGACATCTTGATCTTTGGTGCCTTCGCCTTGTCGGCTGGCGTCATCTTGTCAAAGTCTGGCAGGAGGACGGCGGAAACCACGATTTCCTTCTCCGGCGCAATCTTGTCGCCAGGACGCT
>ERZ808240.2701-NODE-2701-length-18739-cov-39.294905_pt1 | contig 18739 bp, 21 predicted proteins | sample MGYA00521084_ERZ808240 | MGnify/ENA primary metagenome ERZ808240 (study PRJEB31516, sample SAMN03275571) | gut metagenome | biome: mammalia-associated habitat; material: feces | host: Papio cynocephalus | place: Kenya | collected 2012-08-06 ... | reverse complement strand
ACGGATCTGTAATGCTGCTCATACAGCTTTCGCATTTCATCTTCTGTATGGGTATGCTTTCCCATCTCGATCAGGATGAATGGGACACCGAAGCAGGTCACGCGGACACCACTGTCACGAAAGCCGTTCCGCATATAAAAGCCATATCGTCTTGTCTGTAATTTCCGGTCTGCTTCCTCCTCTGCAAATTCCGGATTTTCCACTTCGCCGATAATGCTGTCTGCTTCTGCCAGATATTCTCTCAAAAGCCGGATCATTTCACTGCCAAGTCCCGCATTTCTGCGATCCGGATAGACTGCCAGATAATCGATCAGATAGTCATCTTCCTTTCTGATCAGATAAGCGTATCCCACGATATCCGTTCCGTCCATAAGTCCCAGACATTCATAGATACCTTGCTCTATCGCGTCATAGATCATGGACAGCGGCTTTAATTCGCTCGGTGGAAAATCAATTTTCATCCGCTCCTGATAGATTGTTTCAATTTGCTTTTTGTTTAAACTACTTAATTTCATCAGATCATCCTTTTTGCTACATGATAATTTCTTTTGTCAAATGTATCTTCTCAGTTTTGTTCCCTGCTGCATTTTTCCGCGTCAATAGCAAGTACAAACATCAGGACATGCAGGGCATCTTCCGCCCGTGCGATGTCAAGAACATAGGTGTCTGTCATACGGAAAAGCTGCTTGGATATCGTTGCAATCCGCTCACCGTCTGCCCCTGTAATGGTATAGTCCCATTCCATAAAGCTGCCCTCTATATGCCAGCCATTGAAATCAATGTCATAGCGCGGGCGGAAAGAAAATGCTTCCCGGCTGATGCAGCCAACATACTGCTCCTTTTCGTATATTTCATACTTGGGCATCCATGTCAGCAGCTTCTGCCTGACCGTACCAAGCTGGTCACCTGCCGCGTCAAAAATATTGAGGCAGTGACCAATGGCAAGTTGTCCCTTCACAACATAAACTGTCTGTTCATTTTCATCATAAATATCATAGCTGTCCAGCCATGAAAACAAGCGTTGTTTGAATAATAATTTCATACCGTTCCTTCTTCCATTCCTGCACATTCTCATATACTTTTTGAACAACTGCTAAAGTTTATATTGCATAAAATTCTCATTGTGCACAAAACCAAAGTCTGCATATAACTTAACACCCATATCGGACGCTGTGATCTGGACAGTGCCACATCCGTATTCTCTGGCAGCTTCTACAACGCGTGATAATAACTCTCTTGCGATACCCTTTCTTCTGTAATCAGGATTCGTAAACATACTTGACAGCAATCCTATCTTTCCGCTCGGGCATCCAAAATACGGTGGTTTCTCCACAAATGACATACCGCTTGTTCCGATGATCTTATCTCCGTCAAAAGCAAGCCATGATACAAATGTTCCATCTGCCATGTGGCGCATATAATATTGCTTTAACGCCGGAGCCAGATCATTTTCTTCTTTGGCTCCTTCCTCCCTGAGCTGATTGATCCTCATATCAATAAATGTATTCAGTTCTTTTTCATGATCTCTGGTAAATTCGCTCAGTTCATAAGACCGGATTCTCTCTTTGACCAATATAGGAATAACAAACCCATTTTTTACCGGAACCGCCAGTCTGTTAATAATCGTCTTGTTTGTTACTGCCAATTTTCTGCTGACTTCGATCAGCGTAAACTCTCCCCGATAATTTTTCATTAAAGCATGCATATTACCGTTGTACATTGTACACATCCAGTTCTGCCTCAATTCTTAAACTTCTGTAAATACAGCTTCATTTCCATGCTTTTGAATCAATTCTAATAAATCTTTTGCCTGCATCCAAACAGTAGCAGTATTGTCATTGGGATGAATACCAATTTTATTCCCCTCAAACGCGGAATCCAAAAAGAAATGCACACGATGTTCTGTATCATTTAGTATACCCAGTGGAGTAACAGAACCAGGTATCAATCCCATAATATCAGACAATTCCTCCGCAGATGCAAATGAAAGAGCCCGTAAACCATGCTGCTTACGAAATTCTTTTAAATTCACCCGCTTATCTCCCTTTACCGTAATCAGATAATAATTTCGTTTTTTATCATCTCTGACAAACAGATTTTTTGCATCCCACTCTGGATAAGGCAATTCCACGGAATCCAGTTCTTCCATATTAAACACAGCTTTATGCTCCGTCTTTTCATAGGAAATATTCCGATCTGCCAGGTAATGATAAATTTCCTCTTTGTTCATACTTTGCCCTCCATAAATTAAAAGCTCCCTCAATCGAACAGCGTTACTGAACATACCTGCACAGTGCAAAAACCTTTAGTACCCCAAAGCATAATTTACCACATTATGCTTTCGCCAGTTTTGTTTACCGGAATATCTGTTTTCAGAGACAACATTTCTGCCGCAATTTATCTCAATTCTTCATAACGTTCTTTGTCATATTTGTCTTTTCCATACTGAAATCCAGCCTGCACTATGCTTTGAATACCAATTGCAAACCCGAAGCAGTTCGGAGTTGCGTTTTTAACAATGCTGGCAGCGTATTCATAAATGCATCCGCCAGTTCAGATATTTTCTCATCTGATAACTCGGTATTTTCCGTTAGCATGGCGATGGTTCCCTTTTCCATGGACAACTGTCTGCGTTTATAACCGATAGTTCTTTTATTCATTTCAACTGCTTCGTTAGAATTAGAAAGCTGCTTATTATTGAATTTTCAAAAAAGAGTAATCGGTTTTTCTCAATTACTCTTTGTGTCCCTTTTATACGATCCCACCATGGTTCACTTGTTCTTCTCTCAGTTTAGCCAGTGTTCTTGCTCCATCCGGATCATACAGATCGAGCAGTTCCAAAAAGTTACCTGTTTTTTTACATCCATATAATAATAAGCGTATGCTATCCGCATCTTTTCCAAACATTAATCCGAGCAAACTCATATCATACTGATTTTGCCTATCACTCAGTACCCCTTGCTCATATAAATCTTCCATAAAGCCGTTTGTACGAACCTCTGCACCTATTTGTGTAGCTGCATGATATAAATCCGGGTCAACCCTACGCAAATAATTTAAGTAACGTGTTTCAATATTCTTTTGAGGCGTACCACTCATGATCCAATTTGCAATATCTTCTACAGAAGCTCCCACCCCTGCATCATCAAGCAAATGCATCTGATATCTTCCACTTTCCGTCTTCGTAAAAGTATATTTCCCATCCTCAGAATACAATGTATTTGACCATGCGTTTTTGGGAGCAGCCTGTTTTTGTACAAGTATTTCAAATGCATCCATTGCAATTCTTGCCGGATCGCAATTTGCCCCATCTGTCGGCAATTCCATTTTTCCTAATGCAACCGCCGTCTGTACCAGCTCATAATCTGATATGTTTTCTCCATGGTAATAGAATGATTTCTGGTCTTTTAGTTTATTAAATGAAGCAGGAAGCTTTACTTCTGCCAATTGTTCTTTAGAAACTACTGTATAATCTTCCGGTTTTTTACTGCCCGCTGTCCGCATTGAGACTCTGGGGCCATTCGTTATCTTCGTACCATATTTTGTAGTAACCATATGCTCCGTTATTGTTACTTTTCCAAAATTGAACAGACTTTTTCTATTTCCCAAAGTACCAGATCCATCCACTTTCATAGCATAGGGAAATGATGAACCTTTATTTGTATTTATGATGGAGTAGGAACCAGTGTAAAGTATATTGCTGTTCTGTATTTGCACAACGAATTTCTCCTGTAACTTTTCTATTCTTGGATTACTTTTTACATCCTTTCCCTTTTTATCGACACGTTATATATAAAAACTGATAGTGTATTAAATTCCGATTTGTTAATTTGTTTTATTATAGAATATGCAAGCTCATTCACAATACAAAAGAGCAACCGAATTTTCTCGATTACTCTCTGTTCACTACTTCCATGATAATAATGATATTTCTTACTTTTCATCAACAACCTGAAAGATGAAAAACTTTAAATAATAACTCTCCGGTACATTCGCCGAATTTGCCCACAGGATCGGGTGATCCGGAGCCTGCGTGCGGAACTCTACCTGACGGAGCCGCTTGTGCGCTGCCTTTGCCGCCTCCTTGACTGTCTTTGCAAGAAGCTCCTGCGTCATAAAATGGGAGCAGGAACAGGTCGCAAGATAGCCGCCGTCTTTGACAAGCTTTAACCCTTTCATGTTAATTTCACGATAACCCCTGATGGCATTCTTTGTCGCCTCGCGCGACTTTGTGAAAGCCGGTGGATCAAGAATGACAACATCATACTTCTCCCCCGCTGCTGCAAGGCGCGGCAGTTCATCCAACACATTTGCACAGCGGAAATGCACCGTATCCTCCAACCCATTCCGGCGGGCATTTTCTGCAGCCTGCGAAACGGCGTACTCTGAAATATCTAATCCTGTCACATCCAAAGCCCCTGCAATTCCCGCATTAAGTGCAAAGGTGCCCATATGGGTAAAGCAGTCCAGCACTCTTTTTCCCTTGCAGATGCGCTGCATGGCAAGGCGGTTATATTTTTGATCGAGGAAAAATCCTGTCTTCTGTCCGTTTACTACATCTACCATGTAGTGGACGCCATTTTCCACGATCTCTACATTGGTATCAAACGGCTCACCGATAAAATCCTTTACCTTCGGCAAGCCTTCTTTTTTCCGTTCATTGGCATCACTGCGTTCGTATACGCCGCGGATGTGGATCCCATCCTCTGCCAGAAGTTCCTTTAAAAGATCCACGATAGTTTCCTTAAACTGTTCCATGCCAAGTGCCAGACATTCCACAACAAGCACGTCTTCATATTTATCCACAACAAGCCCCGGCAGAAAATCCGCCTCTCCGAAGATCACGCGGCAGGAGGATGTATCTACTGTTGTCTTACGGTACTCCCATGCATTTTTCACACGCATCCGTAAGAAGTCTTTGTCAATCTCCTGCTCCGTTTTTCTGGTCATAAGACGGATTCTGATCTTGGAATTCTGGTTGATGAACCCTCTGCCCATCGGATATCCGTCAAAATCATGTACCGTTACAACATCCCCGTTATGAAAACTTCCGGTGATCGTATCTATTTCGTTATCAAAGATCCACATACCACCTGCTTTGATGGTTCGACCTTCTCCTTTTTTCAGCGTTACGATTGTATGGTTCTGCATCTACATTTCCTCTTTCTCACAGATCTGTTTATACAGGATTCTGTTATTTGCACAGATCCTTTACCACTTCGCCTGCTATGATCAGCCCTGCTACCGATGGTACAAACGCTGTACTGCCCGGAATATCTCTTCTCTCGGTACATTTGCGTGCTGCCCCTGGCGGACAGATGCAATGCGTTCTGCAGCTGATCGACATATCCTCCAGCGGTCTTACCGGCTGTTCCTCGGAATAAACCACCTTCAACTTTTTCACGCCTCTTTTTTTGAGCTCCCGCCGCATGACCTTCGCCAGCGGACAGACCTTTGTTTTATAAATATCCGCCACACGGAATGCAGATGCATCCAGCTTATTGCCTGCTCCCATGCTGCTGATGATCGGTACGCCCGCTTCCTGCGCTTTCATGACAAGGGCAATCTTGGCAGTTACCGTATCTACCGCATCCACCACGTAATCATATTCTTCAAATGGGAAGGCATCCGCATTTTCCGGCAGGAAAAAGCATTTGTGAACCGTCACTTCCGCATCCGGATTGATCTCTAAGATCCGTTCCTTCATCACGTCTGCCTTATATTTACCGACCGTCTTTCTTGTGGCAATGATCTGTCTGTTTAAATTAGTCAGACAAACCTTGTCATCATCCACAAGATCAAAAGCACCGACACCGCTTCTGACAAGCGCTTCACAGACATACCCGCCGACACCGCCGATCCCAAATACGGCGACTTTCGCATTTTTCATTTTTTCCATTGCTTCCGGACCCAGCAGAAGCTGCGTCCTTGAAAACTGATTCAGCATAATAATTCCTTTCCGTCAGACAACTTATTGTGGATAGATCAGATGGGCATCATCGATCCCGTACAGTGTTTTTTCCAGATAACGATTCGCCAGATAATTTGCCATACCCAGATTCATATCCAGATAGTTGCCACAATCTTTTGGGCTTGCGCCCGGCACTTCACCGCGGTAATCTCTGATAAATTCAAACATTTCCGTCACAAGTGCTACAATATCTTTAGAAGCATAGTCACCTGCCAGCAGCAGATAAAATCCTGTTCTGCAGCCCATTGGGCCGAAATAGATCACTTTATCCTTGATCTCTTCTTTATTTCTGAGGTAGGTCGCACCCAGATGCTCTATCGTATGCACCTCTGCAGTATTCATGACCGGTTCTTCATTCGGTGATGTCATACGCAGATCAAATGTTGTGACAACCTCCTGTCCGATCTGATCCTTTCTGGATACATAAATACCCGGCTGTAATTTGATATGATCTATTGTAAAACTTGCTATTTTTTCCATTCTGATATCCTCCTTCACATGTCATGTATGCGATACATGGCAGCCTTCGCTTGACGTATGCATTATACGAAAAATTCAGATGTTATGCAAGAGCCGATCCTGCAGATCACGGATTGACAAGTTTTCTCCCGTTCTTTATGATAAAAATACTGATACATCATAGAACGGAGTCAATTATGCCTAACACATATTCTGCTGCAAATATCCCGGACAATTATAAAAATGCAATCCTGATACAGGGTGCCATGGATTGTGAGATCAGTGTTCTGCTCTCCCGCATGGAAAATGTCCAAAAAACAGAGCTGATGCAGTTTCCCTTTTATATAGGCAGGCTTTGCGGACAAAAGGTGATCGTTTCCAAGACTTTTCAGGGAATGGTCAATGCCAGTGCTGCCACAACCCTTGCCATTTTGCACTTTATGCCCCGCTGTATCATCAACCAGGGGGTGTGCGGCGGGCACGATCCTGTACTTCACCGCGGAGACATGATACTTGGTGAAACGATCTTCAATTATTCCAATCTGCGTTTCTCGGATTCCCCGGATGAAAATCCGCTGCACGGCTGTACGCAGATTGGTTGTGAATCCCTGCGCGTGGAAGATGCAGGGAAAAAATGCATCTGCTATCACAGTGATAAAAAGCTGCTTACCATCGCCCAAAAACTTTCAGCCACACATCAGATTCCTGCGCTGTCCGGTCTTTCCATAAAAACCGGAACGATCGCAAGCTGTGATGCATGGCTGAACCGTCTTGATTATATTCATTTTATGCACACGACATTTCATACCTGCGGGGAAGACATGGAAACCGCTGCGGTTGCACAGCTCTGTCATTCTTATGATATCCCGCTGCTGAGCCTGCGCAGCTTATCCAATACGCTCGTTCATCGGGAAGATTACGAGGAGTCTTCTGCCGCTAACTGCCAGCACTTCGTATGCGCGCTTTTACCGTTGCTTTAAGCCTATGGCAGCAGTGCTGCGATCTCTTCTTCGGAGATCACGCCGACTGATTTCCGGTATACCTCGCCCTTCCGGAATACGATCAGGGTCGGAATGCTCATGACCTTGTATTTTGCTGCCAGAGCTGCCTGCTCATCCACATTGATCTTACCGACTTTTACCTCGTCATGCTTCTGTGCAAATGCATCCACGACCGGTGAAAGCATTCTGCACGGTGCACACCAGGATGCCCAGAAGTCTACCAGTACCGGCTTATCTGCCTGTAATACTTCCGTATCAAAATTTTCCGTTGTAATCTCTACTACGCTCATTTTCATACCACCTTTCTTTTCTTTAGGATTTCCTTACGTCTGTCTTTTATTCTCATACAATACCCGGTTTACAAAGTCTCTCTGCAGAAATAGCAGTTATAACGCTTTGGATTGTCACGCTCCGGTATCAGATTCTCTGCATTGCAATAGCCGCAGCAAACCAGTCTTTTCCCTTTCGGGATCATATCTCCCGGCAGATAACGTTCTGCATAACGCAGCTGTCCATGGATGCGGCGTTCCTCTGCAAGCTGTTTTCTTTTCTCTTCCTGATGTTCTATCGCATCCTGTCTTGCTTTTTCTTCCAGCATCTCTGTCGTAGACTTTCCCTGCTGCCCGGTTACCGGCTTCTTTTCTGCTGTACCGGCTGTTGCACTGTTCATTGCCATATTGCCAGCCATACTGCCGGCTGTTCTGCCTGTCGGCTGTCTGCTCTGCATACCGTTTCTCTGCATACCGCCGGTCTGTGTTCCGTTCACCGGTCTGGTCTGTGTCTGCGGCCGGTAGTCTGCCGCCGGTCTGTTTTGCACCGGATCCTCTTTTTTCACCGTTTTCAGTTTCTTTTTCTGCTGGGAGAATAAAAAGATCATTATGATCACTAATATGATAACTTCCATTTGGCTTACGCCTCCTTCCTCTGGCTCTTTTTACTGCTGAACTGTATGATCAGAAGCTCTACACCCAGATTGTCCGCCATTTTACCCGTTTTGACATTTTCTTCCGTCTCTACACACTGTTCCAGACTTTTACGTAATGTTTCTTTTTCAAACCTGGATGCCTGCGTCACATATTTGCCTGCAATAAACGGAGATAATCCCAGCTTCGATGCAATTGATTTATTATCGTAGCCCTTTCCCTTTAACAGCTTTGTCTGGTAAAGCAGGTTATACTGCCGTGCGATCAGGAAAAGAATACGCATTGGCGGTTCCTTCAGTGCCAGCAGATCATAATACAGCTCCAGCGCAGCTTCCTGCCTCTTTGATGCCACAGCCTCGATCATATCAAAAATACGGTTATTGATCTGCCGGGTGCAGATTGCATCCACATCCGCCTCCGTGATATCCGGCTTCTCCAGCGTATAACAGAGCAGTTTTTCCAGTTCCGATGCGATATTTTCCATATCACTGCCCGTGCGCTCCATAAATACGGCAAGTGCCCGCTCCGTGATCAGTTTCTTTTCTTTATTCAGCCGTCCCAATATCCACCTGCGCAGCGTCTGCTCATCCTGTACATTGAACTCCGCTATATAACCGACTTCCCTACATACTTTATACAGTTTGCCACGTTTATCAACCTGTGGCTCCACAAAGATAAAAAAGGATGTCTCCGGAAGCTGCTTTAAGTAGTCTGCCAGCTTATCCTGGGCAGATTTGAAAAAGCCGCTGTTTTCTACCACGATCACACGGCGTTCCGCCAGAAACGGCATTGTTTCCGCCAGATCGATGAGCTTTTCCGGAACGGTATCTTTTCCTTCAAAATAATGATAATTCATCGTATCGTGCACATCTGCCATGGCACCCGCCAGCCTGTCACGGTACTGTTTACGCAGATAATCCTCTTCGCCCGTCAGAAGATATACATTTTTAAAATCTTTTTCCTTGATATCTCTCGCTAATCTCTGCATTTTCCTTTTACCGGTACTTTTTAAAAGCCTTCCTTACTGCGCACCATGCGCATTTCTCTTCTTCTCTGTCCGGCTTCCCATTCTGCCTTTTCTGCCTCTGTCTCTACGATCAGCCCCGGCACCTCGCATGGTTTTCCGTTTTCATCCACTGCAACAATCGTCAGATATGCCCTGTTGATCGGTCTTCGCATGCCATCCATTGATTCTACATACGTATCTACCCGCACTTCCATGGAAGTATGCCCAACATATGTTATCTTTGCGATCATCACGATCAGCTCATTTACATAAGCGCCGCGGATAAACCGCAGGTTATCCACAGAAGCTGTGATCACATTCGCCTGGGAATGTCTGTTACCGACCAGGCATGCCACCTCATCGATCCAGGACATAAGCTGTCCGCCAAACAACCTGCCCATACCGTTCATATGCGTCGGTCTTAGCTTATGCACCTGTTCGATCATGGAATCCTCTACTCTTTTTTCTTTGACTGCTGCCATTCTATTCGCTTCCTTTTTCCCTAAAATATTGCTGTCACCATTCAGCAGCCTGATTACTTTCTGAACAGTTATATTCAGTATAACAATATTCCGGGAAAATGGAAAGCTGTACTTTCTTTTTTCCGATATGTAAGACAATTTCTCCCATCTCATCCGTACGGACTACCTGACTTCCACTGTCTGCCAGTCTGTCCAGCGTCTCCCTGTGCGGATGCCCATAGGAATTCTCTCTGCCACAGGAGATCAGCGCAAGCCTCGGGCTGATATAAGACAGCAGCTTAGCGGAATTTGAGGTTTTTGCTCCGTGATGTGCAACTTTCAGGCAGTCAACCGTGCCGGCTCCATACTGCTTCATTGCCTGCAGTACCGCTGCATCACAGGTTTCAGTGCTGTCTCCCGTAAGCAGCATCGTATATCCCTGCAGCATGGCATATAAGACCATGGAAGCCTCATTCTCATCTGCCACCGTCCTCTTACCGGATGGATACAGACAGAGAAAAGAAAGTTCACCTGCCCGGATCCTGTCTCCCTGTCTGACATAAGTAATCCTGCTGCCCGATCGGTAAGCAGCCTCCCGCAGCATGGCATATGCTTCATTTTCCTCTGCCATTTCGCTTAAGAACACTGTTCCGACTGAAATTCCACACAGACCTTGCAGCAGCTCCAGACTGGCAGAATAATGATCCTCATGGGCATGTGAAATAAAAATACCGTCTATATATCGGATCCCATGATACTGCAGATAAGGGATCAGGCGGTATTTCCCCGCCTCCTTTACATCACTGCTGCCGCCATCCACCAAGAAGACATGTCCTCCCTTCTCCTGCAGCAGGATACAGTCTCCCTGTCCGACTGACAGCATTGTGATCCTGTTTTCAGTATGTTTCGGCAGAATCAGTAAGCATATGCTAACTATAAGCAGTACGATCCCACCGCCTCCGCTGCACCTTTTATTCTTCTTTTCCCCGCTCTTTCCGTTCTTCCTGATTTTTCTTCTATCTTGTTTTCCATCCTCTCCTTTCATCTGACACGCTCTGTTCTCTTGCTGTTTTTCCCCTTGTTTCTTCTGGTCTTCCCTATTTTTCCCATGGTATAAAAAAACCAGCGCCAAAAGCAGCAGCAGATAATATAGTATCATCTGCCAGATACGGGGTCTCCCAATGATCTGTATACTGCCTGGCAGACGCTCTGCTTTCCCGCACAGCCATCTGTAAAGTGTCAGGATATATTCCGGAATCTGCAAGAGAAGCGGAATCCGCAGCAGATATGCCAGGATTACAAGTGGCAGAAGCACCGACATCAGCGGAATGACGACCAGATTAAGCAGCATGGCATAGACAGGGATCCCATAAAAGAACCAGAGCTGCACAGGCAGCGTAAACAGCTGGATCCCAATGCCAGGCAGCAGCTTTTCCTGCAGTTTTTTCCCTGTTTTGTGCTCTGTTCCGGTCTGAAATACCGGTTGAAACAATGCCAGTCCCAGTACTGCCCCATAAGAAAGCAGAAATCCCGCCTGCTGCACACTGTCCGGCTTTTGCAAAACCAGAAGAAACGCCGTCACTGCCATGGCAGTCAGCAGATCATAGCTTCTGCCAAGCAGCTGTGCGAAAAGCAATATGACGCACATACCACAGGCGCGGAATACTGAACTGCCCACACCAACCATTTTACCATACAAAAAAAGCATCCCCACGCCTGCGCAGCAGCAGAACCATACAGGCAGAAAGCATTTGCGCAGCAGTCCGTAAAAGCCCATACCCAGCAAAGAAATATGCAGACCCGAAATTGCCAGAATATGCGCGATCCCGTTTCTTTGAAACCGGGATCGTATTTCTCCGTCCAATATGCTTTTGTCTCCAAGTACCATCGCCGACACGATTCCGGCATTTACTTCCGCCATATGCATACTGTAAAATGCCTTCGCGTCCTCCCGGATCCGGAACAATCCTTCTGCCAGTCTGTCCTCTTTCCCGGAAGCTTTCAAAAGTTCCGCATTTGTCAGCTGGAATGCATAACCAAGTGATGCGTAATAAGTACGTGCATCAAACTGTCCTTCATTTTCCGCATGTGCAAAATACATGACCTTACCGCAGACAATCAGCCTGCTTCCCAGAGGAGGCATCTGCGTCAGGCTTCCCTCCTGCAGATAACAGATCACGCCTGCTTTTTGCTCCTTTATTTTGTTATTTGTGTTGGAATCATCCGGTGCGAACGCCCCGGATAAGATCTGCACCTGCTGCAGATACAACAGCAGATGTCCGTTTTTTTCTTCTTTTTGCATCAGCCTGCCACTAAGAGAAAGCTGTTCCTCCTCCGGTGGAAGTTTCCCGCCCGTTTTCTGCCCTGTCAGCTGCACCAGAAACAGGATGCTGCACAATAACAGGACAATCAAACACAGTGGTCTTTTCAGTTGCATCTCATTTTACTATACTCCAGACTTTATGCGCTACTGCTCTACCAGCTCCAGATTCCGCTCAAATGTTGTTGCAAGCGGAACACTTTCTTTGAAAGAAAGATCTGTCTCCCCGTTGATAGAAATCTGTACTCTGTTGACATCCGTCAGCTCTACAAGTGAATTGACGATCGAATAGATCGTCACATTGGCATCTACCTTATAAACCTGCGTCAGGAACTCTTTATCCAGATTGACATAGCAGGTACCGTCACTTACTGTTACCGATACTACTTTTGTTGCCGGATTGATCGTCGGATATGCCTCTTCTCCATCCTGCACGCCGGTGATCAGCTGTTCCATAACCAGCTTATCCAGTGAGATGTTACTGCTGTATACCACCTCACGCGTTACCTTTTTCAGCTTATCACCGTTTTCATTGGCAAAATAAAGTACAAGCGTTACCTTTTCTTCCGTATTGATCTCATTACCGGAATTATCAATGAACTGATCTGCGGTCATGACACCGACCGGAGCTCCCTGGCTGTTCAACAATGCGGAACCATCTACCAGGAACGATACATAATTGACACCCGGTATCTGTGTCAATGTCCTGACGATCGCCGCTCTTGTCAGAACTTCCCCAGTTAAGGACTGTGCATAATAGCCCACACCAAAATTCAGGTTCGCACTTTCATCTGCTACCGTACTGCTCTGCAGCTGCACCGCTTCCGTGATCGCAGGTCTGTTTTCCGTATCCTCCGGCGTCTTTTCCAGTTCTTCTATCAGAACACCGAGCAGCTTTTCGGTATCGGTCTCTGCAGTTGTAAACTCACGGCTTATGACCTTTGTTTCTTCCTTATTCACTTCATATATCTGATATACTGTCTCATCCGTTGCTTTCTGCTTTTTCCCGCATGCGGTAAGCACCAGCATAAACAGAATGCACAGCCGGATCCCATATTTCTTCATATGCTTTTACCTCTTTGTGCCTGTCAGAATCCATTGTTATTTGGATACATAAATGATCGGTATCTTGACGGTAAAGACGGTTCCCTGCCCCTCTTCACTGTCTATCTTGATAGAACCTCTGTGCAGAAGGATCGCATTTCTTGCGATCGCAAGCCCCAGCCCGGTTCCGCCGATCTCTCTGGAATGCGATTTATCCACACGGTAAAAACGCTCAAAAATATGCTCCTGCGCCTCCTGCGGAATACCAATCCCGTTATCCTCTACCGTGATCGTTGCAAACTGATGATCCGCATCCAGGGAAACCTTGACATAGCCATACTCATTATTGTATTTGATCGCATTTTCCACCAGATTGGAAATAGCAAGCGTCAGCTTCACCTCATCAATCTCAGCAAAGACTTCACGTGCACTTTCGTACAGAACATCAATATTACGCTGCTTTGCGATCGGACGCAGACGCTTTAAAATCAGCTCGATCAGTTCATTCAGGTTACAGTTTTCAATATTCAGGTTGGCAGATGTCTTATCCATTTTCACAAGGGAAAGCAGGTCTGTAATGATCTTGTTTTCCCGTTCGATCTCATCTGCGATATCCGTCATAAATTCCTTATACAGTTCAACTGGGACATCTTCCTGTGAGATCAGAGAGTCTGCCAGCACCTTCATCGATGTGATCGGTGTTTTCAGCTCATGAGACACATTGGATACAAATTCCTGTCTGGATTCGTCCAGTGTACGCATTCTGCCGAGCAGTTCGTTAAACGCATTGACGATATGTTCCGTCTCTACATAATCCGATACACTGATCTGCTCTGTGTTAAATCCGTCATTGATCTCCCGGATCGCCGAAGTGACACGGTCAAATGGTCTGACCAGGATATGCGATAACAGCCATGCGATTCCGATCAGCAGGATCATCGCCGTAAACTGCAGGATCGTTGCCTGATTCCGCAAAAGCTCCACATTCGTTGCAATATTATCTGTGGAAACACTTGTCAGCATGACACCTTTTACCTGGCTTTTCTGCTGGTCTCCGTCCTCCGCTTTCTGACCGCCGGCATTTTCCTTCTGGGTATTGTCTACGATCGGTGTCGTTACTTCAATATATTTATTTTTTGCATCATAATTGGAAGACGTCTGCCCCTTCATACAAAGCATGACTTCTTCCGAAATGATCGTCTTTCCTTCACTGATTCCATAGGTATCTTTTATGATATTACAGTTCTGATCGATAATAATGACACGTCCGTCATACAGATCGGACAACATAGACAGCTCCGCATTTACAACATCCGAGCTTGTATCACTCAGGTAATTATATGTGATCAGATGGTTTGCCAGTATCTTAAACTGATTCTGTACATCTGTAGTCCGGACACTGACTGCCCGCTTTTCGTAGTTTTGTAAGATAGCGCTTCTCAGTACCATGGTCGGTATGATACCGACTGCCAGAATAATAATAAAGATCCGTACTTTCAGGCTCCGTAAAAACTGAAGCCTGTCCTTTACTTTAGAAAACAACAGTTTCAATGTTCATTCCTCATCCTTTAAAATAGTAGCCAACACCCCATTTGGTATGCACATACTTCGGCTCGCTGGAATTGGTCTCTACCTTCTCACGCAGACGACGGATATGTACATCCACCGTTCTTGCATCGCCCGGATAATCCGCACCCCAGACCATTGTGAGCAGCTTTTCCCTGCTGTATACCTGATTTGGATGCGTTGCCAGAAGCTCCAGTACATCAAACTCCTTGGCTGTCAGATTGATTTCTCTTCCTTCTATATATACTCTTCTGTTGTCTCGTTCAATGGTCATATCGCCCGCCTGGATCCTGCCGGCCGTATCGGCTTTCTTTTCCTGCTTGGCAGTTCGGCGAATGATAGCCTTGATCCTTGCCTTGACTTCCAGAATATTGAAAGGCTTTGTAATATAGTCATCCGCACCATATTCCAGTCCCAGGATCTTATCCATATCATCGCCCTTGGCGGTCAGCATAATGATCGGTACATTGGAAAACTCCCTGATCTGCTGGCAGACTTCAAAACCGGAAAGCTTCGGAAGCATGATATCCAGCAGGATGATATCAAACTGCTGCTCTCTGGCAAAAGTAAGTGCTTCTTCTCCGTCATAAGCACAGGTCACTTCCATGCCATCCTGCTCTAAGCTGAACCGGATTCCTTTTACGATCAGTTTTTCATCATCCACAACTAACACTCTGTTTGCCATCACATTCTCCCATTCACACTCTATTGCGTTATTTTTATCTTATCTTTTATCTTCATGTACAAGCCATCCTTGATCCCGGATACCTGTTTGATCTCCTCCACAGTCTGAAAGCTGCCATGCTCCTGTCTGTAGGCAAGAATACTCTCCGCCCTTGCCTGTCCTACACCCGGCAGCGTACATAATTCCGCCGCATCAGCTGTATTGATATCCACCAGTCCGTCATCTGCCTGCGCAGTATCCGGCTGTATTTCCTCTGCACGGGCAAGCTCCCATTCTTCCTGTGTACAGATCGTGATCATCTGTCCGTCCTCTACGGGAAGTGCCTGATTGACTGCGGCCGGCTCCGCATCCTCTGTCATACCGCCTGCAAGCTCCACCACATCAAAAATACGTGCGCCGTCCTGCACCTTGTAAACACCGGGATATTTGACCGCACCATTGATCTGGACATAGATCTCTTTTCCGGTATCTGCTTCCTCCGTCCGGTCAGATATGGCATCTGCCGTCTCTTCTGCCTGCGCAGGTGTTTCCTCTGCGGTCTGATCTGCACTGCCCTGTCCGCCGTCTGGTTCCTGCATGCCCCTGGCCTGCTCCCGGCCTTCTATTTCATATGTATACTGCCCATTTGAACAGGCAGAAAGAAAGAAGGCTGTAAACAGGCAGCCCAGCAGGATCATCGTACATTTTATTCTTTTTATATGCATAACATAGTCTCCTTTATCTGATAAAGAAGCCCCTCTATGTCAATCGCACTTTCATTGTATGCTAAAAAAACGCGGATAGCAAGCAGATTTTGTATCACATTTTAAAAACAATAACGCCGGTGACCGCTACCGCCATTCCCACCAGTTTTCTGACAGAAAACGGCTCTTTTTCGACACCGAACATCCCCAGAAGCTCGATCAGATAAGCACTGATCAGCTGTGCGATCACAATAAACATGACCGATTTTGCCGGTCCCAGTCTTCCCATGCTGACAACAACCGTATACGTAATAAACGCACCGATCGCTCCACCGAGCAGCAGGTAAGATGGCTTTGCAGCAAGCACCTTCACCGGATTGCTCCGATCCGTAAAAAGCCATGCCAGAATACAGACGATGAGTGCTGTAAGCTGTACAAACGCCGAAGTCGTCCACAAAGATGACTGTTTTGTTACCTGCGTATTAAAAACCCCCTGCACGCTCATCAGAATTCCCGATAAAATTGCAATAAAAAAACCAACCACCGTATAAGACCTCCTGTTTTATCTATATCTTATCCCGTTGATTGGTTTTTATTCCTTCTTTTATTGTTTCTGCAGCTGCATATCCATCTGATCCTGCAAAGACTGCAGCGCCTGGTCGGCATCTTCGCCTTCCCAGATACCTGTCAGTGTCCGTTCCAGCTGTACCCAGAAATTGCTCACCTGCATGATCTTTGGCAGACTGACACTCTTTTCGTACGCCTGCATGGCAAGCGCCGGTTTATCATTTTCATAGCTTACATTTTTATGGGCAGTCAATTTCCCTGTTCTGTCATAAAAATCCGCACCGGCCGTTCCGGTCAGATAGGACGCGAAGGAATTGGCTTCTTTCTTATGCTGTCCATAGCCGTTGACGATCACACCATTTGTCACGGAAAGCCCGCGGCTTTTCAGATCTGTGGAAACATCGGGCAGCATTGCCATTCCATATTCTCCCTGCAGACTGCCATCCGCTTTTGCTGCTTCCAGCTTTGCGATCGCATCTGTTGTTACAACTGTAAACAATGTCTTTCCATCTATGAATTCCTGCAATACCGTGTCATAGTCTGTTTCCTTTGCCTCAATGGAAAAGAACTGGTTCAGGCTCTGGTACACCTGCAGGCAGGCAGCTGTATTCTCGTTGTGGATATTACAGATTGATGCATCATCCCCGTTTTCTCCACCGATATCCATATAATTGCCGGCGAAGAAATAATTATAGAAAATATCCGATACATCCCATTTTAAAATGGATTCCACACCATCTGGTGCATCGTAAGCATCCGCAAGGTTCAGAATGTCATCTATTGTTTTGGGGATCAGGTCGCTTCCGCCTGTGATCCCGATCCCAATATCTTCTCCCGCTTCCTGCTGAGACTTCAATGCTTCGATCTTATTTGCCGCCATCTCGTCCAGATAGGTCTGATTGTATAACAGAAGAGAGGTCTCATAATAAAACGGATAAGCAAGCAGTTTATCCTGATAGGTTACCGCATGCAGCGCCGCCTGCGGGAAATTTTCCTCTGTCACGATCTGCTCCGGATCCGTGATCTCATCTGCCAGTCCTGCCAGATATACCTTTTCCAGACTGTCATTACTGATCAGACAAAGATCGGGCATTGCCTGCTCCTGCATCGTTGCCTGATTGATACTCTCCACATACTCGACTGCAGATACAAGCGTTGGTACGATCCTGATATGGTCATGTGCTTCCATATAAGAAAGTGCCACACTGTTCATATAATCTGTCAGTGCTTCATCCGTATACCAGACATAAAGTGTCTCTTTCTGGACACCGGTACCGATCGACGGCTGATTGCTGCCCTGAGACGGCTGCAGATCCTGCACACCCCTCAGCCAGACGAAAAACACCAGCAAAAGCATCAGTATCACAGAATAGATTCTACCTCTGATTTTCATGTATTACTCCAATTCCTTCAGACATGCATCCAGTATCTGTATCATGTCATCTACATCTTTTTCTGAAATGACAAGAGGTGGTACAAAACGGATGATCTGTGTTCCCGCATTGATCAGGACAAGTCCCATTTCCAGTGCTTTGTTGATCACAGGTGCAACCGGCTTGTCAAATACAAGTCCCTGCATCAGTCCGACACCTCTGTGCTCTATAATACTATCATACTTCTCTGTCAGTTTGTCCAGTTCTTTCCATAAATAAGCACCGACTTTCTGCACATTGTCAAGTACCTTTTCCTCTTCAAACAGATCGATGACCTTACTGATCGCTGCACAGGCAAACGGATTGCCGCCGTAAGTCGTACCATGATCGCCTGCCGCAAGAGACGCAGAACCAACCTTTTCCGTCATCAGAAAGGCGCCGACCGGAACACCGCAGCCCAGTGCTTTTGCAGTCGTCATGACATCCGGCTTCACACCGTATCTCTGCCATGCAAACATTTCACCGGTTCTGCCCATGCCGCACTGGATCTCATCCAAAATAAGCAGGATATCTCTTTCATCACAAAGTGCACGTACCTTCTTCATGAATTCTTCTGTTGCAGGGAAGATACCACCCTCGCCCTGTACGGTTTCAAACAGGATCGCACAGGTTTTGTCCGT
>ERZ808240.2698-NODE-2698-length-18753-cov-7.052572_pt1 | contig 18753 bp, 13 predicted proteins | sample MGYA00521084_ERZ808240 | MGnify/ENA primary metagenome ERZ808240 (study PRJEB31516, sample SAMN03275571) | gut metagenome | biome: mammalia-associated habitat; material: feces | host: Papio cynocephalus | place: Kenya | collected 2012-08-06 ... | reverse complement strand
GATGGACGATGACGCCGAGAGCATCATCACCAACCAGCGTTACGCTTACATCAACACCGTCGTTTCCAAGGCCGTCAAAAAGAAGGCTCGCACCGAGAACCTGACCGTCTCTGATAAGATCGACCAGATCGTTACCAACCGTGTTCTGGCTCTGCCCATCTTCGCTCTCATCATGTTCCTGATGTACTCTCTGGCAATGGGTACTTCCATTGCGGACGGCGGCTGGGCGATCGGTACGTTCGCAACCGACTGGACCAACGATGTTCTGTTCGGCGAGATCGTTCCAAATGCTCTGGGCGGCTTCCTCGAGAGCATCGGCGTTGCCGGCTGGCTGTACGGCCTGATCATGGACGGTATCGTCGCCGGTGTCGGCGCAGTTCTGGGTTTTGTTCCCCAGATGCTGGTCCTGTTCTTCCTGCTGTCCATCCTTGAGGATATCGGCTACATGTCCCGTGTCGCTTTCATCATGGACCGTATCTTCCGCAAGTTCGGTCTGTCCGGTAAGAGCTTCATTCCTGTTCTGGTCGGCACCGGCTGCGGTGTTCCGGGCGTCATGGCTTCCCGTACCATCGAGAACGAGCGTGACCGCCGCATGACCATCATGACCACCTGCTTCATCCCCTGCGGCGCAAAGATGCCCATCATCGGCCTGATCGCAGGCGCGCTGTTCGGCGGTTCTTCCGTTGTCGCTGTTTCCGCTTACTTCATCGGCATGGCTGCCATCATCCTGTCCGGTATCATCCTGAAGAAGACCAAGATCTTCGCAGGCGACCCGGCACCGTTCGTCATGGAGCTGCCTGCATACCATGTTCCTGCATGGGGCAACGTCTTCCGTGCAACCTGGGAGCGCGGCTGGTCCTTCATCAAGCGTGCTGGTTCCGTCATTCTGGCTTCTACCATCATCCTGTGGTTCCTGCAGGGCTTCGGCTTTGAGAATGGTGCCTTTGGCATGATCGAGGATCAGGACAATTCCATCCTCGCCATCATCGCTACCAAGATCGCATGGATCTTCGCTCCTCTGGGCTTCGGCAACTGGAAGGCTACCGTTGCTTCCATCTCCGGTCTGATCGCAAAGGAGAACGTTGTCGGCACCTTCGGCGTCCTGTATCACTTCGGCGGCGAGCTGTCTGAGAACGGCGACGAGATCTGGGCTGCTGTTGCTCAGGATTACACCGCCCTGTCTGCTTACGCATTCATGATCTTCAACCTGCTGTGCGCTCCCTGCTTCGCTGCAATGGGTGCGATCAAGCGTGAAATGAACAACGGCAAGTGGACTGCTTTCGCAATCGGCTACATGTGCCTGCTGGCTTACTGCTCCGCTCTGGTCGTGTACCAGATCGGCGGCCTGATCACCGGCGAGGTCGGCTTCAACTTCTTCACCATCGTTGCTGTGGCTGTTCTGGTCGTATTCATCTACCTGCTGGTTCGTCCTAACAAGTACACCAACATCAATGAGGTCAGCATCGACACCAAGAAGATCACCGCAAATAAGTAAAAATCTTTCAAGTGCTGAGAGGAGTGCTTTCTTATGATGGAATTTCTGATAACAAACTTTAATCTCCCGACCATCATCGTCGGTGCGATCGTGTTTGGTCTTGTGGGTCTTATCATCTGGCACTCTCACAAGCACGGCGGCGGTTGTGGCGGCTGCGGAGACGGCGGCTGCAATGGAAATTGCGGCGGCTGCGGCGGTTGTCACTGAGCATTAAAATAAAACCGCAGGGCGCGGGTCGAAACATAAAATCGGCCCGTGCCCTTTTTTAGAATGGAAAAAGTTAGCATCGGATAACATAAAGAAAGAGAGTGATGGATATGGAACTGACGGCTGCGCACCTGCGCTATCTGCTGGCGATCTACGAAGTTTCGCAGACCCATCTGGACATCAGCTCCCGGAGCATTGCCGAAAAACTGGGCGTCACCAAGCCCTCGGTCGTCCGGATCATGAACCTGCTGATGGAGCGCAGCATGATCGTAAAAGAACACTACGGCAAAATTTACCTGACCGACCGGGGCATCTTTGTTGCGAAAGAGGTCAATGCTCAGCTTCAAAAAGTGCTGGAGCATTTTCCTCCGGTGAGCATCGAGCTGTCCGAGGAAGAACGTCTGGCGGCTGCCCTTGCCTTTACTTCTGCCCTGCCCGAACGAACCTTCACCGGCGAATACGACCGTCTGTTCGGTGAGTACGAACCAGACGAGGAATTTGAAATGGAGAAAGCCCAGTGATCAACAAAAAACTGCTTTCCTTTGACCGCGGCGCACTGCGCTATGTCGGACTGAACGTCCTGTTCCAGTGGCTCGGGATGCTCTGCAATGTCGTCTTTGTCACCGTCATTGCCGGGCTGCTGGGTTCGGTCTTTGACGGCACCCTGACCCAGAGCAGCCTTATGCAGGGGATGCTCCTCTGTATCGCCACCGTTCCGGTGCGATATGCTCTTACCATCTGCGCCTCCTCCATGAGTGATAAGGCGTCCAAAGACGTCAAACGAACGCTTCGCTCCAATATCTATGCCAAACTTACCCGGCTGGGTGCCGGTTACAGCGAGACCATCGCCACCAGCGAAGTTGTCATGCTGGCAAGTGAGGGTGTGGAGCAAATCGACACTTACTTTGCAAAATACCTGCCCCAGCTGTTTTACAGCCTGTTGGCTCCTCTGACTCTGTTCATCCTGCTGGTGGGCGTCCATGCACGGTCAGCTATTATTCTGCTCTGCTGCGTGCCGCTTATCCCGATGTCCATCGTGGCAGTGCAGAAGTTCGCAAAGAAGCTGCTGGCGAAATATTGGGGCGAATATACCACTCTCGGCGACAGCTTCCTTGAGAACATTCAGGGTCTGACGACCCTGAAGATCTATCAGGCGGATGGCTGGAAGCATGAGGAGATGAATGCGCAGGCCGAGCGGTTCCGCAAGATCACCATGAAGGTTCTGACGATGCAGCTGAACTCGGTCACTCTGATGGACTTGATGGCTTACGGCGGTGCCGGTCTGGGCATCATCAGTGCAGTCGCCGCCTTTGCCGCCGGGCAGCTCGATCTGACTGCAACCCTGAAAATCGTCCTGCTGGCGGCAGACTTCTTCCTTCCCCTGCGTCTGCTGGGAAGCTATTTTCACATTGCCATGAACGGCGCAGCATCCGCAGAGAAAATTTTCAAACTGCTGGCCGCCGACGAGAAAGCCGACGGCACCCGGACACTGGACACCCACGACACCACCCTCAAGCTGGAGCATATCACCTTCGGTTACGAGAAAGACCGCACCATTCTGAACGACGTCTCTCTCACCATTCCGCAAGGCAGTTTCGTTTCTCTGGTTGGTGAGAGCGGCTGCGGCAAGAGTACCATTGCGGCTCTGCTGTCCGGCAGCCGCACCGGGTACACCGGCAGCGTGACGATGGGCGGCATCCCGGTGGAAGACATCAAACAGACCGACCGTCTGCGCACCCTGACGCTGGTTCCGCACAATGCCACTATTTTTAAAGGTACGGTGGCATCGAATCTCTGGATGGCCGCACCGGACGCCACCGAGCAGCAGCTCTGGAACGCGCTCGAGCAGGTCAACCTTGCCGATTTCTGCCGCAGTCAGGATGGTCTTGCGACCGAATTGCACGAGGGCGGCTCCAACCTGTCCGGCGGTCAGCGTCAGCGTCTGGCGATGGCTCGTGCCCTGCTCCACGATTCCCCCATTTACCTCTTCGACGAGGCCACCTCTAATGTAGACGCTGAGAGCGAGAACGACATCATGCAGGCCATCCGTGGCTTGGCTGGCAAGAAAACGGTCATCCTGATCTCGCATCGTCTGGCAAACGTCGTAGACAGCGACTGCATCTATGTCATGGAAAAGGGCAAAATTGCCGAGCAGGGCCGTCACACCGAGCTTCTGGCGAAGAATAGCGTATACAGCCGGTTGTATCAGGCGCAAAAACAACTCGAAGATCTTGGGGAGGTGCAGGCATGAACAAGACAACACACCGCAGTCCGCTGCAGATCGTCGAGCGGCTCATCGTCCTTGTCAAACCGATGCTCCCCATCATGCTGGCCGCTATCATCATGGGCGTCGCTGGACACTTCTGTGCTACCTTCATCACCATCTTCGGCGGCTTCGGCATCCTGACCGCCGCCGGGCTTCCCAGTCCGCTGGGTTCGGTCGGTACGGCATTCGTCTGTATCCTGATTTTTGCTCTGCTGCGAGGCGTTCTCCGGTATGCAGAGCAGGCTTCCAATCACTATATCGCTTTTAAGCTGCTGGCTCTGATCCGTGACAAAGTGTTCGGTGCGCTCCGCCGTCTGACTCCGGCCAAACTGGAAGGCCGTGACCGCGGCGACCTGATTTCCCTCATCACCGCCGACATCGAGGCATTGGAAGTTTTTTACGCACACACCATTTCGCCCATCTGTATCGCAATCCTCTGCGTTATCGGCATGACCTGTTTTACCGCAAGTTATCATATTCTGCCTGCTCTGGTGCTGCTGGCCGGTTATCTGCTGGTAGGCGTTGCCCTCCCCATCTGGTCAGCAAAGCGTGGTGACACTGTTGCCCGGGAATACCGGCAGGCACTGGCCGACACCAACAGTTATGTTCTTGAGAGCCTGCGTGGGCTGAAAGACACCCTGCAATATCAGGACGTCGAAACTCGTTCCGCCGGTATCACCGCCCAGAGTGAGACGCTGGGCGAAAAGCAGAAGGCTCTGAAATACCGGGAGGGTGTCACCGTTGGCGTGACGAACTCCCTTATCCTCTTCACTGCGCTGGCTGTTCTGGGCGTCAGCCTGAATTTATATCAATCGGGCGAAATGGGTGCCGAGGGTGTTCTCATTTGCACCCTGTCCGCCCTCAGTTCTTTCGGCCCGGTGGTCGCTTTGGCAAACCTCGGCGCAAGCCTGACACAAGTCTTCGCAAGCGCAGACCGTGTTCTTGACCTGCTGGACGAAGAGCCAGTCACCGCTGACGTCACAGATGGCAAGGACACCGCCTTTACCGGTGCTGCGGCAGAGCATGTCAGCTTCTCCTACGCCGACGAACAGGTTCTTCGTGACCTGAGCCTGACGATTCCCGAAAAGAAGATCGTCGGCATCACCGGACGTTCCGGCAGCGGCAAGTCCACCTTCCTCCGCCTGCTGATGCGGTTCTGGGATGTGAACACCGGCTCCATCCGTTTCGGCGAGGACGATATCCGCAAAGTCAACACTTCCACTCTTCGGGCACAGGAAAGCCTTGTGACGCAAGAGACGGAGCTGTTCGATGACACCATCGAGAACAACATCAAGATCGCCAAGCGGAACGCTACTCACGAAGAAGTCGAAGCCGCCTGCAAAAAGGCCGCTCTGGATGGCTTCATCCGCAGCCTTCCGAAGGGTTATGATACCCCGGTCGGTGAGCTGGGCGGTGCGCTTTCCGGCGGCGAACGTCAGCGCATCGGCGTTGCTCGTGCGTTCCTGCACGATGCGCCCTTCCTCCTGCTGGATGAGCCGACCTCCAACCTCGACAGCCTGAACGAAGGCGTCATCCTCAAGGCAGTTCAGGCCGAGTGCAAGGATAAGACCGTCCTTCTCGTCTCCCACCGCAAATCTACGATGGCCGTCGCCGACCTGAGTTTCTCGGTCGAAAGCGGCCGTCTGAGCTGATTTTTACAACACGATAAAGCAAGGCACCCTGTCACCAGAATGGATGGACAGGGTGCCTTGTGCTTTATTGATTACTCTTTTTCGGATTTGTAATTCAGCGGCAGAGATTCCCAACGCTTCTTGAAGGTAAACGCTGCATCCTTGGGCTGACGCTGCCGGGTAAAGATGCCCTTCTTGTTCCCGTTGACACGCATAACACCCTCGGAAGTCTGGAAGTCGGCGAAGTTCCAGACCAGCTCACCCTGCACAAAATCATAGCTGTCGAACACGCTGAAGTTCATTGCCAGATATTCGTTCTGGTATTCCTGACTCCACATGATGGCCGGCAGCTTGTGTTCGGTGGAGAGGGTATCGGTACCGAATTCGGTGAAGACAAACGGAACATTCAGCTTTTTAGCCGCCCATTTGTCCATCTCGGCACGGAATTTGACCTCGGCTTCTTCCATCTCGGCACCGCCGCTGATGTACCAGCCATAATACCGGTTCAGGCAGATGAAATCGCACAACTGATAACAGCGGCACTTATCGGGTGCGCTGTTTTTCTCAAATGCACCGGTCAGCGGACGGTTCTGTGGATCAAGCAGACGAGCAGCATCAAAAACCTTTGTGAAGTAATCCTTTGCATACTCGCTGGTGGTTTCCGGCTCATTAAACAAGCTCCACGCGAAAACGCTGGGATGATTCTTGTCGCGTGTCATCATCTCTTCGACCTGTTGAATGTGGTTTTTCAGCAGCTCCGGAACGGTGGGCGTTTCAAAGAAGTAGGTGTACTGGCCTGTGCCTGCTGCCGCAAAGTTATGGGTCGAGCGCATCATGCCGACTGCCGGAACCTCATCAATGATGAGGAATCCTTCTTCATCCGCCATCTGGTACCACTCTTCCGCATACGGATAGTGGCTGGTGCGGAAGCAGTTGGCATCCGTCCATTTCATGCACTCGAAATCCCGTTTTGCAACCGCCCAGTTGAATCCACGGCCCAGAATATCAAAATCCTCGTGCTTGCCGAAGCCTTTCAGGTAGACCGGCTCCCCGTTGATGAGGATCTTTGTGCCGCGAATCTCCACGGTGCGGATGCCGATGCGCTCACGGTATTCGTCCACGACAGAGCCGCCCTGATTCATTGTGATGACGATAGTATAAAGATAAGCGTTGCGCACCTGCCAGAGGTGAGCATTTTTCACATTGAGAATGCCCTCTGCGCCTTCAGCTTCGGCCACCAGATTATTTTCTGCGTCCAGCAATTGTACCGAGACTTCCCCTGCACCCTCGCAGAAAACGTTGTAGTCCACCCGTGCGTCCGCACCGTTCAGCGTGTAGCGCACTTCATAATCCCGGATGCTTTCCGCCGGGAGCGTCACCAGATAGACGCTGCGCTGGATACCGGAATAGTTGAAGAAATCGAAATAAGGCTTGACGATTTTTCTTCCACTCGAAAGCACATTATGGGTACCGCAGGGCAGAGTGCTTTCGTTCAGGTCATTGTTCACCCAGATACAGACACGATTTTCCTCGCCCCGGCGGACGACATCCGTGATATCTGCAACGACCGGGAGAAAACCGCCCTCGTGACGAGTGATCTCGACACTGTTGCAGAATACGATAGCCCTGTGGGTAATGCTGCCGAAGCGGAGCTGGACTTTTCCCTGTGCAGTTTCCGGCACAAAGAAATCCTTCTGATACCAGAAATCGCCGCAGTAATCCCGGTCAGGGCCATTGGTAAAGAAATCGGAGAAGCTGGCCGGCACCGGCATCGAGATGGGCGCAGGCAGGCCGTTTTTCCAGTTTTCCGCAAGGCCGCAGGACTTCGGGTCAAACTGGAACTGCCACATTCCATCCAGTGACAGAGCCATGCGGTAACGGTTTGTGATGGGATAAAGTACTGAGTTTTTCATAATATATAAAGATGCTCCAGTTCTTGATTATAACTGTTGTCTGTTTACCAAAAATGCTCCGCAGTTGTTCATCCTTCAAGAAAAACATCTGCGAAGCACGGCGTTATTTTACTTGTTTTCCTTTTCCAGCATGTCGTCCATTTCGTCTTTATAGCCAAAGAACCAAATCAGTGCAAAGACCAGCACACAGACAACAGCAATTGCAACGATTGCCCAAGGACCATAGACCGCCCAGATAGCAGGGAGCGTCAGCAGGTTAACGCTCATCTGCACATCACGGGTAACATTGAAGGCACCGCAAATCGCGCCACCAACAGCGTTAGCGATGCAGACCATAACCATCGGCTTCTTGTATTTGAGTAGAACGCCATAGATGGCAGGCTCCGTTACACCACCAACCAGAGCCGTAATGGAGGCAGGGCCTGCAACCTGCTTGACATTCTTTTTCTTGCTCTTCAGGAAGACAGCCAACGCAGCGATTGCAACACTGAAGTTGCAGCTGACTGTCAGCGGCAGCAGGTAGTCATAGCCCAAAATACCAAGGTTCGCAAAACCAATGCTCATGATTGCCCAGTGGATACCAAACAGGATCATGATAGGCCACAGACCAGCCATCAAAGCACCACCCAGTGCCGGGCAAAGCTGGAGCAAAGACTGGATGGCAACAGAAATACCATTTGCAGCTGCGGTCGTAATAGGGCCGATAACAATGAAGGTAACCGGCACAAGGATAAGCAGATCCAGAACCGGAAGGAAGATATTCCGCACCATTTGGGGAATAATACGATTCAGCAATTTCTCAAATTTAGCCTGAACGAAGCACACCACAATGATCGGCAGCACAGAACTGGTGTAGCTGACCATTTTGACCGGAATACCAAGGAACTCCACAGGAATCGGGTCAGTAGCACTGAACAGAGCCGTGATGTTCGGATAGACCAGCGCAGATGCGATTGCCATCGAGATGAACGGCTTTGCACCAAACTTGTTGCCTGCACAGTATGCAAGGAAAATCGGCAGGAAGTAGAACACACCATCGCCAGCTGCGTTCAAAATCGTATAAGTTGTAGTGGACTTATCCAGTAATCCCAGCGTAACGAATAGAACCACGAAGCCTTTCAGCAGACCAGCACCTGTAAAAGCACCCAGAAACGGAGTGAAAATACTGGAAACCGTATCAATCAGAGTGGCAACAATTCCTTCTTTTTCTCCAGCCGTATCGGATGCTGTTTCCAATGCAGATGTCTGCTCGCTACCGCCAGCCTTAATTTTGGTATCTGCCAGAATCACATCATATACATCCGCCACGTCTGTACCGATGACGACCTGATACTGACCACCGGCTTCCAGAACCTTGATGACACCATTCAATTTTTTGAGTTCATCCGTCTTTGCCTTGGAACGGTCTTTCAGTTTGAAACGCAGGCGAGTCATGCAGTGTGCCAATGAAACCACATTCTCTTCGCCGCCAACCAATTCAATAATGCTCTTGGCAAGCGCATTGTAATCTTTTGCCATTTTTTCCTCCTATTAGTTTCACTTTTCAGATGATTCTTCCTCGTGCAGGGCCCTTGCACGACTGGTTTCTGGAAAAGAGGATATCATTTTTTAGAAAAATGTGATAGAATAAAACCACCTAGTTTAGAACTCAATTATTCAAATTTATAGAACAAATCCATTTAAAATAGGAGAAATTTAAAAATGACTCTTGTTGAATGTTGTAAACTTGCTCAGGATATCACACGCGTTCCCATCACCATTCTGCAAACAGCTGCGGAACGTGCAGAGTTCTGCTCACAGTATCAATTCCACCCCATACAGGAATATTTGCTTCCTCACAATATCGAACTTTTCTTAGAAGGTCTCTCTTCCAACGAAATCGTAAGCGTAACAGATTTATTTCAGCTCAAACTGTTATTTTTTCGTATCAGCTCTGTTCCGGTCGTCATCGGGCCATTCTGTACAGAGTTCTTTTCTCTAAATGACTGTGAAAGTCTGCTTCGACAATTAAACTTAAAAAATTTTTCTCCAAGCGACCTTCTGGCCCATCGTGGACAACTTTCGGTCAGCCCAGAATCTCATCAACGGCATATCATACACTGCCTGTTTCACAGCATGAAAATGTCTGTTCCTGAAGAGATTCGCGAAATCAATTATAATGCTAAAAACATCAACACTACTTTTCAGGATGTTGAATCGAACATTTCCTATGCAGAACTTGTAGAACAACGCTATGGGTTAGAAGCTTCCCTGATGAAAGCAGTCGAACAGGGTGATGTGATAAAAGCACTGGAAAGCTGGACGAAGCTGCACAATTCCGTAGCTTTCTTAAATCATTTGCGTCTAGGGCAGACTCTGGAAGGGGCCAGAATCTCCGCCAGCGTCACCCGAACCGTCATTCGTATCGGCGCAATACATGCCGGGATTCCGCCTGTTGTCAACGACCATCTTTCCGCTATCAGTTCTACCATCATCCGAAATTGTCATACCATTGATGAGATCAATCGGGAACATGAGCGGCTCATCCGGGAATATTGCCAGACCATCCGGCGCAAGCTGACGACCGGTTACAGCAACCTGACCGTCAGCGTCCTATATTATCTGGATCATTCCTACGCGCAGACGATCACCATGCAGAGCATGTCCGAAGAATTAGAGGTTCCGGCCACCCGTATTATTTCGCAGTTCAAAAAGGAAGTCGGATTCACGCCGCTGGCCTACCTGAACCGCCTGCGGATGCAACACGCGGCACACAGTCTGGCGCACAGCAAAGCTCCCATCCACGAGATTGCCGCCTCGGTCGGTATCATGGATGCGAACTATTTTGTCAAACGATTCAAGGCAGAATTCCAATGCACACCCAGCGAGTACCGAGAAAAATACGCATTATAATCAAAAAGTCTCTTCATCCATCGTTCCCGGTGGACGGAGAGACTTTCTTTTTATGCGTCATCTATGGTTGCGGAGTCGTCGTTTTCCTCGGGATAGACCTCATCCAGAACATCCCACAAGTCTGTCTCTGCCTCGATCTCCTCCCGGGAGCGCAGGGCTTCCTTTACACAACCGGGGTCGTCGGTGATAATATCATCCACGCCGAGACGGATCATCCGCTCGATGTCCTCTTCCTTGTTGACCGTCCATGCCGAGACCGTTTTTCCTCGCAGGTGCGCCTGCCAAACGGTCAGCACGGTGATCGCGCTGTTCTCGATGCTGAAAAAGTCGATATCCCGGCCATCCTGAAATGGGATAAAGCCTGAGTGCGTGATAAGTCCAGTGCGTATCTTGGGTTCCAGTGCCTTGACTTTTGCCAGTGTTTCCCGGCTTTTTGAGGTTACTGTACAGTCCTCTTCAAAGCCATATTCCTGAATCAGCCGGACGACTTCCGCTTCCAGTGTCGGTGTCTGGTCGCTGGGTTTTATCTCGATGTTCAGCTTGATCCGCCCCTTGCAGAGCCGCAGGATCTCGTCCAGTGTCGGAATTTTGGTGCCTGCGAACCGGACACTGAAATACTTGCCTGCATCCAGCTCCCTGATTTCCGCGTAGGTCAGGTCATAGACATTGGCGTTCAGCCCGGTGCAGCGGCGGAGGTTGGTATCATGAGTCAGCACCACTACGCCGTCTCTTGTCATCTGTGCGTCCAGCTCAGCGTACTCCGCACCCGACTGAATTCCCAGCTTGAACGCCGGTATCGTGTTTTCCGGTGCGGAGACGCTATATCCCCGATGAGCAGTCACAACGATCTCATCCCCAAAATTCCAGCTTCCGACCCACAGCATCCCGAGAATGCTCAGGCACACCAGTGCCACGATCAGAAGTCCCAGTTTTTTCCCAAAGCTCAATCGCTGCACTCGTTCCACTATGCTCATCCGCTCCACATCGCCGGATGCGCTTTCTCTTTTCTTCATCCCAAGGACTCTTTTCCGTCATTCTATATTTTCCACAATTTTATTGCATCTTCAATGACTTTTTTATTACAGTATAACCTGTTTGTGGAGAGAAATCAAGAAAAAGAGAAAATATCATTTTTTTGACGGTTCGGGTTTTCTTTTTCAAACAAAAAATTGCACTCCATCATTCTCCCGTTCCCACCAGCGCAACGGCAACGTCATTGACATTCGTGCCGGTCGCACCAGTCACGATAAGGCCATCGACAGCTTTCAAAGCGTGATAGGCGTCGTTGTTTTGAAGGACATCGAAAACACTCAGACCCTTTTCGGTCAGTGCCTGCGCCGTCTCGCCATCCACATAGCCGCCAGCAGCATCAGTCGGGCCGTCGGTTCCGTCGCTTCCGACTGAAAAGACCGCTGCGTTCAGTCCGGCAATCCCCGGAGCCGCAGCAAGCGCAAGCTCCTGATTCCGTCCGCCCAGACCCTTTCCGGTCAGGTGAACTACTGTCTCACCACCGGCGATAAATGCCAGCTTTCGACTTTCTCCGGCATGTGTCCGGACGATGGAAGCGAGAAAACTTCCGGCCTCCCGTGCCTCACAGCAGAGCTGATCCGTTAGGAGGATCGGATCATAGCCCAGCTTCCGGCAGGCATTTTCCGCTGCGGTGCAGAGTTCCCGGACACTTCCGGTGATCCGGGTCGTCACGTTGTCAAGCTGTTTCGGTGTCTCCTGTTTCAAAAGTTCCTGTGCCTGTGCGGAGAGGTTCAGGTGGTACTTTTTCGCAATAGCCTGTGCTTGTGCGCAGGTCGTCGTGTCCGGCACCGCCGGGCCGCTGGCGATCATATCCAATGGGTCGCCGAGGATGTCGCTCAGCACGATGCTGAAAACCTTTGCCGGGGCGCAGGCCTGTGCGAAGCGTCCGCCCTTGACGCCGGAGAGTCGCTTGCGGATGGTGTTCATCTCCACGATGTCGGCACCGCTGGCAAGGAGCTGGCTGGTAATGCTTTGCAGCTCTTCTCCGGAAATCAGCGGCTTCTCGAACAATGCGCTTCCGCCTCCGGAGAGAAGAAACAACACCGTGTCCTGTGCAATCAGGCCGTGTACCAGTTCCAGTGCCTTACCGGTGGCCGAAAAGCTGTTCTCATCCGGAACAGGATGGCCTGCTTCATAACAATCCATGCCGGGGATATCGCCCCTGACATGGTTGTATTTTGTCACGACCACACCGCCGTCCACATGCCCCAGCGTTTCCACTGCGGCGTGCGCCATCTGCCACGCAGCTTTCCCGGCTGCGACCAGAAGCACCTTTCCGCCGCTTGGCCGAAACTCCCTCAGAGCGCGGCAGACTGCTTCATCCGGAAGCACCGCGTTTAAGCTGGACGCAATGATGGTATCTGCGTCCCGGCGCAGTGTCATATTCATAAAACAGACCTCCTCAGCGACCGATTTTGATGCCGGTCAGATACTCATAATACTGCGCAATGGCACTGTGGTCTTTCTGGCCGCCCTCATGATTGTGGATCCACTGGAAAATCTCCTGAACTTCGGCAGTCATGGGAACTGGTGCGCCGACGGCGTGTGCGCAGTCCAGAACATTGTTCAGATCCTTGATGTGCAGGTCGATCTTGAAGCCGGGCTTGTCGTTGCCCTCGAGCATCATCGGTGCCTTGGCGTTCATGACAGTGGAACCTGCCAGACCGCCCTTGATGGCCTGAAAGACCAGCTCAGGGGCAACACCGGCCTTCTGTGCCAGAGTCAGAGCTTCGGCCAGAGCCTGAATGTTGCAGGCAACGATGATCTGATTTGCCAGCTTGGTGGTATTGCCTGCGCCGACTTCGCCGCAGCGAACGGCGGAAGCACCCATTGCGTCCAGAATCGGTTTATAGGTATCGAAAACTTCCTGCTTGCCGCCGACCATAAAGCTCAGGGTTCCGTCTATGGCTTTCGGCTCACCACCGGAGACTGGAGCATCCAGCATCTCAACACCCTTCTTCTGCAGCTCTGCACAGATTTCCTTGGATGCCACCGGGTTGATGGAAGAGCAGTCGATGAAGACCGCGCCCGGCTTCATGTGAGAAGCTACACCGTTCTCGCCCAGCATGACTTCCTTGACCTGCGGAGAATTGGGGAGCATTGTGATAACGACATCACACTGCTCGCCGATCTCCTGCTGGGTTGCACCCGTTGCGCCGGCTGCTTCCAGTTCCTGCACCGGAGCCTGACTGCGGTTGTTCACCAGCAGGTCCGTATAGCCTGCCTTGAGCAGATTCTTTGCCATAGGCTTACCCATGATACCCAGACCAATAAAACCGATCTTCATAATTTTACCCTCCATAGCATGAATACCATACGATTCCGAATTTTTGATAATCGGAAGCATCTCGTAGGCAAAATCTTTACTCAGTTCGGTATGATTTTGATTTTTCATATTTTTCCTTTTTGTTATTTGTTTTTTATCAGCTCGACCCACAACCCATCCTGCGTTCGTCCTATTTTACAATCTGCTTCATTTGGCACAATTTCTTCTATTTCGTTTTCCGAATACGAATGGAAAAACATTCCACTCCACTTCCCAGCTGTAAAAATATAGTCGCCGTCTCCATTTATACAATGTGGCTCTCTCTCATATTCTTCATCCAGAAAATCCACCGTCACAATGACCTTTCCGCCCGGCTTCGTAATGCGTACAAGCTCTTTGAGAGCAGCCTTTGCATCCTGCTTGCTTATATGATTTATAACGTCCCGAGCCACCACACAATCAAATTGGCTTTGTTTGTATCCCGTACAACGAATACTTGCCGTTTTCAATTTTACTTGTACGCCTGCATGATTCAAAAGCTTTTGTGCCAAACCTACTGCATAAGCCGACACATCAAAGCCATAGACTTCAAAGTTATTTACCGCCAGTTTTAACGTATATGCTCCACAACCACAGCCTGCGTCACAAATCGTCTGAACTTGCAGCTGCTGCAAATATCGCATTAAATCATCCGGCTCTGCCTGCATCTTTTGCAGGTATTCTGCTATCCGTTCCTCTTTTATATTCATCCAAGATTTTTCCCAGAATGACTGCATCATTGTCTCCCCCTTTTCCTGAACTCTATAAAAGAAAAAGCACCATGTTTCATTTGAAACACAGTGCTTTGTTTTGGTGGAGATTACCGGGATCGAACCGGTGACCTCTTGCATGCCATGCAAGCGCTCTCCCGAACCACGCACTCACGCACCCCCAAATAAAGGTGCGAGGAGAAACGATATTCGATGTAAAAACGTTAAAATCAAAGAAATCACTTCTGCATCCCCTTTGGAGAGGCTATTGTGACAGCAATGCTAAATTTAATTACTGTTTCTTATAGGCAATGCTTGTTCCAAAAGCAAAATTTGCGATTCAATTTTGCGAATTAGACGTTGCAGTTCCTTCTGAAAAGACGTTTGCGAACAATTTGTATCAACCATCGAGATCAAATAGGCCCGATAACCACATAGGTACTGGCTAAATTGAAAAATGCTTTTAAATGGATACTCCTTTAGATTTCGATGCTTTAAGGGTAGCTCATTGGCTTTTGAAAGAAATTCATCTAATCCAATGCTTCTTATCAGTGGAACATTTTCTTTCGTAAACTTGACAATTTGGCGAATGTCAAATAAGCGATTCCGCGATAAACGAATTTCATTATTTGAAATAACGTAGCCATTTAAAATGATTTCTTTGTGTCCATACCGAATTTTTGAATAATTGAGCGATAGCTCCTGCGATTTCAAAATATATTTTATCTTTTTCAGAAACCATTTCTTATTTTCGAAATCAAATGTGTTGCTTGAAAACAGTAAATCATCTGCATACCTCGTATACTGCACATTAAAAACTTGACAGTATTTTGTGATTCTTTGATCTATTCTCGCCATAACAAGGTTAGAAATCACAGGGGATGTAGAGGCTCCTTGAGGCAATCTTCCATCCAAGGTGACGATTTCTCCAATTAACTCAAGCAGCTTTTCCTCCTCAGCATCATTATCACACCGAATAATTAATGAGAGTTCTCTTTTGACGGAAGAAATTTTAATGGACGGAAAGAAATTCGCAATATCGATTCTTAGGAAAAACTCTGCACCAATATGCTCCGATAAAAAAGATTTGTAATTTTCGCCTTTTTTAAAGCCTTTAACGCAGATGGGAAGGTCTTGCTTAACTAGATATTTGTTAAGCAGCTCTCGTTGAAGATTCCACAGACTTGATTGTCTATCTAGATAGTTAATTGTGCGGGTTCCGCCTTTTTTGGGAATTTCAAACTCGTTATAATCTTCTTTAGAAATTTTTCTTAAAACTTTTAAATAAGATGTACCCCAAACTAAATTACAGAATGACTCTGTAGTAAACATAGCATTTTTCTCCAATAAAAAGAAACAGAGAGCAGTATATAAGTACTTTCCTAACAAATCGCGAAGCGCGTGCTTTACACAGCACATGGAGGAATGATCACGACGCACACGGCAGCGGGCATAGCCATTTAGTGACCTTAGTTCCTTGGGATTCAGTTTGCTACACTGACATCAAGGCCTTGATTGCTCAAGCATTGCTACTTATATACTACTCAACTGTTCATTCTTGAATTATACCACACAAATGCTCAATAAGCGAGTACAATTCGGGAAATTTTTCTTTAAATGCAGTCTGAACTGTCTTAAGGTTATTTTCGTCCTCTAAAAATTTACGAGCTTCCTTTTCGGAAAAAGTACCGTCTATAGGGATAATCAACTGAAAAAATTCATCTAGATAATTGGACACCCATCCAGATGTCTTTTTCCCAATCATAATTTTTTCAATAGACAATTCAATGTCCGACATGTCTTGCGTTAAATTTCTTTTTATATTTTTCCAGGATTTAAGAAGGTCGCTTTTCCCGTTAAACACAAGCCTTAATAAATTTATTTGATCATTCCGAGAAAGTCCATTAAAATATGTTAGAAAATCATTGTATTCAGTTTCTTTTTTCTGCTGTTGCAAAAAATCCAGAGAAAACTGAATTGTGTTCTTGTTAATCAGGGCACCTTCTACCGTTGTAGAAAACGAAAAAACATTATATCGCAGCAAATACTCGCGAACGGATAAAATGAAATCATTGTAGTTTGAATCATTACAGCTATAAAAAGGAAAACAATAGTGAATGCGCAGCTTCTTTTGCATCTCGTTAATACGTTTTCGCTGAAAGTAAAGATAAGGCTCTAGTTCATGCTTATTCCGAAAACGGAATTTTTCTTTATCATTATCTGGAAAATACTCTTTTTTCAATGAAAAAGAATTCAACTTTTCATCGTATGATACTGCTTTATCGATATCAATTAAGCAAACATATGGCGTTTGAGATTTTGATAACTGAGGATTCATAATATTTAGTATAGGCGTATCACTCATGGCCTTGAATACGTCAACACTTCTAAATTTCGGAAAAAGCATCTTTATATAGGGATTTGAAAATAGTTCCAACTCTGTTTCACCTTCCACAAATAGAATACATCGTGAAAAATAAGAGTTGATATGGTCATCTTCTACTCGATATTTTGACACCGGACTATACTGAGAAAACTTTTTCATCCTGTAAATATGTGAATGTCCATCAACCAGTTTGACATTGTATATTTCCGCCGATTCAGAACTAGCAATGATGTTTTTTATTAAGCGAGGAGAATGTGTGGAAATGAAAAGACTCAACCGCGAATCAACGCATATAAACGACTCTGCCAATTCATCCAAATAATTTGTATGAAGGCTTATCTCCGGTTCATCAAATAGCACAATGGGCTCTTTTAATTTTGTTTTGGATATTGCCTCAATTGATTTAACCAATAGCTCGATGTATTTTACTGAATTTGTTCCAGTGGAATAATAATTGAGACGTTTTCCTTTTTGGTATATGGACTCTCCTGAAAAAAATGTCTTGGTTAGAATTTTAGCAAATTCCTTTGAAGTCGATGGCTTAACACTTACACCGGCTGCGTTGAATACATTTATTATTTCATTCAATTTTTGGGACATTTCGTGGCTTTCATTCAATAAATCATCATTTATTTTAGCCCTTATCGTCTCACGCTCTGTATTAGAAACCTTTCCAAGTTCTGCTAAAACATCCCAAATGTATCCCCACTCTGTTATGTCAAGATTACGAACATCCACATAGAAAATTGGAAATAAACTTTTTAAAATCAGACGATCTTCATATGAGCAATTCCATCGTATCGGGCGTCCTTTAACTTGAGATAATTCAATTTGAAGTTTCATATCTCTTGCGGTGGATGCCATGGCTATTATTGCTTTGTAATATCCAGCATATCTACTTTTTTCGACAGGCTTATCTTCCAAAAAATCTGGAGTTATATCGGAATTTGATTTTGAAATTTTGACGAACTGTGAAAAATCGTAGACTAAGGAAATTTTCAGTTCATTACTATAGCGATTGTTTTCATCAAAGACATTATCACTAGCTGCTGAATATGTGAGATTTTTGTAGAAGTAATTTATTGCGTCAAGAATCGTGGTTTTTCCGGATCCATTTTCGCCAATAAGGACATTTAATTTTTCCAATGATATATCACAATTTTTAATTGATTTATAATTTTTGATAATTAAACGAGTTAATGGCATTTTGACTTTCCTCTCGCTTATGAAGTTTTTGAAATCCTACAATTATTATAACTTTACAAATCCTTGCGTCAAGCTGTTTTGTTTTTTCATCGTAAAAACGTTGTACACCAACGCTTACTGTCCGCCCAAAAGCGCAATGTCACTCGTCGAAAAAATATCGAAGTTGCGCTTTTTCATTTCTCAACAAAATACTTTTCACTGGAGGTTTTTACAATGGTTCTGTATCATTGTCGGTTTCAGCCCTTGACACACTCGTATGCCCCTTGATTACTTCTATGGACAAGCTGGCGAGCTTTTCGCTTTCTACCGTATTCCCAAAGCACTATTTCAAGAGCCACGCTTCCGGAGCCTGTCAACAGATGCCAAAACGCTGTACGGCATCTTGCTCGACCGCATGAGCCTTTCCGTCAAAAATGGCTGGCTGGACGAGCAGGGCCGGGTGTTCATCATCTTTACGATTGAGGATGTCAAGAGGGCACTGTGTTGCGCAGACAACAAAGCGACCAAGCTGCTTCGGGAACTTGAAGAATTTGGTTTGATTGAACGAAAACGTAGAGGTTTGGGCAAGCCAAGTTTGGTGTATGTGAAAAACTTTTCGGCAGAATCGTCAAAATCAATATTCCAGAATCGTGATTTTCACGATTCTGGAGGCTTCAAAAGCGCAAGTCAAGACCCTGCAAAATCACGATGTAATAAGACTGAGGAGAATAATA
>ERZ808240.2697-NODE-2697-length-18754-cov-4.734852_pt1 | contig 18754 bp, 17 predicted proteins | sample MGYA00521084_ERZ808240 | MGnify/ENA primary metagenome ERZ808240 (study PRJEB31516, sample SAMN03275571) | gut metagenome | biome: mammalia-associated habitat; material: feces | host: Papio cynocephalus | place: Kenya | collected 2012-08-06 ... | reverse complement strand
TCGGCTATGTAATAGAATATTGCCTTGTTGCCGTCGCCCTGATATTCCACATCGCCAATCTTCATTTGCAGCCCGAGTTCCTTTGCTATTTGGCGTGAGCGTATCATGGTTTCATGTTCAAGGGCTTTTGCCTCGCGGTATTTCTCCATGTCTATCTCGCGCACTTTACGATATATGCGCCTAACCTCTGTACCCGCCTTCAATCCTGCATTTTTCATCTGCAGCGGCACAAGCAGTCCGGTAAGCGTAACAGTACCTACGTCGTGCCCCGGCGATGCTTCCACCGCAACCATGTCGCCCTTTACCAACGGCAGTTTGTTGCTGTTGTGAAAATATGCCTTGCGCGTGTTCTTGAACTGAACCTCCACCAAATCGGTGGTATCGTTGTTTCCGGGCACATCGGCAAGATAGTCGTATGTATTGAGTTGCTTGTCCTGCGGTCCAACTCCGGCGGCACACAGTCCGCGAAGCTTTCCGCAGGGAAGGAAGTTTGATGATTCTGTATTTTCGTGCATTATATATAGTCGTAAATTGTTTCTATTTTCGTATCAGTATGATGATTTTCATTGCGAAGTCAAACAACACTATGCCCGCGTTGGCATTCTGCCCTATGTCCCTGCAAGCCCTTTCAAGCTCGTCCATTATTCCTATAACGTTGCGCTCGTTTATGAAGCGGGCAAAGCGCGTGGCGAAATTTCCTTCCGCATCGCTCATGTAATTAAGCTGAGGAATGCGGAAATTGTACATAAAGTTCTCTCTCACCAGCCTTAAAGAGTATGCCAAAAAACTTTTCTGCCGCTCCCTGCCCCAGCCTGCAATCTCTGTGCTCCATTCCAAAAGCCCCTTTACATCGCGTGAATAAGCCTTGCGCATAAGCAAAACGAACTCATCGAAAAACAGCTGCTCGTTGTTGTCAGCCTTCAACACGGAAAGGGCTTCGGCATAGCTGCCGCGTGCGTGCCTTGCAATTCTCTCGGCCTCCTGTCCGTCAACTCCGTGAAGTTTCACCAAGGCATCCCTCATGTCGGAATCGCTTATCGGGGGAACTTCAAAACGCTGCATACGGCTGACGACTGTCGGCAGGAGCATTTCCGGCGCGTCGCTCACAAGCAGGAACACCGTGCCTTGGGGAGGTTCTTCAAACATCTTCAGCATCTTGTTGGACATGACGTCGTTCATGCGCTCGGGCAGCCAGATAATCACCACCTTTCTGCCGCCCTCGCTCGAATGCAGCATCAACGCCTGCTGTATGGCATCGCTCTCCTTGGAATAGATTAAGGGCTGCTGGTTTTCTGCGCCCATTTCTTCCAACCACGTGTCAAGCGTGAAATACGGCGTTTCCTCTATCATGCCCTTCCACAGTTTGAAAAGACTGCTGCAACTTTTACTGTTCACCGTGGGAAATATGAAGTGAAGGTCGGGATGCTCGAGAATACGCGTCTTTGCGCACGCGGGACAAACGCCGCAAACATCATGGTCTGACGGATTTTCGCAAAGCAGATATGAGGCGTAAGCTAGGGCAATGGCGAATTTTCCGCTCCCTTCCGCGCCGCAAAACAGCTGCGCGTGGGCCACACGGTTTTCTTTCACCTGCATCAAAAGCCTTCTGCATGTGTCGCGCTGCCCCACCACTTCACTGAACCTCATAGTCTCGCGCTTTTTTCAATATATTTTTTCGGCTATGCGGCGTATGCTGTCAACCGCGCCCATCGTGTAAAAGTGTATGCTCGGCACGCCGTGGGCCATTAGCTCCTTGCATTGCGCCACGCCCCACTCCACGCCAAGTTCCCTCATGTCGTCATCGGTTTTGCATTTGGTCGCCTCTTTCACGAGCTCTTCGGGAAGGTCGCAACGAAACGTCTTGGGTATTACGGTTAGCTGCGACAGCTTGGTCAAAGGCTTTATGCCCGGAATTATCGGCACTTTTATTCCCGCCTTGCGCGCCTCGTCAACAAAATCGAAATATTTGGAATTGTCGAAAAACATTTGGGTTACGCCATAATCCGCCCCAAGCTCTATCTTGCGCTTGAAGTATTCCATGTCGCTCTTCATGTTCGACGCCTCCTCGTGCTTCTCCGGATAGCACGCCACTCCGTATGTGAACTTCTCGCCTATAAATTCGATTTTCTCCCCATTCAGAAACTTTCCCGCGTTATAGTTGTTAACCTGCTGCTCAAGCTCGGTGGTGTGCGCATACCCGCCCTCCGTGGGACGGAAACGCTTTTCTTCCTTGGCCTTGTCGCCACGCAGAAGCAAAAGGTTGGTTATCCCCAAAAACTGCAGGTCTATAAGCACATACTCAGTCTCCTCTTTCGTAAACCCGCTGCACAAAATATGCGGCACAACGGGAATGCCGTATTTGTTCTGTATAGCCGCAGCCACCGCTACCGTGCCGGGACGGCGGCGCAAACGTTCGGCCCGGTAAAGACCGTTTCCCGCGTCGCGAAAATACACTTCGCTGTGATGTGTGGTTATGTTTATATATTTCGGGGCGAACTCCCGCAACGTCTCTATCGTCCTGTTTATGGTGTCGAGCCCCTTACCTTTCAAGGGGGGCAGCACCTCGAACGAAAAAGCCGTGGAGGCGTTGTTTTTTAACAGGTCGCTTACGTTCATACGTCTTTATATGTTCCGCACATTGCTCACCGCGTTGCCCATGGGCAGCACCTTGCGCAACGCGCTTACTGTTCCTAATTTAATATTCCCACAAAAGTACGATTTTTTCGGCAATCACTTTCCTCAAAAATGGGTATTTTGCGGGCGGCGGCGCATATTTCAGCCCCCGCATAGAGCCTATGTGTTTTGGAAAAAGTATTTTCGTATTTTGAAACTTAAACCAAACAACGCTATACAATGGAAAAAATCAGAGCAGCCGTAGTGGGATACGGAAACATAGGGCATTATGTTTTGGAGGCCCTCGAAGCCGCGCCCGACTTTGAGATTGCCGGCGTGGTGCGCCGCAACATAGGGGAGAACAAGCCCGCAAGCCTCGCTAACTGCAAGGTGGTTAAAGACATAAAGGAACTCGGCAAGGTGGATGTGGCAATCCTCGCCACGCCCTCGCGCAAGGTGGAGGAGAACGCGAGGAAATACCTTACGATGGGCATACGCACGGTTGACAGCTTCGACATACACACGCAGGTGCCGGCACTGCGCCGCACACTCGATGAAGTGGCGAAAGCCAACAACTCCGTCAGCATAATTTCGGCAGGTTGGGATCCGGGCACCGACAGCATGGTGCGCGCCATGTTGCAGGCTGTTGCCCCCAAAGGCCTGACCTACACCAATTTCGGCCCGGGAATGAGCATGGGGCATACCGTTGCCGTGAAAGCCATAGACGGTGTGAAAGACGCCCTATCGATGACAATTCCCATAGGCACCGGACTGCACCGCCGCATGGTGTACGTGGAGCTGGAAAAGGGCGCGGATTTCAAAACCGTTGAAAACGCCATAAAAACCGACCCGTATTTCGCCAACGACGAAACCCATGTGCAGCAGGTGGCGTGCGTGGACTATGTTATCGACATGGGGCACGGCGTGAACCTCACCCGCAAGGGAGTGAGCGGAAAAACGCAAAACCAGCTGTTCGAGTTCAATATGCGCATAAACAACCCCGCACTCACGGGGCAGATACTCGTATGCACCGCACGAGCCGCGATGCGCCGGCAGCCGGGATGCTACACGCTCATAGAAGTACCGGTAATCGACCTCCTGTATGGGGAGCGCGAAGACTTGGTGGCGCATCTTGTATGACAAACGCGCCCGATTGAAAGAAGAAAGCCGCAACCAGGGCAGACTTGCCCAAGTTGCGGCTTTGTTTATATTATTGCCTTATGTTTTGCAAAGCTACAGGAAATCCACAACACATTGATTTGCAAAAGATTGCCCTCTTTGAGAGATATTCCATAAGTCGTTGTTTTCCAACGATTTGAAAAGGATGAAAAAAGGTCTGACGTAGTTTGGATTATATCAGACATAATTTTTCCCACATAGGACATAGTTTTTCCAATGTCCCATGCAGTTTTCGCGGTGTTTGCGAAAAGCGGCATATTGTTGACAGGCTATTCACTTTTCTTGTATTCCTTCTCTTTCTTCTTATACTTATCCGCTATATCCATCCATCTGGGTATATTTAATTCAACACCATAGAAATCTTTATAACTCTTTATAAGGTCTTTTTTCCAAGTAGCACCCTTAGAATGAGTGTCGGGATAAGTGTAGATAACTTCCTCTAAAGCAGACAAGAAGTCTTCCAAACTTTCAAAAGTCGGGTAGTCTGTCTTTTCAGAATACCAAACAGAAGGTCTTATATTAAAGATTATTCCTTTCTTGTCTTGCACTTTGACACTCCATTTTTCAGAAGGGCCGCTAATCTCCCAAATCTTCTTTAACCAGCAGTTTTCTATTATTACCTTGCCGCCATCCATCTTATACTTTATTAGCATATATGATGATTGTAACTTATAGGGCTTCTGCAGGATAAGGTTAATGAAACTGTTATAGGCTGCTATATCAAAGTTAGGACTGCCAGTGAAGGACTTAATTTCAAGCCAATCTTTGTTTTCGTCTTCCAGATTTAGCCAGAAGTCCGGGCTGGATTGTCCTTCATTGTGCTTGTGCGGTACACCGTTTTCCGTCATCCACTTATCCAGCCATTCTTCTAATATATTACCTACTACATTATTCTGGCTTACTACTATTGCTATATCCTTTAATGTGAAGGTAATTTCACCAGTGGAACCCTTAAAGCCAAAGCCCACCATCAGTTTATTATAGATTTCTTGTGCCTTATCCATATATTGCAGTTAAAAGACGCTTACAAACAGCTTCTATTACCGGAACTACTACTGTATTACCAAGCAAATCAAAACCTTCTTTCTCTCTGACATCAAACAGGTAGTCTTCCGGATAGCCAAACATTCTTAACCCTTCTCTTAATGTCAGCCTCCTTACACCGTTTCCGTCCGGCACTACTAATTTGACCATATCCATAGCCACTAAAGTAGGCGCTATCCGAGCCGGGTCCAGAACCTTGTTTATCTCAAAGCTAAGTTTGCCTGTAACTATATTATACCCTTTAGGCAATGTTTCATCCTGTTCTCTATGTGAGGATGCCACACCAGCTTCATTCACCGTTACAATTTTCTTCTTTGGATGCTCATAGACCAAATAGCCCTTAATTACCAAACCATCCAGCAAACTGTCTAATTCTTTATCTGAACAGAAAGTAGCTATCATATCCCTGGTAAGGGGCATGCCATCCATCCAATCTATTTTATATTCTTCCGCCCACTTCTTTTTCCTTCTTTCTGTAAGAATGAGGTTAAGCAGTTTCTTTTCCTTCTGTGTCGTTTCCCCTTTGATACCCAAATCCCAACTATGGATATTGTTAGCGCCTCCTCTCTTGTCCTTTATAGATTTGCCGTACAAGTCAGCTATAGGATATTTAGAAAGAAGTAATTTTGTAAGTTTTGTGTCTAAAGTGGGTTTGCCAACCTCCAGAATATCTCCCAAAGTCTTTTCCTCTATCGGAAACCCGTCTAAGTTTGGCGCTTCAGTAAAAGTTCCAACTATGTAAATGCGCTTTCTTTCTTGTGGGACACCAAAGTTTTTAGAGTTCAAAACCCTATAACTAACCCTATACCCTAGTGCATCTAAATGCTCCAAGATAGTTTTAAGTGTTTTCCCTTTATCGTGGTTTGCCAGCCCTTCTACATTTTCAAGAATGAAACCCTTTGGTTTTTTTTCTTTAAGAATACGCTCTACATCAAAGAACAATGTTCCTCTGGTATCTGCAAAACCTTCCCGCTTACCGGCAGCAGAAAAGGCTTGACACGGAAAACCGGCACATAATATGTCAAAGTTAGGTATGTTCTTTTCGTCCACCTTAGTAATATCTCCGAATATTTCCTCTCCAGGATGATTCTGTTTTAGTACGGATATTGCATAAGGCTTTATTTCCGAAGTAAAAACGCACTGCGGGGTATCACCATTAGCTATAATGGCCCGCTCCAATCCTTTTCGGATTCCTCCTATTCCAGCAAACAAATCTATGAATCTAATCATTGTAGCGTTATATGGGCAACAACTCCATTAAAGGTTTTCGATACAAAACTACACAAATAAAGCAAAAATCCAGCTTTCCGGAAAGGATTTTATGGTTATTTATAATTATAGGGCTTCATTGTGTATTCCACCTTCCTCCTCCACAAATGCCGGTATCTCTATACACGGGATGAACCGCAGAACAGACTCCGCGTTTTTGCCTTTTGGATGTATTACGACGCAAGCCCACCTGTTTTTCACAAGACGCTGATTTGCAGCACTTTGTCCTCTTCCAACAGTTCCTTGTATGTTTTTGTTTTTCAATATGTTGCAATCGGGCAAAAAAGGTCCGATGTAGTTTGAATTATGTCTGATGTAATTTTTTCTATGTCCTATGTAGTTTTTCCTACATACGATGTAGTTTTGGCGGTATTGGTTTTGCGGAAATTGTAGGGGCGTATGGCATACGCCCTGTACGCAACCGTATGAGCCACGCCGCAAACACCGCATATCATTGCTGCATCTTCACAAAATCGGCGCAATCAGGGCGTATGCAATACGCCCCTACGGCGGCACAAATCATTGACTAATCACACTTTATTTATTCGCCGTTACCACTTTTCACTTGAACTTCGCCAAAACCAAAGGCACGCCCAACGTAAACTCCGTGAAATCGGCCTTGAACTTGTGGGCTTTCACGTTAAGCCCCACCTGCATTCCCGCAAGGCGCGGAAAGGCGTAGCGCACGCCTATGCGCTCGTAAAACGGAAACTCTTTTCTCACCTCATTGTCATCCCTGCCCAAATGGCGATATAGGTAACGCCCTATTTCCATTGATGCAGAAATGCGGCGGTAGAACACCTCGTGCTTCAGAGCTATTCCGTACGAAACGTTGTCGTGCTTCAAGTCCCAACCGTCAGCCTTGTCGACTTGCGCAACGCGGTTGGCGTAGGTTGCGCAAAACAGGTCGAAGCCCACACCCGTGGCCCACCGCCGGGCATAGCGGCACATAATATCCGCCTGAAAAGACCACGCGGCATACATGCGGAAACGCCCGGTGCGGTAACGAGGTTCTCCGGGCGGGGTGTAGTACTGCGTCTTCATCCAATCTTCGTTAAGGGTTTTCGCCCCTATACCGCCGGTGAAATTCATGTACAAATATTTCCGGAAATCCCTGTGCGAAACCTTTTTGTGCCGTGCAAGAGTTTCATGGTAAGGCTCGTAAACCACGCCAAGGAACGGTCCCAGCATATTAGCCCCTTTGTTAGGACGGTTGAGCGCACCGTTGCTGTGATGGAAGAACCTCAGCCCGCCGCGCACGCCCCATTTGCGGTCAAAGTGCCATGTGGCATAAAGCGAGGCGCTGAAGTAAACGAGCCACCTCGAACCTATAAGTTCGTTGTCGGCATTGTTATGCGGGTTGTATTTGGTGCGGCTGTAGCCAATGCCTATTCCGAGCGCGTAGCCGGCGTCCCATTTCGCTGAACGCGCCACCGGGCGCAAAAACTTGGAATAGAGCGTGAGAATGTTTCCCATGCGCGATGTGTAGTCCACAGCCTGCGCCAATCCCCATGCCGGGTCGGGCGAACGGCGCATGGTCACTCCGTGGTCGAAGTCGTATTGCAGCCCCACGGCAAACTGGGGGAAATTATAGTCCTCGGCATATCCGCAACTGTCTGAGGGCAACGGTGAATAAAGCACCTCGGCACTTACCGAAAATGCGTCCTTGCCCTTGAGCCACATACGCTCGTAGCGGTCGACGGCAAGGGCACGCGCCGGCATAAGCGAAATACTCGCGCCGAAATGTGGCACACTATCCTGCCCGCGAGCCTTTTCGCCCGCAAGGCATACGGCAAGCACCGCCGCACATAGCACAGCAAGCCTCATTCCACCTGTCTTTTTATCCATTCCACTATCAAATCCACGGCAAATTCCTGCTCCGCCGCCGAAAGCCGCCGCCCTTTCGGAATGCCATGCCATTTCTCAAAACAACCGCGGCAACAACAGGCCGTGGCGTGCTGCGCGATGAAAACGGGGTGCAGGCCGTGGCGCATCGGAGTCTGTTTGCCGTCATTGGGAATCACCGCCGGAGCAAGCCGCTTTGCCACAATCTCTGCGGCATGAAGCCTTATAAGCGCAAAGCCTTTGCTGCGAACGTAATCTTTCTCTCCGCCGTTAAGCGCAAAGCTACTGCGAAAACGCGACCTTGCAAGTCTTTCAAGGGCGTTGCCCACACTTTCAAACTCACGCACACAATCGTTTTCCTTCGCTTCGGTTTCCCAAAACGTGGAGAACAAATCACCACAATATTCCCCTTCGTTTTTTTTCATTGCACTACCTAAAAACACAACAGCCCCACTTTGCCACACCCATAGGCGGACAAGCGAGACTGTTTTCTGTTTACACCCACAAAAGGCCTTGCTGTTTTATCTTACAGCGAAGAAATATCCGCCCTGAGTTGCAAGACGCGCCTTGTAAACGCCCTCGTCGTTGAGCGCAAAGTCCATCACATTGCCCTTTACCTTGGCTTTTATGCTGCCGTCGCCGTTGAAACGGAACAACTCCTTGCTCTCGCCGTCCTTAACCTGCATCCACGAATCGTCTTTTTCGTTGTGGATAAGCTCGGTTACCTCACCATCGGGGGCAGTTATGCGGTAGCCGTCTTTTAGGTACGTAACGGCATAATACTTGCCATCCTTGCCCATAATGCTCTCGGTATGCCCGGTTTTGTAAGCCACAGGATTGCTGCCGCTCCAAAACTCGATTGTATTCAGTACCAGCGCGTCAGCCACGGCGCACACAGCGTAGGCGGGAGATATGAGAATGAAGATTATCTCGTTGAGAAACTTTATGTCTGTTGCATCTTTGTTCCACCGTGCTAGCTTGTTGAACAGGCTGAAACTGCCCACGCACGAAGATGTTATCACGCTTGCCGCCATAAACAGCGCGGCCACTTTAAGATGTCTGATTTTCATGAAGCTATTTCTTTTTACAGTTAATGTGTATTTATTTCCGGTGTAAAAATAAGAAAATGCCGGCACGCACACGCACTGCCATTCGTTTTTAACACAAAATAAAATTGAGCTACATCCCCGATCACATGCACATCGGCAAACCACGAAAAAAAACGCACAACTCAATTTGCACAACAACCGCCAATTGCCGGCATAATCAAAAAGCAAATCCCGCGCACATCGAAAACATGCCGGGATTTTACTTTGTACACCTGATAGGACTCGAACCTACACATCGCAAGACACCAGATCCTAAGTCTGGCGCGTCTACCAATTCCGCCACAGGTGCGTTGCGTTTGGAGTTGCAAAGTTAGCAATATGGCGGCAAATAACAAAGTCAAGCGGAGGTTATTTGCTATTTAAAGTTTTTATTGCGGTTTCAATTATCGTGTCCGTTCCGCGTTGGTAGTCTTCTGTTGTAATGTTCACCTTTACGTCCGGCTCTATCCCTTCTTCGTTTGCGCGCATTTTCGCGTCATACATGGGGCATGCCGAGAACCTCACGCCCCATCCGTTGGGCAGTTCTGAACTGAACGGCATCCCCGCCCCGCCGCCCGTCTTGTCGCCAACGGTTTTCACGTGGGCAAGTTCCTTCATGAACATCACGAACGTGTTGGCCGCGCTGTATGTTTGGCGGTTGGTGAGTATGACTACCGGCTTAAGCCACCGTATTCCCGCTGCGGGACTTAGGTAAACGGCTTTGGGCGAAGAGAAGTCATTGTGCCCTTTTCCGTTTTTGTGGCGGATATACCCCACAAGGGTCTTGGCGTTCACAAAGTGCGAGGCGAGTTTCTCGGCAGACGTTATCATGCCTCCGCCATTGTTCCTCACGTCTATGATCAAAGTTTTGCACAGTGCAAAGTGGCGCAGTATTTCGCTAACGTTGCCGCCGCCTATTGCGTTCTCGAACGTAGCAACCCTCATGTAGCCGATATCCTTGCCTAACTTGCGATATTTTATTCCTGCGGCAATGCGGTAGTCTGTACCCATGTATATGCGCAGTATGGAGTCGCTGAAATTTGTTGGGTAGTCCTCAAACCATTTCCAGTAGCGTGCCATGTCGTGCGAGGCGGTGAGGTTCACGTGTCCGTCGCGAAGCTCGGCGAGCATTTGCGCGCAAAGTCTGAAAAGCTGCTCGCTCGTCATGTTTGGCTTAACCTGTGGCTTGTAGCGCGAATAAACCTCGCTCCAATCAACGCCATACTGCTCCTTTTTCTCATTGAAGAAGCAATAGCGGCTGTCGAGAATTTTCCACAGAAAGTCGAAGTTACCGCCGGGCGTATCGGGCGGCGTGTCTTCGGTTATGCAGGAGGCGAGTGCTATGCAGAGCGTTGCCAGATATATTGCAAGGCGTTTCATGTTGCTACAATATGTATTTGTGCGAGTCGCCGTCTTTTTGTTTCACAAGGCGAAAGTGTTTCACATAGCCTATCATGAACACATTGCTCCATGCGTGGCTTTTCAGATGGTTCACGTGGCTCTGGCGTATGTCGCAACGCCATCCTATACGCAATATGCCCGCCCCGATAGGGGCATCGAGCGTGAGCAGGTTGCGAAACGTTGGCGCGTTTCCCAACCATGTGCCACAGATGTTGTGGTCGTAGTGTCCGAGCGAGAACATTTCATAGTACGACTGCCCATAGGCGGGAGAGAACATAAGTCCCAGCAGCGGCGTGTCGAACTGGTAGCGTGCCGAAAACGTGCGTCTTAGGAGCCTGAACCTATATATCGCCATTGCCGAGGCGGCTATGTCGGCAGACAGTTTTGCCTGGGCGGGGTTGTTGCCGTTGCGTGTGTTGTAAACCGCGCCAATGCTTGCACCGGTCTGCACGCCGGCAAGAACGCGCAGGTTTTGCAACGGTTTCCAATTATAATGCCACGCTATACGCCAGTCGAAATCGCCGGCAAGGTAATTGGCGTCGTGGCCCGGACTGTGCGAAACACTGAAGTTCCCCTCGAAAAATTGCTGGGTGCTGACCCTGCCGTTCATTTTTTTCGTCAAGCGCATGGACTCGTGGAGAAAGCGCAGCTCCGTTCCCGTGTATTCAAAAGGCGAAAGGTATGTCTCGAGCCTGTTTACGCCGCCAATGCCAATCATGTTCGAGCGCATGGTATAGCGGTTTGCATCGCTTTGCGCAACGGCGTTCGGCGCAACATGCAAACTTGCGAATGCGGCACACAGGGCAAATAATATGCTTTTTGCTTTCAACGGCATAGATGCCTACAAAGTTAAGAAAAAACGCGCATCCGCATATATTTTGCACAAAATAAGTGTTATATAAAAAATCTCTTGATTTACAACTCCTTATTCAAATAATAAAAGTTTTTGCCGGCTTCTGTTTTTCTGTGGGTTATAAAGCAGAGAAAAAAGGTCTGATGTAGTTTTTCCTATGTCTGATGTAATTTTTTCTACATAGGACATTGTTTTTCTTATATCCCATGTGGTTTTTATGGCATTTGTCGGAATTACCTTTTACCGATTATTTGTATTTTCGCGTATTGATATGAAACGGATTGTATTTTTCATTTTCGCGCTTGCAATATTCATTGCAGCAAACGCGCAGGAATACGGATACAGGCGAATACCTGTGGCAGCCGACGGGAACACCGCCACGGCCGAAGACACGGGGAGTGTTGCAACCCTTATGCCGCGCCTTTGGATGCCCGAGCCTTTTTACATGAGTCCCTGGCAACTGCACGAGGGTTTCAACGCGCAACTTGGCATGAGTGTCAGTGTAGGCTTAGGCAAACATTCTCCACGCGGCGTGGGCTTTGGCAGCAACGCCGCCTTTGTTTACGCCATGCCGTTTGGCGAGAAACTTGCCTTTGCCGGAGGAGTGAAAATGCAAACGCTCGATTGGGGCGGATGGAAAATGCGCAACGCCTCGGCTTTTGGTGTGGCAGCCTATAAGCTTAACGAACGCATGAACATTTACGCTTTTGGCGAGAAAAGTCTCGTGCCCTACAAACAGAGATTTCACAATTGCCCGGACTTTGGCGAAGACCGCTGGGGCGGAGCCGTGGACTTCAAGCTTGGCAACCATGTGTTTGTGCAATTCGGCGTTTCGCAAAGCAGAATGAACTATTAGCCGGCAGCAAGCCATGGCAAAATCCACGGACTTTCTGATGAATAACCGCCGTATGCTCGAGACGGAATACAAATACGAGCAAGAGACCTTTAGGCGCGAGACAACCGTTATGCCTTTAGGCAGAAAGATTAAGCGCGGAATTTGCTGGTTTCCGCTAAGGGTGGGACGCAGTTACTACAATTCGCTAAACCAGCTTTCGATAGAGATTTTCCGCACCGCCGACACCGACATCGACCACAATTTCGAGTACGGCAAACCCGTGTGCTTTTTCACGCTCGATGCAAACGAAACCCCGCATTTCATGAAATTCACCGCCACGGTAAGCTATGCCGAGGGCGACCGCATGGTGGTTGTTGTGTCGGCAACGGACGCTGTTATTGCCATAGAGAACGCCGAACGGCTTGGTGTGCAGCTTTTTTTCGACGAAACAACATACCGTCTCATGTTCCGTGCGCTCGACAACGCCATCGCCGCAAAAGACAACCGCCTTGCCGAACTGCGCGAGATATTCCACGGAACACAGAAGCCGGCAAAATCAACCCCATTCCCAACACCAATACCGTGGCTCAACCCTTCGCAACGCCAAGCCGTGAACGAGGTGTTGAGAGCAAAGGATGTGGCAGTGGTGCACGGACCTCCGGGAACGGGAAAAACCACAACGCTTGTAGAAGCTGTATATGAAATTCTGCGCCGTGAGAGCCAGGTTATGGTGTGCGCACAAAGCAACATGGCGGTTGACTGGATTAGCGAGAAACTTTCAGACAGGGGCGTTAACGTGTTGCGCATAGGAAATCCCACGCGGGTGAACGACAAAATGCTTTCGTTCACCTATGAGCGGCGCTTCGAGGCCCATCCCTGCTATCCGCAGCTTTGGGCAGTGAGGCGGGCAATAAGGCAGCTCTATTCGCAGAAGGGCGATGCCGAGCGAAGGCACCAAAAAATTTCACGTTTGCGCGACAAGGCAACAGAACTTGAACTTTCCATTCATTCCTCGCTCATGAACACGGCAAGGGTTGTTGCGTGCACGCTGGCAGGGGCGGCAAACCGCGTGCTCGACGGCATGAAGTTTCACACTCTTGTTGTTGACGAGGCGGCACAGGCTTTGGAAGCGGCGGTGTGGATTCCGCTGCAAAAATGCCACCGCCTTATCCTCGCCGGCGACCACCGCCAACTGCCGCCTACCGTTAAAAGCGCCGCGGCTGCAAAGGGAGGACTTGGCAAAACACTCATGGAAATCCTTGCAGAGGAGAAGCCGGAGTGTGTGTCGCTTCTCAATGTGCAGTATCGCATGAACGAAGCCATAGCCCGCTTTTCGAGTGAAATGTTTTACGGCGGACAGCTTGAAAGCGCGCCCGAGGTGAAAACGCGCGGCATTCTCGACTTCGACACACCGGTAAGTTGGATCGACTCTTCGGCGGTTGACAGCAAGGAAGAGTTCGTTGGCGACACCTATGGCAGGATAAATCGCGCCGAAGCCGTGTTAACGCTCAACACACTGAAGAAATACATAGCCGACATAGGAAAGGAAAGGCTGCTCGACGAAAATATAGACATGGGAGTTATATCTCCCTACAAAGCGCAAGTGCAGCTGCTGCGACGTATGTTCGGACGCGACGCATTTCTTCGCCCGTTCAAAAGCAGGATAACGGTGAACACCGTAGACGGTTTTCAGGGACAGGAGCGCGACATAATTGTAATAAGTCTTGTAAGGGCAAACGAAGACGGAAACATAGGTTTCCTTTCCGACATTCGCAGAATGAACGTGGCAATAACACGGGCGAGAATGAAACTTTTTATTCTCGGAAACGCCGAAACCCTAAGGAAACATCCGTTCTACCACAAGCTTTACGAATATGTGTACAAGTTAGGGACAAGCAGCCTGTAAAATTCGGCCATGATTGCGCAACTTTGCCATATTGCCGCCATTTTATTTTGTTCGTGCAATGCGGTTCGTGCGGCGACGTAAAGGGCGTATGGCATACGCTCCTACAAATGGTGCAAAACCAATATAGCTAAAACTATATTTGATGTAAGAAAAACTACATAGGACATAGAAAAAATTATATCGGACATAATTCAAACTACATCAAACCTTTTTTCTCCGTTCTCAAGCTGCGTAAAAACAACTTGTTACAACAGGCGCTCTTTACACGGTTGTTTTTCCGGTAACCGGCATCTTACACAATAACATGGTTTAACCGAACTTTTAGGAAAGCATAAAAGCCTGCACCTTTCAATGCAAAAGGCGCAGGCTTTTATTTTGGAATTACTTTTGAAAGCTAAAGAATCGACTTAATGCGCAGCATGGCTTCTTTCGCATCGTCGTGGCTTCCGAAGGCCGTGAGGCGTATGAAGCCCTCACCGCTCGGTCCGAAACCCACGCCGGGGGTTGTAACCAATGCCGCATTGTTGAGCAATTTGTCGAAAAACGACCATGAAGTTTCCCCATGCGGTATTTTCACCCAAAGGTATGGCGAGCAAACGCCACCGTAAACAGTGAACCCGATGGCTTCGAGCGACTGTTTCATATGCGAGGCGTTTTTATGATAGTAGTTTATGTTATTCTCTATTTCCGCCCTGCCCTGTGGTGTGTATATTGCCTCAGCCCCACGCTGCGATATGTATGATGCGCCATTGAACTTCGTTGTCTGCCTGCGTCTCCACATTTGGTTCAGCACCGATTCTCCCGCGCCATCACCTTTTACCGTTATATCTTTTGGCACTACCGTATATCCGAGTCGCACACCCGTGAAACCGGCTGTCTTGGAGTAGCTGCGAAATTCTATGGCGCATTTTTTTGCACCCTCTATCTCGTAGATGGAATGCGGCGTGTCGTCGGTGATAAACGCTTCGTATGCCGCATCGAAAAGGATGAGCGAACCGTTTGCAAGGGCATAGTTCACCCACGCCGTAAGCTGCATTTTCGTAAGTGTGGTTCCGGTGGGATTGTTGGGGTAACAAAGGTAAATAAGGTCAAGTGTACGGTCGGGTATCTCGGGCGAAAAGCCGTTTGCCTCCGTACACGGAAGAGTTACGATATTCTCGTGCGAGCTACCTAAAAGCCTGCCGGCGTGTCCGCTCATCACATTGCTGTCCATGTAAACCGGATAAACGGGGTCGGTAAGCCCTATTACGTTGCCATTGCCAAAGAGATCTACTATGTTTCCCGTGTCGCTTTTTGCGCCGTCGCTAATGAAAATCTCGTCAGGCTCGATGTTCATGCCACGGCGTTTGTAGTCGAATTCCGAAATCTTGCTGCGCAGGAAGTCATATCCCTGCTCCGGGCCGTAGCCGTGGAAAGTGGCGGCGTTTGCCTCATCGTCCACCGCCTTGTGCATGGCTTTCACCACCTCGGGCACGAGGGGAAGCGTAACATCGCCTATGCCAAGACTTATCACTCGCTTCTCAGGATTGCTTTCCTTGTATTGCGCCACCCTGCGGGATATTTCCGCAAAAAGATAGTTTTGCGACAGTTGTTTGAAATTGTTGTTTGCCTTTATCATTTCTGTGTCGTGTTTTTGTTTCAGATTTCAATTTGTCCCTCATACACCGTTTCGGCAGGGCCTGTCATTATCACGTCTCCGTTTGCGGGCGAGTTTTCTATTTGCAGCTCTCCCCCATCGAGAACCAACGAAACCTTGCCGTCAACCAACCCGCATTCTTTGGCAGCGGCAAACGTTGCGCACGCTCCTGTTCCACACGCCATTGTTATGCCCGAGCCACGTTCCCAAACGCGCATTCTTATTTTTGACGGCGACAAAACTTGCGCAAATTCCACGTTTGTACGGTTTTCAAACCATGGATGATGCTCGAAGAGCGGTCCTATCGCGGCTACATTAAACTTGTCGGCGTTATCAACGAAAAACACGAGATGGGGGTTGCCCATTGATACTGCTGTGCCGTTCATCGTTATGTTGCCGGCGTTTATCGGGCGGTTCACAAAAGGCGTAGGGTCTCCGCCGAGCGCAAGGATTTCAGACTTGCCCATGTCAACGCTAACGCTGTTCACCTTGCCGTTTTCAACGTGCAGATTTAGTGTTTTTATTCCCGAAAGCGTTTCGAGCGTAACCTTGGTTTTGGCTGTAAGTCCTTTGTCGTAAACGTATTTTCCCACGCAACGGCTTCCGTTTCCACACATCATGGCCTCGCTTCCATCGGCGTTGAATATTCGCATGCGGAAATCAGCCTTTTCCGAGCGGCTTATAAGAATCAGCCCATCGCTCCCTATCCCGGTGTGAAAGCGACTCCATTTTACGGCAAGCCTTTCGGGATACTCTATTGGAAACCTGTCGGTATCGACATATATATAATCGTTGCCGGCACCATGCATTTTTGTAAATTCAACTATTCTTCCCATGGCACATTCAAGCATTTATATGCACATCTTTCACCGCGCGTCCCGAAGGCTCGTTTTGGTTTTTGAACGATGCGTCCCATGCAAGCGCCTCTGCGGTGGAACAAGCCACGCTTGGCACACTCGGCACACTCTTGGCTGCGCTCTCGCTCGGGAAATGGCTCTCGAATATAGTGCGATAAAAGTACTCCTCCTTGTTGCGCGGCGGATTTATCGGGAAACGCTCTGCGGCGTGCGCCATCTCCTCATCGGAAACGGAATTTGAGGTAATTTCTCTAAGAGTGTCTATCCAGTTATATCCCACTCCGTCGCTGAACTGTTCCTTCTGCCTCCACGCCACCTGCTCGGGCAGCATGTCAGAAAACGCCTCGCGCAAAATCTTTTTCTCTATGGTGTTTCCGGGACACATCTTAGCCTCGGGATTAATGCGCATGGCAACATCGAGAAAGTCCTTATCGAGAAACGGCACACGCCCCTCCACGCCCCACGCTGCAAGGCTCTTGTTGGCGCGGAGACAATCGTAGAGATACAACTTTTCGAGCTTGCGCACGGTTTCTTCGTGGAAGGCTCTTGCATTCGGGGCTTTGTGGAAATACAGATAACCTCCGAACACCTCGTCTGCCCCTTCGCCGCTCAGAACCATCTTAATGCCCATGCTCTTTATTACCCTCGCCAAAAGATACATGGGCGTTGAGGCGCGCACTGTGGTAACATCATATGTCTCTATGTGGTAAATCACATCGGAAAGTGCATCGAGTCCCTCTTGCAGAGTGTAGTTTATCTCATGATGCACGGTGCCAATGTAGTCTGCCACAAGTTTTGCCTTGACAAGGTCGGGCGCGCCCTTGAGTCCTATCGCGAACGAGTGAAGCTGCGGCCACCATGCCTCAGACTTACCGCTTTCCTCTATTCGCCTCGAAGCATATTTTTTTGCCACCGCCGAAATCACGGAACTGTCAAGTCCTCCACTAAGAAGAACGCCGTATGGCACATCGCTCATCAGCTGCCGTCTCACCGCCGCCTCGAGCGAATTGCGCAATTCCAAAACCGATGCGCCGTTGTCCTTTACGTTGTCATAGTCGGTCCAATCTCTTTTGTACCATCTATGGAATTGCCCATCGCGGCTGTCGTAGTAATGTCCCGGAGGAAATGTTTTGTATTCATCACAAAAGCCCTCGAGGGCCTTAAGTTCGGAGCCGAAATAAACACGTCCCTCTTTGTCGCGCCCTATATATAATGGTATTATGCCTATATGGTCGCGCCCTATCATGAAACAGTTTTTTTCCTCGTCATAAAGCACAAAGGCGAAAATTCCGTTTATATCCTCGAGAAAGTTCATGCCTTTGTCGCGATATAGCGGCAGTATAACCTCACAGTCGGAACCTGTTTGGAAATCGTACTTACCCTTGTATTTCTCGCGTATTTCCTGATGGTTGTATATTTCGCCGTTCACCGCCAGAACCTGCTTGCCATCGGGGGCGAACAACGGCTGCTTGCCCGACTGCGGGTCAACTATCGACAATCGTTCATGGGCAAGTATGGCTGTCTTTCCGCAATATATGCCCGACCAGTCGGGCCCGCGATGGCGCAGGCGCGATGACATTTTCAAAACTTTTGAGCGAAGCGACTTGTCATGCCCCTCGCAATTCAGAATACCTGAAATTCCACACATAGCACTTTGTTTTTTGCTCACGCCGCCCACCGTTGCACTGGGGCGGTTTGTAACTTTATAACGCAAAAATACAAAGAAGAGATGCAAGTTTCCATGTTTTCGCTCAAAAAAATATGATTTTTCTTCGCCCAAACCTTTTTTGCTGCCTAAAGTTGCGTTTTAACGGCATAAAATGCGCTTTCGCATTTTTGGCATACCTTTTACCGGCGCACCTTAGTAATTGTCGCCAACCGGGAACGGATAACTAAAAATTCTATTGCTGTCAGCTAAAACTCTAAATAGCATACAACGCCTTTCCGCAATGCACATAAGCAGGCGTTGCGGATGAATTTTTGAAAAAGAAAGCCCCCTTAGTCAAAAAAAGTCGGTTCAGGAGGCCTTTTCTTTGCAATACAGGCGTATGAACATGAATATACCGTTGAAACGGAGTTTTTAAGGGATGGCTGAGTGCTTGAAATTCTTGCAGTGGCGAGGTTTGCGGTAAGGTTTGTAAGTTAATGCTTTATACAACGTTATGGCGGCCGGAAAAAAGGTCTGATGTAGTTTTTTCTATGTCTGATGTAATTTTTCCTATGTCCTA
>ERZ808240.2696-NODE-2696-length-18757-cov-4.539568_pt1 | contig 18757 bp, 14 predicted proteins | sample MGYA00521084_ERZ808240 | MGnify/ENA primary metagenome ERZ808240 (study PRJEB31516, sample SAMN03275571) | gut metagenome | biome: mammalia-associated habitat; material: feces | host: Papio cynocephalus | place: Kenya | collected 2012-08-06 ... | reverse complement strand
GCCGGGATGGATGATGAAGCGCTGACGCTGTTTCGGCGGCGCAATATTGGCTTCGTCTTTCAGAATTACAATCTCGTTCCGATGCTGAGCGTACAGGAAAACATTGTTCTGCCTGTGGAGCTGGACGGGCATACCGCAGAACGCAGTTTTCTGGAGGACATCGTTTCCATGCTGGGGCTGAAAGACCGATTGTACGCCATGCCGAATACGCTTTCGGGCGGCCAGCAGCAGCGCGTCGCCATTGCCCGCGCCCTGATTACCAAACCGGCTATCATTCTGGCCGACGAGCCTACCGGAAGTCTGGACAGCCAGACCAGCGCGGATGTGCTGGAGCTGCTTCGGCGCAGCAGCCGCCAGTTCCACCAGACCGTCGTAATGATTACTCACAATGACGCCATCGCCCGCCTTGCGGACAGAATCGTTCGCATTGGTGACGGCAGGATCGTGGGATGAGGGGCGGTGCCATGAAGAAGGAGATTCCCCCCATCGTAAAGACGATTGCCAAACGGGATATGCGTCTTGGCAGCATCAAAAATGTATTCTCCCTGCTGACAGTCTGCCTTGTGACGGCGCTTCTGCTGTCGCTGGCACTCTATGAGAGCGGCTATGAAACAGCAAAGGACAGAGCCGCCGCAGGACAGCCGCAGGTCGTTTTCTGCGACCTCTCCGCACAGCAGGCTGCGCTTCTTCAAGCGGATGAAGATATTACCTCCATCACCCTGGACGAATCAGGCAGCGGCTTGGATGCGTCGGTTACGCTTTTCGGCGCAGAGAAAATGACGCAGACCGGCTTTTCAGATTATGTTACGGAGATCAGTGCAAAGTACGGCATCCGTCACGCGGTAAAGAACACCATGTTTCTGGACAGCTTATCGGACGGCAGCCTGTTCAGCTCCGAACGGCTGCTCCTTGTGGGCGTGGCGCTGTTTGTCCTGCTGGTCAGCGCACTGGTGATCTACAACATCTTCTACTTGTCCATAGCGACGCAGATCCGTCAGTTCGGGCAGTTCCGCACCATCGGAATGACCGCAAAGCAGATCGGCGGCATCATCCGCGCCGAGCGGAAGCTGCTGTGCAGGCGGGCAATCCCGGCTGGCCTGGTGATTGGAACGTTCGTCGGTTACTTATTGCAGCCCAAAGGCTTTGCGTGGAAAGCCGCGATACGGTGGGGCGCCGTGACCGCGCTGGTGGTTGCGCTGGCGGTACAGCTTGCGCTCAATCAGCCCGCCAAAATCGCCGGCAGTATTCCCCCCGCCTGTTCCGCAAGGTTTTCAGAGGGCGCGTCCGAAGGCCGCGCACCGCGAAACAGGCCGCGGAAGCTGTCCGCATGGGGACTTGCCCGAATCCATGTGACCGCGGGCCGCAAAAGAGTGATGGTATCCGTGCTTTCTCTGGCCCTCAGTGGGCTGCTGTTTACTCTGGCCGCGACCTATACGGCCTCCGTGGACGCGAAGGCCATCGTGGAGCGCGAGCTTTATCAATATGGTCAATTTGTGGTAGAAGAATCGGGAATGTACGCACAGTCCGCGCCGGAGTTGGATGAATTGTCCGCCCAGATCACAAAACTCCCCGGTGTGCGGGGCGTCAGAAAAGTCACCGAAGCCGGCGTCAACTGGTCTGCGGGCGGCACCGGCGACGCGGATCAGCTCTCCATCATCGAAGCGGACGATATGCCGATGATCCAGCCGTTTGTCAGAAGCGGCGAGGCCGATTATCAGCGGTTGGTGACTGGGAACCGAATCTTCGCAGTGGACGGCGCGGAGGGTATTTCCCTCGGCAGTTCTGTTGCGCTGACCTTTGAGGATGGCACAACTCGGCAATACACGGTCGGTGCGATTCTGGACGGTAACATTTACCATGACACAGCGCTGTACGGCGGCTGGTTTCTGCTTCCGCGGGAGCTGCTGCCCGAAACGCCGGGGATGTTTGCGATCTCTGCAAAGCTGATTGTGGACGCGGACAATGCTGAAATGAGCAATGTCGAAGCTGGCTTGCGGGATTTGCTCCAAACCTCCGGTCAGGCAGCCTTGACTACAAAGCAGGAGGCCATCATTGAAAAGGATGCCGCCATTCGTCAAGTCAGCCTGTCCGTTGTGGGAATCACGCTGCTGTTCCTCTGTTTCAGCATCCTGACCTTTGCCAACACGATCCTGATGAACATTGCTGTTCGGAAAAACGAGTACGCCATGCTGCAATCCATCGGCATGACCTACCGGCAGGTTCGGGCCATGCAGGTCATGGAGAGTATTCTGGAAGCTGGCATGGGCTTTGCTGTTACGCTGGCGCTGGGCATTATTCTCGGAATCGGGATGATTCAGGCTTTGACGCGCATGGGGATGTTCTATCTGACCTATACGTTTCCGTTTGCCATGTTCGCCCTGTACTGCGCCGTCACGGTGATCGTCCTGTTTGCCATCACGTTCCTTGCCTTCAATTCCATGCAGAAAGCGCCGCTGGTCGAGCGTATGCGGGCGGCAGAGTAAATAAGTCACTCTGCATCCTGTTTCGAATCATTCGGAAACGCAAAAAGGAGAATCGTCATGAAAAAACAAATTAGGAAAATGAACCTGCTTGCCTGGACTGCCGCTATGACGCTCAGCCTGACAGCCTGCGGAGGCAGCGCAACCCCCTCTGCTTCTGCCCCGGAAGCAAGCAATCCTCCCGCGCAGTCCGAAGTCACAGCCCCGACTGCACCGGAGCGCAGCATTACTTATTCCATGCTGCTGGGCGGCAAGGAAACGACAGTCTATCTGGATGTCAGCGACGAGGAAATCACGCTTTGGGACAGCGCCTCCTCCGGTCGGATCATCGCAGCCGCCAAGTACATCCGGTCAATGCCCGGCGCGGCAGAAGCATTGCGGGACTGCGACTTCACCGATCTTGACGAAGACGGCAACAGCGACCTGACCGCGGAATTTGCCTTTGCCGATGGCAGCACGGCCAGCCTTGTCTGGTTTTATGCGGACGGCGGGCTGGTCTGCAACGAGGAATTTTCCAGACTCTCCGGTGAACAGCCCGCTGCCGGGACAGATGAAGCAAATGGAAGAGCCGAAGAAAATCTGAAATGAAAGGGACAACTTGAGATCACGCGCCGCATGGACGATTATGCGTGTATGTGAAGTGGCATGAAGAATTTATATACGCGGGACACAGGCGAAACGCCGCCGCCCAGGCTCTTTTATGTACGAGCGGCTTTGGTTCGTTCTGCTATGGCCCTCTAAAGGCCGGCCTCAAACGCGCGGCCGCGCGGGGCGGCGGAAGGACACGGCAGATGCATGGATTTCCCGCGTCCGCCGGTCGGATTTTCGGGCCTCCGCGGCTTTGAGAGATTCATCCGGGAGCCACCGCGCATGCTTCCGTTTGCGTATAGCGGCTGCTTTTCATCAGGCGGGGACCCTGCGTGAAGCCATTCGCGCCGCCGTTCCAATTGCCGGGACATCAATAATGGATCACATTTTTCGCGTGGCGGATTCTTTCCAGCACAGGCTGCGCCTGTGCTGATTGAAAATAAGCCAGAGTTGTTTCCGGGAGCATGGCTTTCAGAGTGTCCCAGTCTCCTGTCTGCAAAGCGGCACGGACAGTCGAGGCGCTGATGAGTCTCCCGTCAGCGGCCTTCCGTGGAATAATTTCAAGGTCAATGCCGCTTTTGGGAAGTTCTTCTTCCATGACGGCATTGTACCGCGCGGTGACCGTGCTGGTCAGTTCCTCTCCGACAAAGCGTTTGCGGATCCCCAGCGCTTCCGCGATCCTGGCAAATATCGCGGCATCCAATCGCGCGTGAGCCTCAATGGCGGCTTCGCTGTCTTTCAGAAAATAACTGGGAAAGGTAGCTTCGCTGATCAGATAGGGGCCGGATTCGTGAAGAATGACGTTGGGGAGATCCGCGGTGCCCTGGCGAACCAACTCCATGCGTACAGGAAAGGGAACCAGAGAAGCATCCTCGCTGAGAACAAACAGATGGAGCGTATCACAGGCCGCGGCGGCAGCTTCAACCAGATACCGGTGCCCCAGTGTAAAGGGATTGGCATTCATGACAACCGCGCCGGAGCAGCCGGAACGGGCCGTCCTTTTCAAATTGCTCAGGTAATCGGGAAATCCGCCGCGCCGGTTTTCCAGAAAGGACACAACGCCGTCTATGCGGACGATTTCATAAAATCCCAGGCTTTGAAAAAACCGCGTGGTGTTTACCTTGGTATAAACAAATAAATGGGTGTTTCCTCTGTTGACCTGAAACTCTGTCAGGTGCGAGACGATCGTGTTGAGCAGCCCTTCCCCCTGATGCGCCTGCTCGACCGCAAAGCACCGCAGCGTCTGGCCGAAGCAGCTGCCCGTGGCGATGACGCGGCCGTCCTCGTCCAGGGCGGCGCAGATATAATCCAGATTTTTGTCCCGCGTCAGTCCTTCTTCGGAAAGCAGGGCGTCGATCTGAGACAGCAGGCGCTTGTCCCGGGGGGAGACACAAGTAAGAGTATAGTCAGACATCATGACCGATTCCTTTCCGCTGATTTGCAGGGTGACCGGACGGGCAAGCCGTCACAGGAGATCAAAGCGCTCCGGAGCGCACAGGGGAGTTTGAGATACTCGCGTTCTCTTCCTTCAAAAAGTGCAGCATCAGCGTCATGGTCAGCAGATCGGCGCAGCCTCCCGGAGAGAGATTATCCCGGACAAAGCGCTCATCCAGCTGCTCCAGGGTGCCGCGGTCGGGAAACGGAGCCGTTTCCAGCAGGGCGGCGACGGCCCTCGCGGTCTCCCGCTGCTTTTTCAGGCCGCCCCGGTGGATCATGTTCGTATCCGTCGTTTCAGCGATGAGGGACAACAGCGCGGCGCAGGCGGCGTCGTTGACATCCAGCCCTTCCGCCAATCCGGCCTCCAGCTTGGGAAGACCGGAGCGCAGCACCGCCGGATATCCGGCGGCAGCCTGTCCGCGGGCTCCGGTGATGCCGTGCTCCCGATAGAGAACGCTCCCTACGGTATCTTCGGGGCGGTCGAGATCCGTCATCAGCTCCGCGCACATCTCCGCGCATACCGACAGAACGGTACCCGGCTCACGCCAGGCCTCCCGCTCCAGCCGGCCCAAAGCGCCGCAGAGAAGACCCAGAGAAAAAATCGCCCCTTTGTGGGTGTTGACATTGCCTGTCGCAGCCCGCATCCGTCCCTCCGCCAGTTTTCCGGGAAAGCGGAGGCGAGCCAGCGTTTCCGGAGCGGACAAACGCCGCGTTTTTCTGCCGATCCGGACGCATTCTTCAAAAAACGGATACAGCGCCGCGGCGCTGCGCTGGAAGGTGAAGAAATCCATATCGTGATGGCTGCCGTTATTGGAGCGGTCCACCAGGCCCGGCTTTGGGGTCACGCCGATTTCATACAGCAGTGCCTGCTGAGCTGTCTGCGCGGCAAAGCGGCAGTCTTCGGCGTCGGCGGCGTCAGCAAGAATAGCCTGTGTCCGTTCCTGCAGCTCCATGACGCTGTGGGCGCGGCTGCGGGCGCAGTTCTGCGCGATTCCGCCGCAGATCAGGCAGCGCCGCGGCTGGGCTCTTTCCAGCTTTCCGCCGGACGGTGTCAGAACGTCCATGTCAAAGAGCCGCCCCACGCCGCTGTATTCCTCCAGCCCGGTCGTCAGCGCCTTGAGCCGCTCTGCCGGAGCATCCGCAACCAGTATCGCTTCACAGCCCGTATGCGCCGCAAGCTCTTCCCGATGGAGGCAGGCGATCCGCTCCGCCGCCAGCAGCCGCTCCAAATCCCGAAGGCCGATCCCGAAGCCCCGGCGGATCAGCGCGCTGTCCTTGACCGGTCCCGCGATATTCATGGTGAAGCTGATCAGAGGTCTGTGATATTTTGTCAGCAGAGCCTTCTGCCGCCGGGCGCGTGTTTCCCGGGCCTCCAACATTTCCGAAAGCGTTACTTCCATGGGTCAATCTCCTTATATATCGTATCGGCGCGCCGTCCCCGTGGCAGGCGCATATCTTTTTTCTATCCAGTATAGCATGCGTTTTCTCTCGAAAACAACCGGCGGAAGCACAATCCGCCCGATGGGAGGATGAGGACCCAACGGGCAGACTGTGCTTTAAAAAAGAAAGGGAAAACAAATGTATAGCTGCGGCGGGACGGGCATTTTGCCCGTTTGGGCTGCGCTGGTGAAAGGAAGCCTTATTTCATCAGGGGAACGGAGCCGGTAATGGCGGCGGTCAGAATAAAGATCACAAAGATACCGGAGGCCCACTTTGCGGACTCCCGCTGCCACTCGCCCATATCGAGGTCGGTCAGGCGCAGCAGCAGGTAGATAAAGGCAACCAGCGGGCTGAGCAGATGGAAGGCCTGCCCCAGCAGGGAAGCGGTGCCGATCTCCAGAGCGGAGAAGCCGTAGGTATAGCCGGCCTCGGCAAAGACGGGCAGAACGCCGTAGTAGAACGCGTCGTTCGACAGAAGGAAGGTGCCGGGCGCGGAGACGATGGCGGTGATCAGGCCCCAGAAACGACCGAGAGACGGCGGAATCAGCATGATGAGGGAATTTGCCAGCGCATCGGACATGCCGGAGTTTGTGAACAGACCGGTGAAAATACCTGCGGCAAAGACCAGAATGACCACCTGCAGGGCATCGCCGGCATTTTCGGAGATGCGCTCCTTCTGATCCTTAATGGAGCGGTAGTTGATCATCAGCGCCAGAACGGTGCCGACGAGGAACAGGAACAGGGAGGGGAAGGTGCCCGCGACCAGCATCACGACGATGCCGATGGTCATGATCGCGTTGATGATGGTGCACCGGGGACGCTTCAGCCGGGTTTCTTCCTCATTGGCGGGCGCGAGCAGGTTATCCAGCTCGGCGTCGGACAGATTCTGGATACCGACTCTTTTACGCTCTTTCAGGCCGAGGTAGTAGGCGACGCCCAGCATATAAACGATCGAAATCGCCATACCGGGCAGCAGTGCCCGCAGAATGGTCTGGTCGTCGACGCCCGGCTGTCCCTGCAGCACCGAGATGACGCGGGCCGTCGGTCCGCCCCACGGCAGCAGATTCATGATGGTGTTCATCAGGATCAGGAGAACGCCCAGATTCATCATCTTCAGGTTCAGCTTCTTATACAGGGGGATGAACGCCGTGCAGCAGATCAGCGTGGTTGTCGTGCCGTCGCCGTTCAGGGAGACGCAGGCGGCGACAATGGCAGTAGCCATCAGAACCTTCAGAGGGTCGCCCTTGGCGAATTTGATCATGAACTTGGTGACGGGATCAAACAGTCCGGCGTTCAGCATGATCGCGAAATACAGGATGGCGAACAGCAGCATGATGCCGGTCTTGGCCGTTTTGGTAACGCCGGCTACCGTCCAGTCGCCGATAATGGCGATCTGATCCCACAGCGTGACGGCCGAAACTTCGATCTCATTTGCCGCCGCTACCAGTTCGCGGTATTCTCCCAGGAACGCGCCGATCAGGGTGAAGAGAAGAGGAACCAGAACAAGCGCGGTGAAGGGCTGCATTTTCTTGGTCATGATTAGGCCGAGGAACACAATGATCATTACCCATGCGAGAATTGTCATAGTCATAGTAGCCGATCTCCTTATCGTTTCTGTTTTTCAGGAAAATCACAGTGCAAAGGGCTTGATCTTGCGGACTACATCCAGGATGGTGCCGTCCCGGGCTTCGAGCACGGCGACGATTTTGTCTTCCCATTCCAGCGCATCGGGGCGGCCGACGAGGGAGTAGGCTTTCTCCTTCAGGCTTTCGATGCTGACGTGGGGGATGCCCGCCTTGTCGAGGCACTCGATCAGGTCGGGGCGCAGGGGGTTGACGGCGATGCCGTAGTCGGTGACCAGCACATCCACGCAGTCGCCGGGGGTGGTGACGGTGACGACGTTCTCACACACGGTCGCCATGCGGCCGCGGACGAGGGGCGTGACGATGATGCAGCACTTGCTGCCCGCCGCCGTATCGGGGTGCCCGCCCGGCGCGCCGCGCAGCACGCCGTCCGAGCCGGTGAGGACATTGACATTAAAGCCGGTGTCGATCTCCAGCGCGGCGAGCACGACAAAATCGAGCTGATTGACGAACGCGCCCTTGTTCGCGGGATTCGCGTACTGCGACGCACTCATCTCTACGTGTCCCGGCGTGCGGTGGATGCTGTTGACCGCGTCGAGGTCAAAGTCCTGCACGTCGATGACCTTGCCGACCTTGCCCTTTTTCAAGAGGTCCACCATCGCCGAGCAGATGCCGCCGATGGCCCAGCCCATTTTGATGCCGCGCTCATCCATGTACTGCTCCAAAAACAGGTTGGCCGCCAGCGAGGGGCCGCCCACCCCGGTCTGGAACGAGAAGCCGTCCTTAAAGTACGGCGTGGACGCGATGACCCTGGCCACGTTTTCCGCCATCATCAGGTCCCGCGGGTTCTGGGAGATGCGCGCGGCGGCGGAGGCGATCTTCTTCGGGCTGCCGATGGAGTCCACGACCACCACCGCGTCCACATCAATCGCTTCCACAGAGGCGGGCATATTGGGGTAGTCCACAAGACAGTCGGTCACGACCACCACATGGTCGGCGTACTTCGCGTCGGTCATGGCGTAGCCCATGGAGCCGCAGTCGCTCTTGCCGCCGACGCCGCGGCAGTTGCCCATGCAGTCGCTCGTGGGAGCGGCAACAAAGGCGATGTCGATATGTACCTCGCCCGCCTCAATGGCGCGGGGGCGTCCGCCGTGGCTGCGGATGATGGCGGGTGTTTTCAGCTTGCCTGCCGAGACGACCTCGCCCACGCGGCCGCGGATGCCGGAGGTCTGGATGCCGATGACCTTTCCCTGCTCGATGTAATCGGCAATGGGGTCATGCGCGCTGCCGAGGCTCGAGGCCGCGATGGTCAGGTCCTTGAGTCCCAGCTCGTCGATGGCGGCGGTCATGACCATGTTCGCCACATAGTCGCCGTCGCGCAGGTGATGGTGGAAGCTGAAGGTCATGCCGTCCCTCGCGCCGCACAGGCGCAGGGCGTCGGCCAGCGTGGAGACGATCTTGCTCTGCTGGGGCTTTTCATACCGCCGAGTTCTCGGCGCGGCCTTCTGGAGGTACCTGCCGTCCATGTAATATTTGCCCTGATAGACCTCCTTGCCGCCTGCCAGCAGCTCGTCGGGAATATTGCGTCCCACTGCGTTTTTCATTACACGAGCCCCCCTTCGTAAAGTCCGCAGGCCTTGGCCAGACGCAGCGTGCGCTCCGCGCCGGGCAGGAACGCGATGTCGATCATCTTGCCGTCCACGGTGAAAACGCCGAGGCCCTTGTCGGCATTTTCCTTGATGGCGCGCACGATCTTTTCCGCCTGAAGAATTTCCTTTTCCGTGGGAGCGAAGGTCTCGTGGACAAAGCGGATCTGCTTGGGGTTGATGAGACTTTTGCCGTCGAAGCCCATGGCCTTGTTCTGGCGGACCTCGGCCTCAAAGCCCTCCTGATCGTCCAGATTCGTAAAGACGGTATCGAAGCACTGAATACCCGCGGCGCGGGCGGCCAGCACCATTTGCCCGCGGGCGGCGAGCATATCCACGCCGTCGCGCTGGGGGGTTGTCTGCATACACTTGCGGAAGTCGCCGCCGGAGATGGCGACGCCGAACATTCTCTCGCTCGCGCAGCAGATTTCATAGGCGTTCAGGATGCCCTTGGGGCTTTCCAGCGCCGCCATGAGGAGCGTGCGGCCCTTTTCAGCGCCGAACTCCTCCTCGGCTGCCTCGACTGCCTTTTCAACCGTGCGGACATCGCCCGCGCTTTCGCACTTGGCGATGCGGATGCCGTCTGCCCCGCCCGCCACGCACACACGGACGTCCTCCTGCCAGTGGGGCGTGTCAAGGCCGTTGATGCGGACGATGACCTCAGTATCGCCGTAGTCGATGGTTTTGAGCGCGTGGTAAAGAGAAAAACGCGCCGCGTCCTTCTGGTTCTCGGCCACGGCGTCCTCCAGGTCGAGCATGATGGAGTCGCAGCCGTAGATGTAGGCATCCTTGATGAGGCCCGGCTTCTGGGCGTTCATGAACATCATCGTGCGGCGCAGGCGGAAGCGCTCCGGTCTGGGACGAGGGATCATTGCACAGCACCTCCCCATGGGATATTTTTCTGCGAGACGCCGCAGCTGCGGAACACCGCGCACTCCACGCGCGCCTTGATGGTGCAGTCCAGCGCACCCTTGTCTACCACGGTGACCGCCGCGTTCTCCACGCCGAGGCGCGCAAGCGTTTCGAGCACCGTCTCCCTGATCTGGCGGCCATACTGGTTCATCACGCTGCTCGTGAGCGAGAGTGTGATTCCGTTTTCATTCGGTTCCACCGTGACCTGCGCGTCGCTGGATTCCAGCGTCCCGGCTGCGGCGGAGGTTTGAATTTTCATGCCAATCCCTCCTTGTTTTGTTTTCGGCATTAAAGTATCACAAAAGCTCCATAAAGCCGAATATATTTTTTTCCATATCGTTATAATTTTTCGTTAATACTTTTCTGTGAATGTTGACAAATATAAACCGCAATTTATAATCGCTTATAGGAAAAATTATATAGTTTGGCAATGTGTGCAAAAACAAGGGGTAAATTCTATGAATCTGAAGCAGGCCCGTTATTTCAAGACGATAGCGCGATATGGCACCATTACTGCCGCGGCACGGTATCTGTACATCTCTCAGCCATCCTTGAGTCAGACGCTGCGGCAGATCGAGGACGAGGCGGGCGTTCCGCTGTTTGACCGCAGCACGTCTCCTTTCCGTCTGACATACGCGGGAGAAAAGTATCTGAAGGCCGCCGAAACGATGCTGGAAGTAGACGAGCGGCTGAGCGCGGAGATGGAGAATATCCGCCATGAGAATGGCGGACGCCTGCGTTTGGGCATCAGCGTCACCCGTGCCATGCAGGTGCTTCCCGATGTGCTTCCGATCTTTATCAGGGAGTATCCGCATGTGACCGTCGATCTGACAGAAAGTGCCTCAGCCAATCTGGAGGAACTGCTGCAAAAGGGAAAAATTGATCTGGCCCTGGCGGCCGCGGAACCGGCGGAAGAGGATAACATTGCCTACGAGCTGATCGAAAAAGAGACGATTGGGATACTTGCCGGCAAGGACAGCATGATCGCCCGGCATGTGCCCTCGGGTACGCCTGTCTCCTTGAAGGATGTGGAAAAGGAGCGCTTTGTTCGTCTGGATACCTCCCACTCCTCCCGGATCATTCAGGACCGGCTGTTCCGCAAGCATAATTTCCAGCCGGATATTCTGCTGGAGTCCGGCATGCTGGAGGTTGGACGCAGAGTCGCGCTGAAGAGCGGGGCTTGTATGCTGCTGCCGGATGTGTACGCCGACAGTTTTGTTTTTCAATCCGGCGGAGCTTTTTATCCATTAGCAGACTATGAAAACCGGCGTCACTTTTATGCCTGCTATCGCAGGGGGGAAATGGTCAAGCCGTATACACGGGCTTTCATTATGATCACGACCGCAATCCTCACGCCCAACGCCGAGCGCAGAGGGATGGCGCGATAAGCGCGCTTTCCCCCGGCGGCCGCCGGGGGTAAAAACGGCGGACGGGGGCAGAGCATGGATCGTATTTCTCCCGCGCGGCCGGACGGCTCCGGATCTGATACAGGTACTGCTGCGCCCCGCGGAGAAGGGCGCCTTCTGCGGCTCTGCGCTGAGCCGGCTCCGAAAGGACGCCGCTTCGATTGCCGGCCTGTTCGGGCAGGGCGCGTATTTTATGTTCGGCCGCGTTGTTTGCGTAAAAAAGGAGAGGACGCTGCAAAGCAGCGTCCTCTCCTCGGCTTGTCGGAAAGGCCTCGCGGGGGTTCGCGCCCGCGGGCGCGGAATGCGGCGGGAAACTCTTTTCGCGGAGTGGTGACGGGGTGCCGCCTGAGGGCGTCAGACGTCTCCGGAAGGGCAGAGCTCCGTTGAAAAGAAGAGATGTTCCTGCTGCGCTCAAAATCGGGTGCTTGCGGGAGAAACGAGAGACCGGAGAAAACCATGCGGAGAGAACCGGGTAAGAAATCCGCATCAGACAAAAAGACGAAACCGCGGCAGGAAGCGGTCATCCAGATGCGCGGCATAGCAGGAATGACCGCTTTTTGAAAGACCATCTGCTGATTGCTGAAACGCAGGCGCAGGAAAGACTAATCCGCATAGAGCAGCGTCGCGGCCAGAACGGTGAGCGGCACGCTGAGCACTACGCCGAAGCTGCCGGAAAGCCCCTGCATCACGGCGATGCCGATATTATTGGAGTTGATGATTTGGGACCAGGGCAGGTCGTAGGCATAATCCATCACCAGCATGGAAACGCTGCCGCCCGCGAAGGCGAGAATCAGGGTGTTGGAGTCCGTGCCCATCATATCCCGCCCCACCCGCATTCCGGAGCGGAACAGCTTCAAACGGGAGATCTCCGGCGTTTGATGCCGGATTTCCGCCATGGCGCTGGAAATGGACATGGCCACATCCATTGTAGCCCCCAGAGAGGAAATCAGCAGCCCGGAAAACAAAAGCCCGCCCACCTGAATGTCCGAGGTGTTCCATAAAGTCAGCAGACTTTCAATGTCGCTGACATTCCACCCGGTGACGCCGGTCACGGCACTGAAAGCTGCCGCGGTCATACCCGCCGCCACGACTCCGGCCACTGTTCCGGCGGTGGCGGCGAGGGTTTTGCGGGTCGGCCCGCTGATGAGCCACAATGTCACCACCGTGGTCACGGCGCATACAAACACGGATGTCCAGAACGGCGAATAGCCACGGTAGACCAGCGGCAGATAGACGAACAGGATGCATCCGAAGGTGAAAATCAGCCCCAAAGCGCCCTTGACACCCTGCCTGCCGCCGATCAGACACAGCACCAACAGATACAGCGCCGCAAAACCGCACAGAGCGGCGCCGCGGTCCTGAGAATAGACGCTGGAAACGGCGGTGTCACCGGCTACGCTCTGCATCACGATCACATGCATGCCCACGGTACAGGGAGCGCCGAACAGGTAGCCGGAGCTGGAGGTCATCCGCACCTCCTGCCCCTTCAATTGGCCGGTCGTCATGCGGACAGCTACCAACTGTTCGCCGGAGCGGCTGCCGTCCGGCTGGAGATTGTCCTGCAGAATCTGCGTTACCGTGCCCCTTTCAAAGGTCTGGCCATCCCGGGCGATCAGCGGTATCTTTTCCACCTGATTCAGACGAACCACCAGAGCCAGAAAAACCAGCAGCAAAATCATCGGCGGCAGACGGCGTTTCCATTGCGTGCGCATGAACAGGATTCCTTTCTGAAAAGAGGATTGTCCGGCAGGCAGCCGCCTGCCGGACAGGACTGTAAAGAGGTTTTATTTGCCCAGCTTCGTCAGCGCGTAGTCCACGGAACCGGCTGTGATGACGGAGCCGTTCAGCAGGCCGTGAGCCTGGGCGTACTGCATGCCCTGCGCCAGCGTGGCGTGGACGGAGGCATCGGCTTTGCCCTGTACGGCGGCGTACCGGGTCAGCATGGCGGCAAGCTGCGCCTGCGTGATCTCAGCATCCGGCTGGAAAGCGCCCTGGCTGCCCTGCGCGACGCCGACTGCCCTGGCCCACGCGATTGCCTGCAGCGCGGGGGAGGAGGCGGTCACATCGGAGAATCCGGCGGAAGCGGCGGCAGCGGGACGGCCGGCGGCGTCGTAAAGGCGCTGAACGGCCTGCGCGCGGGTCAGGGGCGCGTCGGATTTGACGGAAGCGCCGGTCTTGCTGATGGTGAAGGTCTCATCAATGGCCTCCGCCTTGCCGCTGTCGGTGATCTGGTAGGTATCGATGGAGAAGGAGTCGGGGGTCATGGTGATAACGGAGTAGGAGGGCAGCCAGTTCTGGCTCCGCTTGGCAATGTAATCCTGCTGGGAGGCAATTAACTCATAGAACTTGGAGCCCGAGGCGGAATTGGCGGTCATATACAGGGTTCCCTGAGGATCTGTAACGGTGCTGCCGACCGTGGTCTCAATGGTGTAGCAGCTGTTGTCATTCTGGAAGTTCTTCAGCAGCGTCTTGCCCGCGGTGTCCTCATCCTTGGGAGACAGGGGGATCTGAGTGCCGGAAGCCGTGTTGAAGGCGTGATCCCAGTCGTAGTCGCTGCCGTCGGCCTTCAGCTGGAACTCATAGGTGCCGTGGGTCTTACCGTCGCCGTAGAGCAGCTTGGAGCGGCTGTAGGTGTGGTCGTGGCCCTGCAGAACCACATCAATGTCGTACTGGTCGAAGATGGGCGTCAGCTGGGTCCGCAGAATCATGCCGTCCGTGTCGGAGTGATCCAGGCCGGTGCCGTAGATATCCTGATGGATGGTGACAATCCGCCACCTGGCGTCCGGGTCGGAAGCGACGGCTTCTTCAATGGCCTTTTTGTGCTGGGCCACGTTGTAGTTGTTGGTATTCAGAACAATGAACAGCCCCTCGCCATAGGAGTAGTAGTAATCGCCGCCGGCCTGAGTGGCGCCGTAATCCGTGGCGTTGGGATTGTAGAAGTGATACTGGTAGTCAGGGTTCAGGGAGTCATGGTTGCCGATGGTGGTGGCTACCGGCAGCGCGGTCAGGGCGCTGGCGTCCAGATAACCGGCGTATTCTTCTTCCTTGGGCTTTCCGGTCTTGTTCACCTGGTCGCCGGCGGAGATGATGAAGCTGACGTCAGGATTCTGCGCCGTGGCAATGTCCAGTGTGCGGTTCCAGCCGAAGGCATCGTTTCGGGCGGCAGTGTTGGCCGCGCCGCTGCTGGCCGTCAGCTTCTCGCCGCCCTGCGGCTGTCCCTTGGATGCGCCGATCTGGGGATCTCCGACATACAGCATTTTTACTGTGGAGAAGCTGTGGGTCTGATAGGCCTGCACGCCGGTCTGGACGCCGTTTTTCTCTACGGTATACACGTAAGAGGTGTTTTCCCGCAGGCCGGTGACGGCAACATGGTTGTAGCGGTAAGCCACGCCGTCTGTGAGGGAGGGATCCACGTCGGCGGAAACGCCGGTAAAGGTTTTCATGCTGCCCTTGCTGGTGCCGAAGTGTACCACCGGGGTATCTTTGCCGTCCGCCCTGCTGTACCACGCGAAGTTCAGCTCGCTCTCGTCCCTGCCGGGAGTCAGGGAGACCTTGGTGTAATCCGCGGCGACGCTGTCCCATTTCTGCGTCCAGGCGGTCCATTCCGCGCTGCCTCCTACGGCTGCGCCGTCATTGTAGTGGACGGTGGCCGCCAGGGCCGGAATGGTTGTTCCGATCAACAGAGCGCCGCACAGGGCGCCGGTCAAAAGCCGTTTTTTCATTTCCATTTTCCGTTGTCATCCTCTCAAGCTTGTTTTTCAGGAAAGATAGCGGACGGCTGACCGGGATCGTTCGGAATACACCGCCGGACTGCCCGAAGACCTGCTCGCCTCCGCCTGACAGGGTGGAGTATAGAGCAGGGAAAGACCGGCTTCAAGGGACTTTTCCGAATCTTACGGCAGGTTTTACAAAACTGAGCCTGTACGGCCGGAAACTTTACATATTCTCAAAAATATGCGCTCCGGAACCGCCGGCGGAGATTCCGGGGGGGAAAAATGCGGGGAAGGCATACAGGGTAAAAAGAATTTTACGAGGCCCCGCGGGCTTTCTGCCATGCGGTCCGGGCGGCACTGCAAGACAGCCCGCGCCGCAGGGAGAACCTTCTGCCCCGCGGGCTGCCCGGGCTGTCCGGCTCCGCGGCCTGCGCTTCGGCGCCTGAGAAGCGGGAATGTGCGCGGGCTTCGGGGGCGCGGGCGGTTTGCGTCACGGTGGGAACCTGAACCGAGCCGGGGACTCCGGTGGCGGACAATCTCTTTTGCGGAAAACAAAAAGAGCCGCCGCGCAAAGGCATGTACCTACAAATCTTTCCCAAAAGAAATCGATTTCAATTGACGGGAGAAACAAGGCATGTTATAGTTTCATCAAAACGAAAAGGGGGCGATTGGGTGCCGGCCACATTAAAAGACGTTGCCAAATTGGCAGGCGTCAGCGTTGCAACGGCTTCCCGCGTGCTGAATAACCCGGAGAAAGTCGCTGAACAATCGCGCAATAAAGTCCTGGCTGCCATAGAGGAATTGGGATATTCCTCGAATCTGCTGGCCAAAAGCCTGCGGGAGGACAGACTTGACGCGGTGTACGTCCTGCTTCCCAGCCTGAGCGATCCGTTTTTTGCCGAGATGCATCAGGGGATTTTGGATGTGCTGACCTCTTACGACCACTACATGATTTCCGCTGTAACCGAGGGAAATCAGGAGCTGGAGCTGGGCTGCCTGTCAAAGGCCAGGGTGATCGGACCGGCGGGGGTCCTGCTGTATACGCGCCGCCAGAATACCGTGAAAGCGCTGGCTTCCGGCAAATTTGATTTTCCTGTTTTGTTTCTCTCCGGCAATCAGATTCCCAGCTGCGGCCACCTGCTTTCTCTGGAGACGGACCGGGAAAAAATCGGAACGCAGGCGGCGAAGCACCTGACAGACCAGGGCTGCCGGAGATTGCTTTATCTCTGTGAGGATCCCGGCGGAATTGATGCGGAATTCTGGCGCGGCATTCAGTCCGCGGCAAAGGCTGCCAGAGCCGAGTGCCAATGGCATCAGGCGGCCCACTCGTCTCTTGATGCCGGAAGGGCGCTGGATGAATACTGGAAGCAGGCGAAATTGAAACCGGACGGCATTTTGGCGGGAAACTGTCTTCAGGCCGCGGGAGTTCTGACAAATCTCCGGGCCGCGGGTGTCTGTGTGCCCGAACAGGTTTCGGTAATCAGCCTTGAGAACGCGGCGGTCGCCGGCTTGACCACGCCTCAGCTGTCGACGGCCGGCCCATCCGGCTATCAGATCGGAATGCGCGGCGCGGCCATGCTCTTAGACCGTGTCCGCGGCCAAAGCCAATATGAACGGACGCTGGATACGACCCTGGATACAAAGCTGATTGCAAGGGGGACGACCAGGCATGGATGAGAAAAGAGCTCCGTCCATTATTTCACTGGGGGCGCTGAATGTAGACTTCGTGATGGAATTGGGACCTGATAAAGTCGGGAAAAAACGGATGGGCAGGCAGATTTCCATCAATGTCGGCGGCCCGGGAAGCAACCAGTCCATTGCGGCCGTCCGCAGCGGCGTTCCGACAGCGATTGTCGGCAGGATCGGAAACGATGCGTTTGGCCGCCAGATCCGCGATACGCTGCAGGCCGAGCACGTGGACTGCAGGTTCCTGATTGAGATGGAGCATGTGCACAGCGGCCTCGCCACGATCATTGTGGAAGAGGGCCATGAAAATGTCTTCATTGATTTTCTGGGGTCAAACTTTAAGCTGGACCGCCGGGATATTGACAGCTGCAAAGACGCTGTTGCCGATTCCTCGCTGGTCATGATTCACATGGGACCATCCTCCATGGACGTCTCCGCGTATATGGTGGAAACGGCAAACCGATGTCATACGCGGGTTCTTGTTACGCCGAATGTAACCGCGTCGGTTCCTGACGCGCTGTGGGAGAATGTGGACTATCTGGTGATGAACATACCGCAGGCGGCGGCTTTGTGCGGGCTGAAGGATGAGAGCCCCAAGACTGCCCGCATCGCGGCCGGCATGATGTCCGAGCGTGTGCGCGGGGCAGTCGTGATTCATATGGACAACTACGGTGTTTTGACAGCGGAGAACGGTATTTTAACGACGCTGGATGCCGCGGCGTCATGCAGAATCGCGGACGTTTCCGGAGCCACAGACTTTTTTACCGGGGTTTTCGGCGCGGAGCTGGTAAAAGGGAGCTCTGTCCAGACGGCGGCCATCAAAGCCCACCGGGCCGCCCTGCGCTGCATGGAGAAGGTGGGCGTCTACGAATCGTTCCCCTCAAAAGAATACTTGAAAAGCTTATAAAGCCTGCAAAGTGTACCATCAGCCGCCCTCTTTGATGTTTTCAAAGAGGGCGGCTTGCTATTGTGCACAACTTTCTTCGCGAAAGATAGTGCAAAACGGCGAGCCTAATTCTGTTGACAAATCAGCGCTGATTCAGTAGAATTTCATCAGTATTACACGATTACATTTTTATGAAACACAATGTAACATGTAAATGAAAATTGATGGGGTGAGTTTCATTGTCTACGTTTGAAAAGTTCAGTCTCGCGGGAAAAGTGGCAATTGTGACGGGGGCGACCAGAGGCCTTGGTCAGGGAATCGCGATCGGCCTTGCCGAGGCTGGAGCCGATATCGTCTGCGTTGGCCGCTCCGATGATACGGAGACCCGCCGGAGCATCGAGGGCCTTGGCCGCCGTTACCTGAATCTGCGCCTGGATGTCGGCCAGGAGGACACGCCGGAAAAGGTCATGGAAGAGACCGTCAAGCAGTTCGGCAAGGTGGATATTCTGGTCAACGCCGCCGGCATTACGCGCCGCGTCATGGCCATTGACATTGACCGCAAGGACTGGCAGGATGTACTGGATGTGAATCTGACCGCGCTGTTTTTCATGTGCCAGGCGGCTGCCCGTCAGTTCATCAAGCAGGGCGGCGGCGGAAAGATCATCAATATCGGCTCCATGACCTCCTATCAGGGAGGCATCAAGGTCATTCCTTACACCGCCAGCAAGGCGGCCGTGCGGAATATTACCATGCACATGTGCAACGAGTGGGCGGCCAAGTACAATATCCACGTCAACTGCATCGCTCCCGGCTACATGGTTACCAATATGACCGCGCCCATGCGCTCAGAGCCCTCCCGCATGGCGGAGACAAACACCCGCATCCCGATGGAACGCTGGGGCAAGCCCGAGGATCTGGCCGGCGCCGCGATCTTCCTCGCCTCGGAGGCCTCGGATTATGTCAATGGCTTTACCATCGCG
>ERZ808240.2695-NODE-2695-length-18763-cov-10.338144_pt1 | contig 18763 bp, 17 predicted proteins | sample MGYA00521084_ERZ808240 | MGnify/ENA primary metagenome ERZ808240 (study PRJEB31516, sample SAMN03275571) | gut metagenome | biome: mammalia-associated habitat; material: feces | host: Papio cynocephalus | place: Kenya | collected 2012-08-06 ... | reverse complement strand
GGATCACCCCCGCGCATGCGGGGAAAAGTGAAAGTATAAGAATGCAGTCAGCTCAAGAAAAAGGATCACCCCCGCGTATGCGGGGAAAAGACCTACAGCCACAACGGTAAGATGTCCGGTGTAGGATCACCCCCGCGTATGCGGGGAAAAGCACTCCTATACCAATGCGGATGTGGATGTGAAGGGATCACCCCCGCGTATGCGGGGAAAAGTGATTCTTGAGGGCAAGATGCCATTCCGGCACGGGATCACCCCCGCGTATGCGGGGAAAAGCTGGACGAGCTGCTTGTTGCAGGGTACGAACAGGGATCACCCCCGCGTATGCGGGGAAAAGTTTTGGAGCGCAATCGGAAACTGCTGCATCATGGGATCACCCCCGCGTATGCGGGGAAAAGGCGTACAGGCAAACTGTGCCGGGGCTGGGCGAAGGATCACCCCCGCGTATGCGGGGAAAAGTCCGATGGATTGAAGCTGACTGTGTCCATTTCGGGATCACCCCCGCGTATGCGGGGAAAAGGCGATGAAGTCTGGCGGCAGCTGGACGAGTTGGGGATCACCCCCGCGTATGCGGGGAAAAGCATACCTCTCGACCCGCCCATCCAGCGCACTGAGGATCACCCCCGCGTATGCGGGGAAAAGGTGATTTTATCCGCTCCATGTCAGACGAGGACAGGATCACCCCCGCGTATGCGGGGAAAAGAAGAGCGCAACAAACGCAATTCACCGTTGCTAAGGATCACCCCCGCGTATGCGGGGAAAAGGAACTCGTAAGCACCGGAAAAGAGTACTGCGAGGGATCACCCCCGCGTATGCGGGGAAAAGGACCTGCCAGACCGTGGGCACGGCTGGCAATGAGGATCACCCCCGCGTATGCGGGGAAAAGTGTCCCAGCGGTCACCCTGCACGGTGGTGTAGGGGATCACCCCCGCGTATGCGGGGAAAAGTGTAGTGCTGCATCACAGGGAGCCAGCCGGAAGGGATCACCCCCGCGTATGCGGGGAAAAGACTAAACAGATCCCATACCAGCGTTCTTTTTACCTGCCATCTACGCCCGGTTCATTCAGTTTCGCATAGACTTTCTGAATAAGGCGGCAGTCCGGCAGGGCGCGATGCTCCACCACATCTGCTACCTCAAAGTGTTGTGCCAATGTGAGCAGCTTGAAATTCGGCACCCCTGATACCTTCCGGCGGGCAAGCTGCAGAAGGTCTGCACTGCGGCTGGTCAGGATGGGCCGTTTATTCCGGATGCAGGCTGTGCGCAGAAAATCAAGGTCAAATTTCAGATTGTGCCCCACCAGCATATCTCCGCCGATAAAATCCAGAAATGCATCCAGCGCCGCTTGAGGCTCCATGCCCTCTTCCAGCATTTCCGGCGTGATGCCGGTAAGCTTTGTGACCGTTTCCGGCAGTGGTGCCGTCTGCCGGACCAGAATGGCAAACTCTTCGGCGGGCTGACCAGCCCGCACCCGGAGCGCACCGTATTCCACGATGGCATCCGATGCCGCATTCAGGCCGGTGGTTTCCAAATCGACCACCGTATAGTTTCCGCCTCCGGAGGGCTTTGCCGCTTTCCGGGCCATTTTCTGGGCCATCTGACGTTTGGCGGCATTGCTGAATCCGGGCTTGAGTTCCACCGTCTGGGTTTGGGTCTGCGGGAGCGGACGCCGCATCAGTTTGATGCCGTCAAAGTCCACGGCCTCCCACGTCGTGTTATGGGTGCGGAAATCCATCCGCTGCTCCCCGTTGGTCGTGTACACCATGGTAGCCTGTCCGTTTTTCAGGTTCTCGCAGACCCTGTCCCACACCGCATCCCGCACCCGGCTGCTGACGTTGCCCACATAGACGCCTGTGTTGATCTCGCACAGCCATTTGGAGAGGTCGCCTCTCAGGCGGGGAGGGCAGTTGGTCATCGTCAGGACAATGATGGCTCCTCACCTTCCTCCTCGTCAAAGTAGTTGATGCCGTTTGCCACGGTGCCGACTTTGTTATCCCAGAGATAGACGGCCTCCTGCTCCTCATCCTGTTCTTCTTCGGTCAGGAACAGATACCGGATATCGTGCACCATCCGTTCCAGGATATGGTGCTCCACCATGGCGTCCCGCACCCGGCGGCGCACCACTGCCGGAAGGTCTTCCGGTGCCTGTGCTGCCACCTCAAAGGCAATGGGGATCGTCACCTCTGCCTTGTACAGATCGGCGACGTCATACACAAAAGAGCATTCATGGCCCACATGCACGAACCCCAGTCCCGGTTCGCAGCCCAGCGCCACAATGACCGCATGGGCCAGACCGTACAGGCAGGCGTGGCCCGCCGAAAGTGCCTGATTGACCGGGTCTCCGCCCGCAAAATCCTCCGGGCGGTAAAGACGTCCACTCCACGGCACACCGGTTTCCCGGGAGGCTTTGCGGTAGACTTCCCGCACCCGGCTTCCTTCTCTGCCCCGCAGCTGCTGCATGGTCAGCTTTGACACATCCTCTTCCGGAAAGCGCAGCTGGTACATCTTCCGCACCACTTCCAGATGCTTCCGGGTATTGGTCACAAGCTCTGCCTGCCGCAGCAGCAGCCGGGAGTGGGTGGTCAGCGGGCGGCCATGGGCGTAGTAGCGCACACCGTGTTCACCCACCCAGACAGCGCCCACGCCGGTATCGCCCATCAGCTCCATGGCCCGGTGTGTCACCCGGGTGCCCGGCCCCAGCAGCAGGACGGATATCCCTGCTGCCGGGATGCTGACGATTCCCTTTTCGTCGGTCACGGTGATGGCACCGTCCTGCCGACCAAGGGTACAGTGTTCAAGATACAGAAATGTCATCCGGTCCCGCACCTGCGGCAGTGCCTGCAGCTCCGGCCGGATGAGGCCCGGAATATCAGCCATCGCCGTTTCTCCTCCGAATGACGGTCATCAGGCCAAGGCCGTATGCCTTGCCCCGCCCCAGACCCTCGCACAGCGTGGCACGGAAAGCTTCTGGATCTGTCACCTGCAAAATGCCCTCATAGGTCACTGCCAGCAGCGTGACCGGGCGGGTGCCGTTCTTCCGGAAATGATAGGTCTTCTTCTGAGTCACCACAAAGCCGTTTTCCGGCAGCAGAAAACCATGCTTTTCTGCCTGAGCGCGGAGCCATGCCTCCTGTTCTGCTTCGATATAGCAAGGCTTCAGCACACCACGGGCCTGCGGGTCTGCCGGGTCTCTCTGGCTGCGCGTCGGGTTGGCGGTCAGGCGGAACTGCCAGCAGCTGCCCGGCGTCACCCGTTCCAGCAGAGGGGTATAATCCCGGGTCTCCGGAGCCGCACCGGTGCCGAACTGCTCACACAGACCGGTCAGATCCGGCACCTCCTCGCTGAGCAGGAGCAGATACAGCTTTTCACCCAGCTGGTCGAGACGCCACAATCTGCGCTGCCGCTCCCCGGCAAAGGAGCTCTCCACTGCGCCGTGGAACTTCTGGGGTGAGACCAGTGCTGTCATGGTGCTGCGCCGGGTGGGGTCAAGCTCTGCACGTGATAAATACATTGTTCATCACCTCAATTCTGCCATTGCGTCATGTTCTGTGGTTCCGGGCATTTCGGGCAGTGCCACCGTCCACTCCCGTACCGGACGGAACCCATACTGCCGGTGGATGGGGCTGAAGGACACCGGCTGGTCGCACTGCGGCACAGCCTTCTCGTCTGCCGGGTCCGCGTCTGCTGTGACTCGCAGCGTTTTCGAGCTGACCCGCCGGGTCAGAGGCGGCTCCTGCTGCATGGCATCCATCAGCGCTTTGTCCCGGACGCCCAGACAGAGCGGCAGGGTGGGCGGACAGGAGCGCCGCCCCAGATAGAGCGGATAGGCCGGGTGCCGCAGGGCTTCTCTCAGCTCTTCCAGCAGGGCGTCATCCTCGCTTTCCAGTCCCACCAGAAAAACGGCATCCTGCAAATAATGTCGGTAGGTCACATAGGGAGCTTTGCCTTTCCGGCGGTCTTCTTCCCGGATGGCCGTGTGGAAATCCACCAGCAGGCTCCCTTCCTGATCCGCCCGGACAGCGAACCGCAGGCGGCTCAGCCGGGCAAGCCCGGCATCATCGTCCCGGCGCAGGCCGAGGGCCGCTGCCAGCATCCCGAGCACGCCGCTTTTGGTGGGCTCCCGGTTCGTTTTGCGCGTTTCAAATTTGGAATCTGCACCCCATGACTGCAGGGGCGCAGCCAGCCGAAGCAATAAGGTTGCCATGGTCACACCTCGTTTCCGGGCAGCTTCTCCTTCACGGCATTTTCCAGTGCAGCCAGCATCGCTTTCATGGGCATCTCCGGGGCCAGCTCTTCCAGACCGCCGCCCACAGCGAAGCTCTGCACCGGAGCATCTGCAAAGCTGGTGTAGACTTTCTGTGCATACTCCTTCAATGCCTTTTGGGACGGTTCTGCATAGCCCTCTGCACTCTTTTGCACCGGCTTTTCAAAGGCCCCGCAGAGGTTCACCGGCTGGTCTTCCCGCAGGGTGACATACACGGCATCCGGCAGGGTGCGGTTCGCAAAGCTGTTCTGCTTGCCTGTGGGCATCGAGCGGATAAAGGCTTCGCCAAAGGCCCGGATGGCCTGTGCCGCCTTTTCGGCCCCCAAAAGCTGCGCCAGTTCCACCACATTGACGGTGGCGTAGCGGTACAGGGTGGAAGAGTTATACTCCACCGTTCCCAGATGGCCCGCGCCCGACGAATCTTCCGGCGCGCAGTCATCCACTGCCGTGAAGTAATCGAACTCATTCTGCACCGCGTGGGTGGAGATGCTGTGTGCCACCTGTGCGGCAGCATCGTAATTCAGGAACGGGTCGCTGGCCACCATCCGGCCAAACAGCGCCATATCCACCGAGGGGTTTTCTTTCAGAGCCTTTTTGTAGGTGTCCTTGTCGTCACAGCCTTCTGCAGCCAGCTGTGCCAGCGCACGGACCTGCGCCACGCTCAGGAAAAGCAGTGCCGCATTGTTGTCGTCCTTCATCTTGATGCCCGCATTTTCCAGCGCCTTTTTTGCGGTCTTTTTCCGCTTGCCCTCATCCTCTTCCGGAGTGAGTGCAGCCAGTTCCTCTGCCACTAGGTCCACCGCTTTCAGGGTGCGCTTGCCGGTCTCCACCGTATCTGCCATCTCGTCGGCAAACATCATCCGCACCGCGTGCTTCCATGCCTGGGAGGACACCCGGGCACGGGTGGCACCGCCATAGACTGCAGTCTTGGGGCTGCCGGTATCATCGCGGTTCACGCAGCTGGGCGGCACCGTCTGCAGCACATGAAAATCGACATATAAACGCTTGACATCCATTTCAATTCTCCTTTTCTTTGTTTTCCGATGCATCTGCACTCATCCGATACAGATCCCGTCCCCACTGCAGGCGGACACTGGCCGCGCCCTCCGGGAACTGGAACCGATACAGCTCTTCCGCCAGCTGCGGGTAATCCAGCGGCAGGTCTGCCCGCCGCAGCAGCTGAATCATTCCCCGCAGGTGGTGCGACACCTCCGGCATGGAATCCGACGTTGCCAGCGCATTGAACCGCCGCAGGACACTGCTTTCCGTCCAGTCCTGCCCGGGTGCTGCCGACTTTTCTGCCAGCTGACGCACAGCCTTGCCCAGGGTGCAGCCCGGCTGATTCATAGAGGGGGTGCGGTCGCCCTGCTGGTGCAGCGCGTAGAGCGTCAGCGAGAGATAGACGGCCCATTCCGCTGCCGAAGGTTCTTTTCCTCCCCAGAGAGTCTGGTCCATCTGTTCCAGAAAGCTTCCCCATAATTCGGGCAGGTCGCCGGGACGGTGTCCCACACCACGGCGCAGTTCTGCCAGCTCTGCCCGCCACTGCGGTTCCGGCAGGCTTTGCAGCCGCATCAGCTGACGGCTCACACAGCTTTTCACATCATTTGCTTTCATGCCGTTCCTCCCTGTTCTTTCGGAAACAGTTCCTGTCTCAGGTTGTACAGGAAACTGTTATAGGCTCTGGGGGCTGTATACCGATATTTTTTCTCGGTCTTCTTGTTTTCGATGACACGCCCTACGAAGGCGGCATCTCCCGCTTCTTCGACCATGTTCCGGCCCATCTCCACTGCAAGCCGATACAGCCGGTCCCGCCATTCGTCCGCTTTTTCATTCACATCATTATTCTCCGGGTCGATGCTTTGCAGCCACTGCCGGAAAGGCCGGTCGATGAGAAAATAGAACTGTGCCCGGGCTGCATCTGCAGAGGTATCGTTCTTGTCTCCGGCGGCAAGGTCAAGTTCCTGCGCCAGACGGCCCATGATAAATGCCGTCTTTTCGCACTTTCCGATCTCTGTGGAGACTGCCGTTCTCCATTTTTTCTTCATGGTGTCCAGCATCGCCGCATGAAAGGTCAGGCCGTCGCTGAAGGAATCATTCACGAAGAAATCCTTATCGCCATACTTCATGCCGCATATCATAAAATGGATCAGCCGCTTGCGGTCCAGCGGACATTCCGGGTCATCCTGAAGGCTCTCCACCCACCGGACAACGCCCGGCTTCCGAGTGCCTTCTCCCTCGCAGAACACCGCCGGGAACTCCCGCCAGAACTGTTTGGCCGGGTCGTGGCGGCTTGGCACGTAATTCGTCTGTCCGGTCTTTTTGGTTTTTGCCGGGTCGGCGTCACGCCAGACTGTCATCTGCTCCGAGAATGCATTCTCCCGCTGGAAGAAATCGCCGCCCAGCAGGGTAAAGCCCGTCACGGTCTCCCCCTCCCGTTTGAGCAGGAGACGCCGGGATTGGAGGGTCAGAAGCTGGGCCGGATTATCCGGCTGTTCGATTTCTGTCCGCTCTGCGCTGCGGGGCTTTTCCAGTTCCCAGCAGGGATGATTTTCTCCCCAGGGCTTCGTGCCATCCTGCAACAGGGTCAGGTTCAGCATCAGGGTCTCGAACAGATTTTCTCCGTTGGCCTGGATATATCCCAGCTTGCCCAGCCACCCGGCACCCACGGAGGGCAGGCCCTTGCCCTTGGGCTTTGCCGAAGTGTCATCGTAGCCGTTCACGCTCAGCAGCCAGCGGGCCGCCTGCGCATAGCTCAGGCCCGCCTTGCCCTCTCCCGCATAGGAAGAGAACAGCCGCAGCTTATTGCTGCTCTCGGAGAGCTCACCGTTCAGTTTGGATGCTGTATACTCTGTGCCGATCTTCGCTTCCGGCACCTGCCAGAAGGGACGTTCCGGGTGAAACAGCCAGAAGCGGTCTTCCCACCGGGTCAGATAGTCCCGGACAGGCGCTTCCGGGAAACGCCCCAGCCGGTACAGCTCATTCCAGCGTATCAGAGCATCCTCGGCGTTTTCAAGGGGTGCATCACGGCCATCCACATCCACCCGCGAAAACACGGTATGCAGCACAGCCAGCAGCAGCCGCAGCATGGCGGCATCCTGCGTGGGAAGCTCTCCTGCAAGGCCGCGGTATTCGTGGGCGTACAGAAGTGCGTCCATCAGGGAGACTTCCTCCACCCTGTAATCCTGCAGACGCACCCGCACCCACGATTCCCGCAGCAGGTCAAATTCTTTCTGCTCCATCTTCCTCCTCCTTTTATCGCAAGTCAAGAAAATAGTGCAATATACATTACGGATATTGCCTGCGCGTTAACTGCTATGATACGTCAGGCCGTTTTCCCGGTCATATTGCAGCAGCTGCCCCGCAAGGCGGGCCGTCCGCTGCTCATCCAGAAGCAGCACCAGTTCTCCGTGCAGCAAAGGCGACTGCTGCCATGCCGCAAAGAGTTTCCGGTTCTGGCGTTCCAGCTCATCGATGACATTCTCGATGTTCCATTTTCTGCTGAAGTAACCGGGAAGCCGCAGTTTCTGCCGGGCGATCTCCCGGGCCTCTTCCGGCTGAGGCGGGCAGTCAAGAGGCACGACCTTTCCCGGCTTCCCATCTGCTCCGGGCAGAAAACGGACGTTTCCTTCCTTATCCTGCATCATGACCAGTACATCGATGGAGGGGTCGCCATCACGCACTGCCGCACGGGCACCGTTCTCGCTGACAGCCCCCACATCCGGCATCCAGTTGTCCAGCACATTGCGCCATGGCATTTGATACTCTTGCGGCGGAAGGATGGCAAACGCCTCTCCGCGGCTCTTCTGTATCTTCTGTTTTGTCTCATACGCTTCCCGGTCGGCTGTGCTCTGCGCGTCCTCAGGCAGGATATCCGGTTCCCAGCAATAAACGTCCTGCACCAGCGGGGCGATATCATCGGGCAGCGTGATGACCGGCGGCAGAAGCTTCCGGGTGCGCCAGAGCAGCCACGTTCCGTAGACTGCTACACTTCCCTCGTCAAATTCTTCGGTGCCGGTATCCAGCACGGCACAGTGCGCCTGACGGACTGCCTGTGGACGAACGCGGTCTTTGTGGCGGTGCAGCCGTCCGATGCGCTGTAAGAGCAGGTCCATGGGGCAGAGCTCTGTGACCATATAGTCAAAATCCACATCCAGCGACTGCTCCAGTACCTGCGTACCTACGACGATAAGCTTATCGCGCTGTTCCGCGGCGGAGTGTTTTCCGATGCGTTCCATCAGTGCCTGCTCTTTTGCGGCACGGTCCGGCATCAGGAACTGTGCGTGGAACACCACCACCTCGAACTCCGGAAGTTCTTCTCTCAAACGGGCCGCAATGGCCTGCGCCTTTTTGACCGTGTTCACAATGACTCCTGCACAGCCGCCGTCCCGCAGAGCTTCCTGCAGGTTGTCCACCAATTTTTCCTCTGTCAAAGTGGAGATCTTCACCCGGCGCAGCTCTTCCCGCAGAGGGATTGCGGTCTGCTCCACCTGATCGCCATCCGTCCATGTCAGCAGCGGGTAATCCCGGCAGGTCTTCCACGGGGCATCCGGCTGTTTTTTTCCGCCCAGATAGGCTGTCACCAGCTCTGCCCGCCGCTTTGCCGGCAAGGTGGCCGAAAGCAGTATCACCGGCACCTTGTATTTTCCGAGCCACATCAGGGCACGGTCAAGGTAACAGTTCATGTAGGCATCGTAGGCGTGGCACTCATCCACGACCACCACCTTGCCCGCAAGGCCGAGATGCCGCAGCATCACGTGCTTCTGCTTCAGTGCCGCCATGAGAAGCTGGTCTACTGTGCCGATGACGAAATCTGCCAGAAGCGCCTGTTTGTTTCCCTGAAACCACTGATGCACCATCACACGGCTGCCGTCCTGTTCCGCATCGTCATCCACCTGCACCGGCTCCTGCTGCAACCGGAGATATTCCGCATTCAGTTCTGCCATGCCATGGGCCAGCCGGATGGAATGTTCCAGCTCGTCCGGCTGACCTTTGGCCCAGTCCAGCAGACGCCCGAAAATTCCGTTTGCCGTCGCCTGTGTCGGAAGACCGAAGAAAATGCCGCCTTCACTGCCGCGCCCGGCCAGTATCTCTGCCGCACCCAGTGCCGCCTCCGTCTTGCCTACGCCCATCTGGGCTTCCAGAATGAAGATGCCCGGCTCCTGTGCGTAACTGGCAGCTTCCAGCACTGCCTTCTGCACCTCATTCGGCAGAAAGCCAAAGCGTTTTTCAAACTCTCCCAGCTCTGCCACGGATTCCTGTGCTTCCCAAGGAGGGGTCAGGCCAAGCTTTTTCCAAGCCTGCTCCACACGGGCCGGATGAAGAGAGTCTTCTCCCACCTCTTCCACCGGGATCAGCGGAAAATACCGGGTGTTGCTTGCGACCCAGTCTGCCATGATGAGCAGGCCTGTCAACAGGATCTCCGCCGGGATGGAGAGGGTCGGCAGCTCAGCCGCGCTGGAGAAGCCGCTCTCCTGCAGTGCGTACTCGAACAATTCCTGCCAGCAGCCCTTCCAGAACGCTTTCCGGCCCTTGGGCCAGTAGTTTTCTTCCCAACACTCATCTTCCAGCTGGTCGGTCACATCCACGCCCTCCTGCGGTTTGCCGTGATGTGCACCGACCACAGACGCTAATCCTCTCGGACATCCAAGCTCCCGCAGGATGGCTTCTCCTGCCAGCGCATGACGCGAATGTTTCCGGTTTTCCTCCCGGCAGGAGAGCTCGGTATAGGCTTCCAGCCGCTGTTTCGGCTCCGGCAGCTGCACCATTATGTGCGCTTGAAAAGCGACAGTCCATTTACCTATGTCGTGCATCATTCCCAGAAAATACGCCGTCTTTGTCAGCGTGTCCTCGTCCAGCCCGATATGCTGCCGGACACTCTCCGGGAGCCACCGCTGTACCAGGCACCTCATGATGCCTGCCGTATCCTGGGAATGCATCAAGGCCGGCAGCCACCAGCTGCTGTTATTGGGGTCTGTTTTTCCCGCAAACAGCCGGAGCTCATAAGGCAATGCCTTTCGTTTCATCCGATTCCACCTCCGTATCGCTTCCACAACGCAGAACATTTTTATTGTTCTGACGCTGTATCTTCTGCGGACAGAATAACAGATATCACATCCAATAAATCGGACTCTTCTTCCATTTTCCCTGATTTTTCAGGCCTACTCCCATTTTCTACCCCCGCAAGGCGGGGAAAATCCATCTTCATGCTATACTTTGGGAGCACGCCTGCAAGGCAGGGAAAGATGGAGCAGGACGATTTATTCATGCTATACTTTGTTATCAAATCCGTCCGTGCTTTCAGTATACACCACGCTGACAGATTTTGCAAGACGGAATTTGAGCTTTATCATAAAAAATTTTCCGGGTCTTCCGTTGACGGAAGATTGGGGGGGGTGATGCAAAAAGTCCCTGAAGCAGTTTTTCAACTGCCTCAGGGACTTCTTCAATCGAACCGATTCTTCGATGGCTTTCCGTACACTTTGCGGAGCGACTTCTTCAGGCTGACCACCGTTTCCTTGATGATCTTCGCCTCATCCACAGAGCAGTCTGCAAGCTGCTCGACCATCCAGCTGTCAAATACCGGCTTTGCCTTTTTGACCTCAATGCAGAGCAGCTCATCTGCCGAACAGTCCAGCGCATTGATGATATCGATGAGCGTTTTCAGGCTGGGCACAGAGTTGCCCGTCTCAATATGGCTGATATGCGTGACCACCACGCCGACCTCATTGGCCAGCTGCTCCTGCGTCATGCCTTTTGCAAGGCGGCAGGTGCGAATGCGTTTTCCGATGTCGGCGTAGTCCACCATAGTACAAGTACCCTCCGTTCATGAAGTGATACTTGTATTGTATGTGCAATCGACCGGAATTGTAATAACTTGAAAGTGCAGTGGACTTTTTACTTCACTTTGTTTTTCTCCGTGCTTCCGGCTCTGTTTTATCAGCTCCGGCCCATCCGCAGCTGCTTTTCGAACTCGCGCCGCAGCTCTTGCATGCCTTCCATGCTGGTCAGTTCCGCAAAACTCATATCGCCGCTGGCCACCCGGGTCAGGATAGCAATGTACGCCTCGCCCAGCGCACCCGTCAGCGTAGCCGCCGTTGTACCAGAGATCACCGCGCCAACAACAGTACCTGCGCCGGGGATCATCTTGATAAGATTTGACACGACCGTCTTTCCCAGAACCGTTGTGCCTGCTGTGCCGATGGTCGCAGTAACAATGCTCGTGAGCGCAGCCTTTTCAATAGGAAGGCCGAAAATCGCTGTGATGCCTGCCAGCATAGAGATCTGAGTCGGCACAAGGATGGCAGCATCCGAGAACGGGATGGGCGATGCACCTGTCAGAGCGGCTGCACCAGCGGCAGCCGTGACCGCTGCACGCGCACGCTTTCGTTTGAGGTCGATGCTGGCGATCTGCAGGGCGATAAAGGTATCCCGCACCGTATCCGGCAACAGCTCATTCATAAGCTTGACCAGCTTATCAATGCCAAACGCCTTGATTGTTGGAAATTCCTCACTGATCTCATAGTCCTGCGCCAGAACAGGAACGACCTCACGGACCGGGAGGTTTTCTTTCCGAAGTGCAGTAACCATTTCCTCCGTCTTTTTCTTGGAGAACGCCTGTGTCAACACGAGAATGACCGGAACATTGCATCTTCTTGTATTCTCGCCAAGTTTACGCAGAAAGTTCATTTCCGTCGGCTCAACACGGCTCGACGCTGTATTGATGCAATACCAGATGCAGTGAATTGCCTGATTTACATCTTCACTTTGGATGCCCTCATTGATGAGGTCCGTAACCTGTTCCAGCAGATTTTCGGTAGAATGGTCCCCTTGAAGCTCCAGACCCGGGGTATCATAGATAGCAAGCGGGGTGCCTTCTTTTTCAAGCTTGCGAATGCTCTGTGTGACTGGCCTGCCAAGCCCAACTTCTGCCACATTTTTACCAAATACGCTGTTGATCAACGTACTTTTTCCAACACCGGTCTTGCCAATGACTACAACATTTAATGTCGTAAGGCTGCTGTAATTTTCTTTAATTTCATCCATGATTTTCTGTGCAGCCTGCGCAGCATCATAAGCACTAAAGTCAGACATTTTCCTTTTCCTCCTCTGCTTCTTTTCCGGCCTCTGTCTTTGCCTGATGCCGATTCCGAATCGCCTGTTCCCAGTCGTCATCAGCACCCTGCTTTTTCAGATTTTCCGTGTAGATCTTCTGGCCTACCTTATCCATCACTTTTGGCATCACCGCCGCCATGCCGGCAGTGACGACAGCACTTCCCAACAGGTACAGGGCGAGACCTCCCAGTTTTTTCTTCTTCTTGGGATGCTCCGTCTGTGCTCCCACAACTTCCTTTGCCGTCTCTTCTACGACTTTTTTCACATCGTTGTCCATTTTAGTTCCTCCTGTGTTTGTATTCAAAACCAGCATCTTCTCGTGCCAGCTTCGTTCGATATTGTGTACTGAATCAACGTTTTCCAGCCTTCATCTGCGCCTTGAATTCCCGTTTGAATGCTTCCTGTCCTTCCTTTGTTGAAAGGTCTGTCGTCTTCATCTCACCCCTTGCGATTTTTGTCATCAGGCCGATGTATGTATTTCCCAGTGCGGTGGTCAACGCCGCCGCCGTTGTTGCAGAGATAGCTCCGCCTGCGACAGTGCCGACACCGGGAATAAATTTCAGTGCATTCGATACGATGGTTTTTCCGAGGATGGTCGTTCCTACCGTACCGACTGCCGCTGTTGCAATGGTCGTCAGTGCTGCCTTCTGGATGGGTATCCGGTAAATGGCCGTGATGCGCACGAGCATTGCTACTTGCGCAGGCACCAGCAGTGCTGCATCCGAAAACGGGATAGGTGCTGCTCCCGTTGCCGCAGCGGCAAGGGCTGCTGCTGTGACTGTTTTTTGGGCACTGGCGTGCTTTGCGTCCAGATTTACGATCTGCATCGCCACGAACGTATCCCGCACTGCTTCCGGCAGCACATCGCTCATGGCTTCGACCAGTTTATCCAGACCAAAAGCCTTTATGGTTGGGAAGTCTTCGCTGATTTCATAGTCCTGTGCCAGAACCGGCACGACCCTACGGACTGGAAGGGTCATTTTTCGAATCTCATTGAGCATTTCTTCTGCCTTTTTCTTGGAGAAGGACTGCGTCAGCACCAGAATGACTGGTGTATTGCACTGGCTCGTGCTGACCGTCAGTTTCTGCAAAAAGTCACTTTCGCTCTCTTCGAACCTGCTGGATGTCGTGTTGATACAGTAAAGGATGCAATGGATAGCCTGCTCAATGTCATTGCTCTTCATCTTATCCTGAATCAGCTTCGTGACCTCATTTAGCAAGCTCTCTGCAGAATGTTCTCCATCCAGCTCCATGCCAGGGGTATCGTAGATGGAGATAGGAAACCCTTCCGGCTCAAACTTACGAATTTTCTGGGTGATTGGCTTGCCATTTCCCGTAATCGCCAGGTTTTCTCCAAACAGGCTGTTGAGCAGGGTGCTTTTGCCCACGCCTGTTTTTCCGACGACCATAATATTCAGCTTCGGGAGCTTTTCGTTTTGTCCCATTTCTTTTCCCTTCTTCACCTCTATAAATTTTTCTCTCACAAATGTCGGTAGCACATCTTGTGTTGCCGCATCCAGTTCATCAAGACCATATGCCTTTATGATCGGAAATCCTTCGTCTACCTGAAAGTCCTGTGCCAGAACCGGAATCATCTTACAAACCGGAAGCTGTTCCCGTCGGAGATCGGCGATTATTTCTCCCGTTCTCTTCTTGGAAAATCCCTGTGTCAGGACTAAAACAATCGGGACGCTGCACTTCCGACTTCTTTCTGCAAGTTTCTGGATAAAGGCTTTTTCCTCAGCATCGACTCGAAACGCACTTGCACTGACGCAATACCAAATACAGTGGATTTTCTCATTCAGTTTTTTGTTCCAGTCACCCTTCCGGAGGAGCTCGGTGATTTGAACCATCATATCTTCCGAACCATTGCGGTCAGAAAGCTCCAGCCCCGGGGTATCGTAAATTGCAAGAGGAACACCATCTTTCTCTATTTTACGAATAGTTTGAGTAACCGGCACTCCAATACCGACTTGAGTCAGATTGCTGCCGAACATACTGTTTATTAACGTACTTTTTCCGACACCTGTTCTACCAATCACCAAAATATTGAGTTTTGAAAACTCATTTTCATCTTTTTTCATGCACCCCCTCATTTCTTAAAGATTCCAAACAGCCCTTTCCGTTCTCGTTTGCCGAATTTCTCATCCAGCTCTCTGGTCGAGTGGACAATATTCTCCTTTTTCACGCCGCTGGACTCTGCCAGTCGCACAGATGCTGCCGCCTTTTTCGTCTGTCTTGCCCAGATGCTGTCCATGGTTCTTACCTGTCCAGAAAAGCGCTTGTACTCCTCTTCCACGCTGGCGCAGTAGCTGCGGTACAGCTCATCCAGACGGGTCTGATGGTTCTGCAGCCGCTGCTCCATCTGCCGGAGATATTCCTGCTCTGCCGGAGTCGAATTGTGCAGAATCTCGTTGTAGAATTTCCTGAGCTTTTCTTCCAGCACTGCACCCAGCCGGATATCGATTTCTTTCAGCACCAGGTAGGCCAGCCGCAATGCCGCTGCAAAGTTGAAATGCAGGCAGAAGGTCAGCGCATTGCCCCCGCTTTTCAGTGCGGCATCACCAGTATCGATGAGGCAGAGCGTCCCGTTGGAGACGAGCTGCATCATCCGGTAGCTGCCGTAGTTGTCCGAGGGGACGCAGTCCGCCCATGGCTTCTTATCTACCAGGTGCCGCTTGATGGCCCAGCACGCACTGGTCGCCAGCTGCTGGAAGACCACCGGCACTATCGTCGCCGCACCGAAACGGGCATCGTAGCCGTTCTGGAAAGTCCGCGCCATAAGATTGGCGAAGCTCTGGCGGTCTTTACCTATCTGGAATCGGCCAAATTTGCAGAACTGCGTCAGCTCCATAAAGGGCATCGGCACACCGGTGCCGCGTCCTCCATTGCCCCGGCTGCCGGAGCTGCCGGCTGCATCCGACATGATATGACCCAGCCAGTTTGCAAAGCCTGAAAAGAGCTTTGCGGGAAAGTTTCCGCCTTTCAGCTCAAAATCCCCTCCGCTGGTATCGATGCGGATGAGCTTTCCGTTGTCGAGGAAGGACGACTTTCCTTGAAACTGGTCCAAAATGGAGAAGAACAGACCCACCACGTCCGGTGAGTGCGCCAGCGACTTGATGTGGTGGTTCTTGGTCGAAAGCCTGACCGCACCGCCCACTTCTACGTGGTTTTTCTGGTCGTAGTTGACCCGGAACGTCCGCTCCAGATAGCCGATAGCAGAGGCCACATTGTTTTCGTTGCCTGCTCTGGGCTTCCAGCCCGTGAACCGCGCAAATTTCTTCACCATCTCATCTGCCGCGGCGTCTGAGAGTCCAATCAGCGAAGTCCTTGCAGCCGGTGACTGCACGAAAAAGACATCGATGAAACCTGCCATCGCGCCACAGAACGCTGCCAAGCCGAACTCGTACTTATCGCACCAGTCCATCTGCACATCCAGATTTTTCACCTCAGTGTGATACCGTGACTTTTCCAGCTGTTTTTGCATCCTGTATCCCTCCCTGTTACCGCCCCAGCGGAATGACTTCGACGACCTTTTCTTTCAGTGACTGTCCATTGTTCATCATCGTCGCCAGCTTCTTGGCCTCTGTGCCGGAAAAACTGCTGTACTCCTGCTTGTTCAGGGCTTTCAGCTCATCCAGCTCTTTCTTCACCAGTCGGTTCAGGGATACCGTCTCAGCCTGCAGGGTCTCCACTCGTTTTTTCACGCCCCGCAGCCGGGTGATCTCGCTCTTGAGTGCCGCAGTATCCGCCTCTGTCCGTTGTGCTTTTCCCTTGTTGACTGCCGTAAGAAGTCCTGCTGCCGCAGAGCAGCTCACAGCTATCGCAATTCCGGTCGGGCCAGCCAGTGCAAGAAGTGCCTGACCGCCTAAGATGCCAGCGCCGCCCGCCGTAAGCGCTCCACCGCCCAGCCACGCAAGAGCCGCATTTACTGCCGCTGTCCCACCCAATGAGCTGATGGCTGTGTCTGTCGATGCCGTGCCGAAAGTCGTTGCCACCGCCAGCATTACATTCGGACCCAGCAGCGCGACACCAGTACCGGTCACTGCACCGGTACCGAGCAGACGGCCCGTTCCACTTTTGTGCGGCTTGTATTTTTTGAGCTGCTTTTCAAACTCCTGAAAATCCCGATCGACCTTGCGGCTTTTCAGGTCGTACTTGTAAGGGTGGTCTGAGACCATCTGAAGATATGCCTCACACTCATGCAGAAGCTGGACCGCTTCGTGCCGGGTGTCGAGCAGTGCTTCTGCGCTGCTCAGCGCCCCCTGATAGCATTTTCTGTATTCGATTTGTTCCTGGCTCAGGGCATCCTGCACCTGACGTTTTGCATTTGAAAAGAACACCTTACTTTTGCTCCTTTTTCTTCTTTTCCTTCCGTTTCAGCAGAAGCGAATCCGCTTTATACTCTACCACTTCATAATCGCCCAGTGGGTTTCTGTCTTTCCTCATTTTTGCTATAGTCACCACCGAGATGCCCACAGCTGGTATCGCAGTAATCGGCATAAGCAATCCCATAATCCCTGCTGTAACACCCGCTGACAAAATCGTAGCAAGATGTTCTTTATCCGAAGTCTTTTGTAGTATGTCAAATGCATTAAATGCTTTGATGAACTCTCCTGCATAGCTGCCTTTGATCCATATCTCATCCACCTTATCTTTCAGAGCCTTTCCAAGGCCCTCCGGACTCGTAACAATGCGCATGCAAAGCATGATTTTTCCTCCTCAGAGATTTTGATTCTGTTTTTTCTCAGAGAGCACCCGCACGTAATCTCCCTGACTCCGTATCCACATCTGGATACCTGTACCAAACACCTCGGCTTCCACAATCCAGCCCTTTTCCGTCACCTGCAGTACCTTTGCCGTAGGCAGGCGATCCAACACGGATTCCAGACTCGGGCCGGTATACTCGAACCGGATGGTCTGCAATTCGCCGCCGTACATGAACTGGATACGCTTTCGCATCTCGCCCTCCTGAAAACGGTCAGCGTACCGCTGGGCAAAATGCCGGTCGAGGGTCTTGTAGCTCTGGATACGGTCGATACGGTAAATGGTCGGGGAATTATCCTGCGGGTTCTTGAAGTGCTTATCCTTATCAATGCCTTCAATAAACGCCGCCAGATAGAAATAATATTCGCTGAACAGGATGCCCACCGGCTCGATGGTGCGCGCCCGGGTCTCGCCGCCATGGGTACGGCAGTAGGTGATCTCCATAACATTATGGTTTTCAACCGCCGTTCCAATCTCCCACAAGCTCTCGATGAATTTCCGTCCATGCTGTGGTTCAACATAATGGAATCGTTCGTTGCTAATAAGGTCTTTGACTTGATTTAGCCTATCCACCGGCGTACAGGCCTGAATCAGCTTATCCAGGATAGGGAACATCTCTTCTTTGACCATCGAGCGGCTTTCCAGCAAAATTTTGCACACAGCCAGAATTTCGCTGCTGGTCAAAAAGCGGGAAAGCGTATCATCCAGCAGATAGCCGCCCTTTGCGGAGTTATATAAAATCTCCCGGCGCGGCTCACTGTCCGCGAAATAATTTCGCAATGTATCAAGATCTCGCTGGATGGTCTTTTCGCTGACTCCGAAGCGGTCGGCCGTCTGCTGTTTGTTCAGCACACCGCCCTGTACCAGCACCTGCTGGATATAGAGTATACGGTCTAATCTACTATTACGCACAATTCATTCTCCCCTTTATCCATTGTAACACAGCGCCACAGACGCTGCAATTCTTTGTGTGAAATTTTGCCGTTTTATAGAAACACATAAGAGTTTTTGTTTCTTTTGCACAATCCCAGTATACAAAAAGAGATGGACAGGCTGGCTGTCCATCTCTCAGGGGTCAGGGTAAAATATTTCTGAGTTTCCACCCTCTTTTGAACCGGTAAGCACTGTTCATCATCTCATCGGTGATGGTATAAAAGGCCTGCCGCGGTGAAAGACATTCGCCAACAATGCCGACCACAAGGGCCAGATTCAGCACAAATGCGACGCTCAGCAGGATCGTTAAAAATTTTTTCATGAGACAGCCTCCCTGACAGAATCGTTTTTTCTTACTGCTCCTATTATAAAAATCAGGTTGGCCGTTCTGTATGTCCATCCGGATACAGCGTACGAAATTTATCTGGCTCCCGGACAGCAAAAACCGCCCCGGCTTCCTGTTGCGGAAACCGGGGCGGTTCATCACGTTTTATTTGTGCTTCTTATTCGCACATTTCAGGCACTCACGCAATTACTTGCGGGGGTTCTTGATCGCAGCCTGAGCGGGTGCCAAAATTACAGAGCGTTCAGAATTGCTCTTCCCACTCCGGGTACTGTTCAACTTTGCCTTTTGCATTAAGCAGCATTGGTTCCTGATACGCTTTCACTTTTTCGATCTTTGTCACATGGAT
>ERZ808240.2692-NODE-2692-length-18770-cov-38.081539_pt1 | contig 18770 bp, 10 predicted proteins | sample MGYA00521084_ERZ808240 | MGnify/ENA primary metagenome ERZ808240 (study PRJEB31516, sample SAMN03275571) | gut metagenome | biome: mammalia-associated habitat; material: feces | host: Papio cynocephalus | place: Kenya | collected 2012-08-06 ... | reverse complement strand
CGCGCCATGGAATCGCGCGAGCGCGAGCGCTGCGCCGCGGAGGGCCGCGAGTACGAGCCCGTGACCGACCGCGCCCGCGAGAACGAGGCGGTGCGCGAGCGCAACGCCGCCCTGGAGCGCCTGCGCGAGGGCATCGAATGGGCCCAGGAACGCGCGCGGGAGCTGGCGCGGTTCCTCCGCATCTTCGACCCGCAGCGCGAGCGCATGCGCCGCAACGTCGAGCGCGTGCGGGACATGGCCCGCGACATGGACGGCCGCGGCGCCGGCATCACCCGGGAGGCCCGGGAGGCCTACGACGGCCTGAGCCGCCGCGAGAGGCGCATGCTGCACAGGGCGTGCCCGAGGGGGCTGTCGCCGACGATCGACCGCCTGAACGCCGACAGGCACGCCAGGAAGCCGCTGGTGGAGCGCTCCGCCGAAAGGGAGCGCGAGCGCGCGTCCGCGGACCGCGAAGCCGGCCGCGGGCAGGCGACGGGCGAACGCCGCAAGCCGATGCGCCGGCGCGACTACGAGCGGGCGGTCGACCATGAGGAGCGGTCGAGGTACATGGAGCAGGAGCAGGAGCCGGAGCGCGACCGTGACTGGTGGTGAGGCGGTATAATCCGCCTTGCCTGGCAAACGCCCTGCGCGGCGCGGACGGCTTGCAGGCTCCAGGGGCCGACGTAGAAGCGGCAACCTGGCGGCCTGCGTTTTCTCATGCGGGCGGCCTGACGAGCGACCGAGACTCGGGAGTCGGCGGCCCGCGCGATGGCGAGCTGCATGGGACGACGTAAGACGCGGACCCCATGGGCTTGCCGATTTCCCGCGCCTGACGAGCTCCGCCGCACGCTGGGGTTCCCCGTGGGCGGGCAGGCGCAGGGGGCTGGGCACCGCTGGCGGCGGTGGCGTTGCACCGTGCCTCTGCCGCCGGCTTTCCCATGCCCGCTGTTTCGCGCCTCATGCGGTCAATCCAGATTGACACTCCCCATGGATAAATCCAGGGGATTCTTCCTTCGTCGCAGATAGCCTTCCGCGCCTCGCGGCGGGCGGGTCTTATGCCTGCTCCGGAAGCGTTTCCAGCCCCTAGGCCGGGGTTCCCGCATGCCCTGCGGTACCTTTCCCGTTCAAGATCCTCAGCCCTTCGGCGAGGATGTTCCTGGCGGCGTTGACGTCCCGGTCGTGTCTCGTCCCGCACTCGGGACATTCCCATGCGCGGACCGAGAGAGGCAGCTCGCCCATCACGTGCCCGCAGCACGAGCAGGTCTTGGACGAAGGGTAGAACCTGCCGACCTTGACGACGTTGCCGCCGCGCATGGCGCACTTGTATTCCAGCTGCCGCGCGGCCTCGGAGAAGGACGCGTCGGCGACCGCCCTCGCAAGGCGATGGTTGCGCAGCATGCCCTTGACGTTCAGGTCCTCCAGGCAGACGGCTTGGTTCTCGCTCGCCAGCCTGGTCGTGGCCTTGTGGAGCGCGTCCTTGCGCACGTTCGCGGCCTTCTCGTGCGCTCGCGCTACGCGCACGCGCTGCCTCTCCCGGTTCTTGGAGCCCTTCCTCTTCCTGGCGAGCCTTCGCTGCTCGCGCGCGAGCTTGCGCTCAATCCGCTTGGCCGCCTTGGGGTTGGCCGCCTTTGTGCCGTCGGAGAGCGTCATCAGGGACCCGACGCCCATGTCGACGCCCACGGCGGTTCCCGCCGGCGCGGGCGCCTTAGCGGGGACGCCGGCGCAGCACAGGGAGACGAAGTACTTGCCGGAAGGCGCCTGCTTGACGGTCGCCGAGAGGACGCGGCCCTCGGGCAGGCGCGACACCCGCGCCTTGACGGCCCCGAGCTTGGGGAGCTTGATGTGGCGCGCGTCGAGGACGGCGACCGTCGGCCTCCCCTTCGGGCACTCGGTGCGGTAGGACCTCCTGGAGCCTCGCTTGGACTTGAACCGGGGGAACCCGACCTTTCCCGGCGCGCGGAAGAAGTTGCGGTAGGCGCGGTCGAGGTCTCGGAGAGACTGCTGCAGCGCCACGGAGTCCGCGTCCTTGAGCCAGGAGGTCTCGGGGTCGGCCTTCCAGCCGGGGAGCATCTTGATGAGGTCGTTGACGCTCGGGGCCTTGCCCCCGGCGTCGTGCGCGGCCTTGCGGATGGCGAGGGCGCGGTTGTAGACGAATCGGCAGCAGCCGAACGTGCGCGCGATCGACTCGCGCTGGGCGGCGTTCGGGTAGATGCGGTATTCGTAGGAGAGCTCCAAGCTTAGACGCCTTTCTGGTTCTCGATGTAGCGCTTCACGGCCTCCAGCGGCGCGCCGCCGACGGTGGACACAAAGTAGCTGTTGGTCCATAGCGTGGGAATCCGGCTCTTGAGCCACGGGAACTCCTCGCGAAGGTCGTGGCTCGTGCGGCCTTTGATGCGTTTGACGACCTTGTGCACCCCGAGCTGGGGGTCGACCTCGATGAGCAGGTGGACGTGGTCCGGCATGACCTCCATCTCAAGGACCTCGGCACCGCCCATCTGCTCGCACACCTGCGGGGCTATCTGCTTGAAGCGCTCGTCGACCCCGTTCACGAGGACCGGGCGGCGGTACTTCGGGCAGAAGACCACGTGGTACTTGCAGCTGTAGACTATGTTGCTGTTGCTCCTATACTCCATGGGAGCATTATACAGCACTATGACCATATATTTATCGGCTTTCAGCCGATGCACCTTATATCCCCATAGCTAAAGCAAGGGGTTCTACGGTGCCTTTCGATAGCCTTATCGCGGGCGCAAACGCCGTCGACGCAACGTGCAACATCTTGTCGATGGCGGTCGGAGCCATCGGTCCTTTGCTGGTGAGGAAGGGATGACGGCAAACCGCGATTCGAGATATGAAAAAAGCCAGGTGACCGTGGAAAATACCCTGGCTTAATACCGTTGAGGGACGCCGCCCAGTGCGCAGACCTTGTCATCAAAGCCTGCGCTTTGCGGTTTCATGAGATCGAACAATGCGCTTGCGCAATCATTCGTCCGCTGTCGCGTTTTGGGCGGACGGCCTGGTTTCGACAGATCCTCTCACGATGTACTCGCCGTGCAACGTTTCGTTCTTGTTGAGAAAGTACATGTACTCGACACGGACTTCGTCGCCGATGTTTAGATCGTCGAACGATATGACTCTATGCTCTATCCTTTCGGAAAAGCCGAACGTGTACATGTTTCCGCTGTCCAGCCCGTACCCTGGAGTTGCTATTTCGATTTCAGCGATTTCCGAGTCTCTGTCTAAAGAAACAATGGTGCCGTCTGCGAATAGCAGGACGTTAGCCATGCTCCCTGTGGAGCTTGTGTCGCTGCTTGCTGCTTCTTTCTTTTTGATATCGGTCACGTTTTCGAACTGCCATCCTTCGCTTGGTTTGCTGCGGTTTTCGTTGTTCGAAGGGAATGAAACAATTGCCGTTGCGGCAGCTGCGGTGATTGCCGCTGCCGCAACGATTGCGATGATGCCTCGCTTCGTCGTCATCAGAAGAAGAACGTTCCTTTGGGGCTTAACAGCGCCGGGTAATGGAAATTGATATATCGAGCGGAATCATTCCATCCGTCTGCGATTACGGTCACCTCGAGCGCGGCGCCGGTTGCGTTGTTCGACGCGGACACATAACCTTCAACGACGGTGCTGTGGCCGCCTGAAGATGGCCATGCGCTTAGCAGCGATGGCTGCTGAGCGTTTACGGCAAGCACGTATTGGGCGAACGTCGGATCTTGGTTTACCCTGTTCGAGATGCTTTTGCCCCTTGCGGCGCAGAAATCAACGAACCCAGATGCGCCTGAGCTTATCGGCGTGCTTCCGAACACGATGCCGTTCTCCGTGTAAAGGACAGTCGTTCCCGTCCTGTCCCACATTTCGAGATACTCATCGGCGCAGTCCCACATGCTGCACATGCCGTACAGGCTCGCGCATGTGCATAGGGCGGACACCTGGCATGCGTATCTGCCTGTCAGGTAAGTGATTCTGTTCTGGGACGATCCGATAAATGACGGGAAGAAGTTAAAAGCCGTGATGGCGTAGTTTGCATACAGGTCCGAGGTGTTGATGGTCGCGTCGATCCATCCATTGCCGGTCACCGACGATAGCGCCATGGGAATATCCGCGATCGTTCCGTCGTTCAGGAGGACGGGTCCACCGGATCTGTCCGCAGCGCCGTAGAGCAGCCCGTCAATTTTGACGGCGTATTGCTCGTCTTCGGATAGGTGCTGCGTTGATGCAGACGATCCGTTCGACATCAGTGCCGCGGCATATGGGCTGATTGAGCCTTGCTCAAACGAAAACTCGGCGATGCCGTTCGGGCAGCTCGCATCGATGACGACATATCCGTTGGGAGCCCCGTCGAGGTTGTAATCAACGACGTATCCTACGTGATCGCCGCCGGCAGTCGCTAATCTTACAGGGTTTGCGGGAACCAACCCTTGGCCGTTTACGTCGCACGACTGAGCGAAGTTGAAAGCCATTTCGAGGGCGTTGTCCGATGTGAGGGTTGATGTTGAGCCGGTCGCATCTTGGGCCATGGCCTTGGGTGCGCCTGCGAATGCGGCAGCCGATGACAGCGCCGCGAGCTTTACGAATGTCCTTCTGTCCATAGGTGTTTCCCCTTCCGCGAAGGTAGATCTTTATGACATACAGGGATTCGAATCCTTTATGTAAAGATAAAAGAGAAACGTCGTTTGGTTTGAGCTGAGTTAAAAGTTTTCGGCTAGCGGCTTGGGCCTTATAAACGTTGTCCCCTATCTAGCACCCTCGGGGAGGGGCTTTGGGCATGGCTTCCGGGCGGTCGGTTTCGGCCGCCTTTTAAAATCCCCAAAGGTGTACAATAAATGTATTTATAATATACGTCCCGTATAGAACACCCTCGGGGAGGGGCTTTGGGCATGGCTTCTGGGCGGTCGGTTTCGGCCGCCCTATTCGATCCCCGAACTGTTACAATAACTATATTTATAATATACGTCCCGTATAGAACACCCTCGGGGAGGGGCTTTGGGCATGGCTTCTGGGCGGTCGGTTTCGGCCGCCCTATTCGATCCCCGAACTGTTACAATAACTATATTTATAATATACGTCCCGTATAGAACACCCTCGGGGAGGGTTTTGAGGATGGCTGAAAAGAGGTTCACGAAAGAGCAGGAGCGCGCCTACTGGCAGGAGAAGCGAGAGGCGTACATTGCCATGAGCCGCCGCATGCTCGAGGAGCCGGGCTATGAGTGGCGCGACCCCCTGGCGTTCTACCGCGACATCTTTCCCGAGGGCTTCTTACAGGAGAGGTGGGACGGCGATGCCAAGGCCGAGTTCGACGGCAAGCCCAACGCCATAGCTCTGAAGTTCGGCCCGAAGACCCGCAAGCAGCTCGTCAAGGGCAAGAAGGTCGACGTGCCCGTCATAGAGCGGTTCACGATAACCGACGATCTGGAGGGCGTTTCCACCCTCGTGAAGGCGTCCATCGCCGAGAACGCCCCCGTCTACATGGCCCCGGTGTCGTTCTTCGGCAAGAGCAATAAGGCGGCCAACGCGCGCTTCCTGCACGCCTTCGCGGTGGACCTCGACGGCATGACGCCGGGAAAGCTTGGCACCGTGCTGAAACAGATGCGCAACGGGCACGACCCGAGCCTCGACAAGCACGTATCGATGCCGCAGGCGACCTACATCGTCATGAGCGGGCGGGGGCTGCACCTGTACTACCTGCTCGACCGCCCCGTGCCGCTCATCCCCGCCGTCGTGCCCTTCCTGCAGCAGCTCAAGCGCAGGCTCACCGACGTGGTGTGGACCGACTACACCAGCGAGGACGGCAACGAGGGCAGGCAGTATCAAGGCATCTACCAGGGCTTCCGCATGCCCGGCACGACGACCAGGCTCAACGGCTGCGGCGTCGACGCGAAGGACACGAACAAGTACGAGGCCCTGGCGTTCGTGTACGCGCCCGAGGGGGCCTCCGAGCCGCGGCGCGTGACGCTCGACTACCTGGTGGACTACTGCGGCATCCGCGGCAAGGAGATACCGGGCGAGCTGTACCGCGTCCTGGAGACCAAGGGCGGGCGCACCCCGCTCGCCGAGGCCGAGGAGAAGTGGCCTGATTGGTACGAGCGGCGCATCGTGCGGGGCGAGGAAAAGCGTGGTTACGACACGAACCGCGGTGCCTACGAATCATGGCTCGGCCGCGTTGACAACGAGGCCGTGGTGCACGGGCGCTACTTCGCCGTGCTCTCGCTAGTAGCCTATGCGATGAAGTGTAACGTGCCGCTGGAAGAGCTCGCGAGCGACGCCTACAGGCTGGTGCCGAAGCTCGATAGGATGAGCGACGAGCCGGGAAACCGCTTCACCAACTATGACGTCGCCTGCGCGCTTGCGGCCTACGGCTCGAACGAGCTGCGCTTCTGGAAGAACGAGTACATGTGCCGCCGCGCCAAGATCGCACCGCATGAGAACAAGCACAACGGGAGACCGCAGGGCGAGCATTTGAAAATTGCCAGGTTTGCCAGGGATCTGAACTACGACGAGCCTGGCGGATGGATTAATAAAAACGGGGCGCCTACGAAGCGCGACGAGATACGCGCCTACGCCGCCGAGCATCCCGAAGCGAGCCAGCGGGCGATCGCGAAGGCCCTCGGCGTGTCTCCGACGACCGTCAACAAATGGCTGAAGCCAGATCGCGTCACGCAGCCGCGCGGCGAAGCCGAAGTCTCGATGAGCATCGAGGAAGCGGTCGAGAAGGCTATCGACGAGCATTTGTCGTTGATAATCGGCAAGCACGGGGAGGCCGTCATAGCCGACAGGGAGGATTACGAAAGCCAGCAATCCCTCGCGGATTTGCTCGAGGAAGCGGGCGATTGGGCGTTCGACAGGTATTGGGACCGCTTGGCGGAGAAGAACGGCAGGAGTGTCTGTAGGGTGAGCATCCAGAGCATCGTGGACGATTTTGCCCGCTCGCAACAACCGAACACGAACGACTAAATTACCGAACATATCGAAAAAAACGGTCGGCAAATAGTCAATTTCTTTGGCGAATAATCGACTAATGATATGTATAATCGCTGATGAGACTGACAAATGACCGAAAACAAAATCGACCAAAGGATTTTCGATTCATGGGCGTTACGAAGAAGGAGCTCGCCGACACCCTGGGGGTTTCGAAGCAGACCGTCGTGAACTACATCGACCGCCTCGGTCTCGCGCCGGAACACGTGTCGAGGGTCGGCAAGTACGACGTCCTCGATGATTTCGCCGTGTCGGCGATATCGGATGCCGTCGGCAAGAGCATTCCCCAGCAATCGGAATCCGACGATACCGACGTATCGGACGCTGTCATCGCGGCGCTCAACGATCGAATCGCTGACCTCAAGGAGCAAAACGGCAGGCTTGCTGTCGAGCTGGCCGACCTTCGGGCCTCGCGAGACAGGGAAGTCGAATCGCTTCGCATGCAGCTGAACGACGCAAACCGCCGCGCCGCCGAGCTCGCCGATCGTGTCGCGACTATAGCTGAGCGCCAGCAAGCGATCGCGGCGACTCCATGGTGGAAGCGCGGCCGCATCGCCACGAAGCTTCTCGGGCCTGGAAGCGAATAGGAAAGCGCCGTTGCCGGCGCTTTCCTATTCGCGTTGCGTTTTACTTTTCCGTCAGCTGACGGCGGCGAGGATCTCGGCCGCCTTCTCGAGCGCCGCGTCGCGCATCAGCACCGACTTCTTGATGCCGGCGGCCTTGGCGGCGCGGGCAATCATGTCCGCGCCCGACGCCGGGCACTTGAACGACAGCGACGACGTCGCCTCGTTCGCCAGCTTCGGCCTTCCTGGCTTGATCGGGCCGTCGAACGCGTATCCATCGGGAAGCTTCCCGGCGTCGTATGCGGCGCACCACTGCTCGATCATCTCGCGCGTAACCTTGAACCCGCCTTCTGCGGCCGGCAGGCTGTCCATCGTGATAGCCATCGCCCTACCTCCCGTTCTCGCCGTACTCGCGCTTGAACTTCGCCCCGACGGGCGACTTCGCGTGGAAGATGACGAACTGGCTCCCGGTCGAGTACGCGATCATCTCCACGTCGCGGTTGCCGATGCGGCCGAACGCCATGTAGTGGGGCGGCCACTTGTCCTTGCGGACCATGCGCCAGCTTCCCTGCGCCCCCATCCAGGCGCGCTCGACCTCTTCCTTGGTGAAGCCGTGCTTCGTGGCCGACTCGACGGCCACGGCCGGTCTTTTCGCGTCTTCCACGCCGCCCTCTTCGCTCGGTGACTAGTATTACTTTATTCTATTACTTTATTGCGCGAAGCGCAATGCGGCGCAGCGGGCCTACCCTTCCAGCGCCTTCTTCACGGCCGCCGCATCGGCCTTCCTGGCCTCGCGCCCGGCCCTCTCCCAGGCCCTCACGGCCTCGTTGGCCTCTGCCGCCGTCCGGGGCTCCCCGGCGCACTCGCGCGCCGGGGCCGACCTGCCGAACCTGGCCAGGTAGGCGCTCACCGCCTGCGGGTCGAGCCTCGTCCAGTCGCCGCGCCCCAGGTGCTGCTCCACCATCGCGCCGTAGACCATGAGCGCGTGGTTGCGCTGCTTGCGCTCCTGGGCGTTCTGCCTCTGCTTCAAAGCCTGCTTCTGCGCCTTCAGCTGCCTCTCGCGTTCCTTCAGGCGCTCGATCTGCGCATCGATCTCCTCGGCCGTCCTAGCCCTCGCCATGCGTCTCCTTCCATCGCTGCTCCTTTCCTTATTGTACCCGTTGCCGCCCCGCCCGCGCACGGCACGTGCGCACACACGCGAAGCGTGGTACTCTTATTGCCGAAGGTGATAAGGGCGCACTTATAAGTAACCCTGCGGGTTACAGTGCGCGATGGGCCTTGCCCCTCGACCCCGCGCAAGGGCTGCGCCCCTGCACCCTGCTCTCCGCGAATCCTCACAGGGTTCGAGATTCGCTGCGCGTGCGCCGCGCGCACTTGCCACACAGCCGCCCGAAGGGAGGACGCCTTGGCCTCATATCACTTCAGCGTCCAAGTCGTCTCGCGCGGCGGCGGGCGCTCGTCGGTCGCCTGCGCCGCCTACCGAGCGGCGCAGAAGCTGACCTGCGAGCGCGACGGGCTCGTGCACGACTACACCCGGAAGCAGGGCGTCCTGCATTCCGAGATAGCCCTGCCCGAGCACGCGCCCGAGCGCTGGCTCGACCGCTCGACGCTCTGGAACGAGGTCGAGGCGACCGAGCGCCGAGCCGACGCGCAGCTCGCCCGCGAGACGGTGTTCGCCGTCCCGCACGAGCTTTCGCGCGAGCAGCAGGTGGAGTTCTGCCGCGAGGCCGTGCGTGAGCTCTACGTGTCGCGCGGCATGGTCTGCGACTGGGCGATGCACGACGCCGACGGCGACGGCCACAACGTCCACTGCCACGTCCTGTCCTCGCTGCGCTCGTGCGACGAGTCGGGATTCCTAGCGAAGTCGGTGAACGTCTACACCGTGCGCAACGCCGACGGCGAGGAGCGGAAGGCCGCCACCGCCGAGTTCCGCGAGCTGAGGGAGCACGGCTGGGAGAAGGTCTACAAGTACCGCCTCGGCAACGAGTACCGCGAGCTGACGGCGTCGCAGGCAGACGGGTGGGACGGCTGCAAGCGCGTGAGCAAGAACGCCGTGCAGGAAGCCCGCTACCTCAACGACTGGAACAACCCCGGCAACGTCGAGAGGTGGCGGTCGGAGTTCTGCGACCTTCAGAACGCGGCGCTCGAGCGCGCGGGCTCGGCGGCGCGCGTCGACCACAGGAGCTACGAGGCGCGCGGGATCGACCGCGAGCCGACGGTGCACGAGGGGCCCGCCGTGCGCGCCATGGAATCGCGCGAGCGCGAGCGCTGCGCCGCGGAGGGCCGCGAGTACGAGCCCGTGACCGACCGCGCCCGCGAGAACGAGGCGGTGCGCGAGCGCAACGCCGCCCTGGAGCGCCTGCGCGAGGGCATCGAATGGGCCCAGGAACGCGCGCGGGAGCTGGCGCGGTTCCTCCGCATCTTCGACCCGCAGCGCGAGCGCATGCGCCGCAACGTCGAGCGCGTGCGGGACATGGCCCGCGACATGGACGGCCGCGGCGCCGGCATCACCCGGGAGGCCCGGGAGGCCTACGACGGCCTGAGCCGCCGCGAGAGGCGCATGCTGCACAGGGCGTGCCCGAGGGGGCTGTCGCCGACGATCGACCGCCTGAACGCCGACAGGCACGCCAGGAAGCCGCTGGTGGAGCGCTCCGCCGAAAGGGAGCGCGAGCGCGCGTCCGCGGACCGCGAAGCCGGCCGCGGGCAGGCGACGGGCGAACGCCGCAAGCCGATGCGCCGGCGCGACTACGAGCGGGCGGTCGACCATGAGGAGCGGTCGAGGTACATGGAGCAGGAGCAGGAGCCGGAGCGCGACCGTGACTGGTGGTGAGGCGGTATAATCCGCCTTGCCTGGCAAACGCCCTGCGCGGCGCGGACGGCTTGCAGGCTCCAGGGGCCGACGTAGAAGCGGCAACCTGGCGGCCTGCGTTTTCTCATGCGGGCGGCCTGACGAGCGACCGAGACTCGGGAGTCGGCGGCCCGCGCGATGGCGAGCTGCATGGGACGACGTAAGACGCGGACCCCATGGGCTTGCCGATTTCCCGCGCCTGACGAGCTCCGCCGCACGCTGGGGTTCCCCGTGGGCGGGCAGGCGCAGGGGGCTGGGCACCGCTGGCGGCGGTGGCGTTGCACCGTGCCTCTGCCGCCGGCTTTCCCATGCCCGCTGTTTCGCGCCTCATGCGGTCAATCCAGATTGACACTCCCCATGGATAAATCCAGGGGATTCTTCCTTCGTCGCAGATAGCCTTCCGCGCCTCGCGGCGGGCGGGTCTTATGCCTGCTCCGGAAGCGTTTCCAGCCCCTAGGCCGGGGTTCCCGCATGCCCTGCGGTACCTTTCCCGTTCAAGATCCTCAGCCCTTCGGCGAGGATGTTCCTGGCGGCGTTGACGTCCCGGTCGTGTCTCGTCCCGCACTCGGGACATTCCCATGCGCGGACCGAGAGAGGCAGCTCGCCCATCACGTGCCCGCAGCACGAGCAGGTCTTGGACGAAGGGTAGAACCTGCCGACCTTGACGACGTTGCCGCCGCGCATGGCGCACTTGTATTCCAGCTGCCGCGCGGCCTCGGAGAAGGACGCGTCGGCGACCGCCCTCGCAAGGCGATGGTTGCGCAGCATGCCCTTGACGTTCAGGTCCTCCAGGCAGACGGCTTGGTTCTCGCTCGCCAGCCTGGTCGTGGCCTTGTGGAGCGCGTCCTTGCGCACGTTCGCGGCCTTCTCGTGCGCTCGCGCTACGCGCACGCGCTGCCTCTCCCGGTTCTTGGAGCCCTTCCTCTTCCTGGCGAGCCTTCGCTGCTCGCGCGCGAGCTTGCGCTCAATCCGCTTGGCCGCCTTGGGGTTGGCCGCCTTTGTGCCGTCGGAGAGCGTCATCAGGGACCCGACGCCCATGTCGACGCCCACGGCGGTTCCCGCCGGCGCGGGCGCCTTAGCGGGGACGCCGGCGCAGCACAGGGAGACGAAGTACTTGCCGGAAGGCGCCTGCTTGACGGTCGCCGAGAGGACGCGGCCCTCGGGCAGGCGCGACACCCGCGCCTTGACGGCCCCGAGCTTGGGGAGCTTGATGTGGCGCGCGTCGAGGACGGCGACCGTCGGCCTCCCCTTCGGGCACTCGGTGCGGTAGGACCTCCTGGAGCCTCGCTTGGACTTGAACCGGGGGAACCCGACCTTTCCCGGCGCGCGGAAGAAGTTGCGGTAGGCGCGGTCGAGGTCTCGGAGAGACTGCTGCAGCGCCACGGAGTCCGCGTCCTTGAGCCAGGAGGTCTCGGGGTCGGCCTTCCAGCCGGGGAGCATCTTGATGAGGTCGTTGACGCTCGGGGCCTTGCCCCCGGCGTCGTGCGCGGCCTTGCGGATGGCGAGGGCGCGGTTGTAGACGAATCGGCAGCAGCCGAACGTGCGCGCGATCGACTCGCGCTGGGCGGCGTTCGGGTAGATGCGGTATTCGTAGGAGAGCTCCAAGCTTAGACGCCTTTCTGGTTCTCGATGTAGCGCTTCACGGCCTCCAGCGGCGCGCCGCCGACGGTGGACACAAAGTAGCTGTTGGTCCATAGCGTGGGAATCCGGCTCTTGAGCCACGGGAACTCCTCGCGAAGGTCGTGGCTCGTGCGGCCTTTGATGCGTTTGACGACCTTGTGCACCCCGAGCTGGGGGTCGACCTCGATGAGCAGGTGGACGTGGTCCGGCATGACCTCCATCTCAAGGACCTCGGCACCGCCCATCTGCTCGCACACCTGCGGGGCTATCTGCTTGAAGCGCTCGTCGACCCCGTTCACGAGGACCGGGCGGCGGTACTTCGGGCAGAAGACCACGTGGTACTTGCAGCTGTAGACTATGTTGCTGTTGCTCCTATACTCCATGGGAGCATTATACAGCACTATGACCATATATTTATCGGCTTTCAGCCGATGCACCTTATATCCCCATAGCTAAAGCAAGGGGTTCTACGGTGCCTTTCGATAGCCTTATCGCGGGCGCAAACGCCGTCGACGCAACGTGCAACATCTTGTCGATGGCGGTCGGAGCCATCGGTCCTTTGCTGGTGAGGAAGGGATGACGGCAAACCGCGATTCGAGATATGAAAAAAGCCAGGTGACCGTGGAAAATACCCTGGCTTAATACCGTTGAGGGACGCCGCCCAGTGCGCAGACCTTGTCATCAAAGCCTGCGCTTTGCGGTTTCATGAGATCGAACAATGCGCTTGCGCAATCATTCGTCCGCTGTCGCGTTTTGGGCGGACGGCCTGGTTTCGACAGATCCTCTCACGATGTACTCGCCGTGCAACGTTTCGTTCTTGTTGAGAAAGTACATGTACTCGACACGGACTTCGTCGCCGATGTTTAGATCGTCGAACGATATGACTCTATGCTCTATCCTTTCGGAAAAGCCGAACGTGTACATGTTTCCGCTGTCCAGCCCGTACCCTGGAGTTGCTATTTCGATTTCAGCGATTTCCGAGTCTCTGTCTAAAGAAACAATGGTGCCGTCTGCGAATAGCAGGACGTTAGCCATGCTCCCTGTGGAGCTTGTGTCGCTGCTTGCTGCTTCTTTCTTTTTGATATCGGTCACGTTTTCGAACTGCCATCCTTCGCTTGGTTTGCTGCGGTTTTCGTTGTTCGAAGGGAATGAAACAATTGCCGTTGCGGCAGCTGCGGTGATTGCCGCTGCCGCAACGATTGCGATGATGCCTCGCTTCGTCGTCATCAGAAGAAGAACGTTCCTTTGGGGCTTAACAGCGCCGGGTAATGGAAATTGATATATCGAGCGGAATCATTCCATCCGTCTGCGATTACGGTCACCTCGAGCGCGGCGCCGGTTGCGTTGTTCGACGCGGACACATAACCTTCAACGACGGTGCTGTGGCCGCCTGAAGATGGCCATGCGCTTAGCAGCGATGGCTGCTGAGCGTTTACGGCAAGCACGTATTGGGCGAACGTCGGATCTTGGTTTACCCTGTTCGAGATGCTTTTGCCCCTTGCGGCGCAGAAATCAACGAACCCAGATGCGCCTGAGCTTATCGGCGTGCTTCCGAACACGATGCCGTTCTCCGTGTAAAGGACAGTCGTTCCCGTCCTGTCCCACATTTCGAGATACTCATCGGCGCAGTCCCACATGCTGCACATGCCGTACAGGCTCGCGCATGTGCATAGGGCGGACACCTGGCATGCGTATCTGCCTGTCAGGTAAGTGATTCTGTTCTGGGACGATCCGATAAATGACGGGAAGAAGTTAAAAGCCGTGATGGCGTAGTTTGCATACAGGTCCGAGGTGTTGATGGTCGCGTCGATCCATCCATTGCCGGTCACCGACGATAGCGCCATGGGAATATCCGCGATCGTTCCGTCGTTCAGGAGGACGGGTCCACCGGATCTGTCCGCAGCGCCGTAGAGCAGCCCGTCAATTTTGACGGCGTATTGCTCGTCTTCGGATAGGTGCTGCGTTGATGCAGACGATCCGTTCGACATCAGTGCCGCGGCATATGGGCTGATTGAGCCTTGCTCAAACGAAAACTCGGCGATGCCGTTCGGGCAGCTCGCATCGATGACGACATATCCGTTGGGAGCCCCGTCGAGGTTGTAATCAACGACGTATCCTACGTGATCGCCGCCGGCAGTCGCTAATCTTACAGGGTTTGCGGGAACCAACCCTTGGCCGTTTACGTCGCACGACTGAGCGAAGTTGAAAGCCATTTCGAGGGCGTTGTCCGATGTGAGGGTTGATGTTGAGCCGGTCGCATCTTGGGCCATGGCCTTGGGTGCGCCTGCGAATGCGGCAGCCGATGACAGCGCCGCGAGCTTTACGAATGTCCTTCTGTCCATAGGTGTTTCCCCTTCCGCGAAGGTAGATCTTTATGACATACAGGGATTCGAATCCTTTATGTAAAGATAAAAGAGAAACGTCGTTTGGTTTGAGCTGAGTTAAAAGTTTTCGGCTAGCGGCTTGGGCCTTATAAACGTTGTCCCCTATCTAGCACCCTCGGGGAGGGGCTTTGGGCATGGCTTCCGGGCGGTCGGTTTCGGCCGCCTTTTAAAATCCCCAAAGGTGTACAATAAATGTATTTATAATATACGTCCCGTATAGAACACCCTCGGGGAGGGGCTTTGGGCATGGCTTCTGGGCGGTCGGTTTCGGCCGCCCTATTCGATCCCCGAACTGTTACAATAACTATATTTATAATATACGTCCCGTATAGAACACCCTCGGGGAGGGGCTTTGGGCATGGCTTCTGGGCGGTCGGTTTCGGCCGCCCTATTCGATCCCCGAACTGTTACAATAACTATATTTATAATATACGTCCCGTATAGAACACCCTCGGGGAGGGTTTTGAGGATGGCTGAAAAGAGGTTCACGAAAGAGCAGGAGCGCGCCTACTGGCAGGAGAAGCGAGAGGCGTACATTGCCATGAGCCGCCGCATGCTCGAGGAGCCGGGCTATGAGTGGCGCGACCCCCTGGCGTTCTACCGCGACATCTTTCCCGAGGGCTTCTTACAGGAGAGGTGGGACGGCGATGCCAAGGCCGAGTTCGACGGCAAGCCCAACGCCATAGCTCTGAAGTTCGGCCCGAAGACCCGCAAGCAGCTCGTCAAGGGCAAGAAGGTCGACGTGCCCGTCATAGAGCGGTTCACGATAACCGACGATCTGGAGGGCGTTTCCACCCTCGTGAAGGCGTCCATCGCCGAGAACGCCCCCGTCTACATGGCCCCGGTGTCGTTCTTCGGCAAGAGCAATAAGGCGGCCAACGCGCGCTTCCTGCACGCCTTCGCGGTGGACCTCGACGGCATGACGCCGGGAAAGCTTGGCACCGTGCTGAAACAGATGCGCAACGGGCACGACCCGAGCCTCGACAAGCACGTATCGATGCCGCAGGCGACCTACATCGTCATGAGCGGGCGGGGGCTGCACCTGTACTACCTGCTCGACCGCCCCGTGCCGCTCATCCCCGCCGTCGTGCCCTTCCTGCAGCAGCTCAAGCGCAGGCTCACCGACGTGGTGTGGACCGACTACACCAGCGAGGACGGCAACGAGGGCAGGCAGTATCAAGGCATCTACCAGGGCTTCCGCATGCCCGGCACGACGACCAGGCTCAACGGCTGCGGCGTCGACGCGAAGGACACGAACAAGTACGAGGCCCTGGCGTTCGTGTACGCGCCCGAGGGGGCCTCCGAGCCGCGGCGCGTGACGCTCGACTACCTGGTGGACTACTGCGGCATCCGCGGCAAGGAGATACCGGGCGAGCTGTACCGCGTCCTGGAGACCAAGGGCGGGCGCACCCCGCTCGCCGAGGCCGAGGAGAAGTGGCCTGATTGGTACGAGCGGCGCATCGTGCGGGGCGAGGAAAAGCGTGGTTACGACACGAACCGCGGTGCCTACGAATCATGGCTCGGCCGCGTTGACAACGAGGCCGTGGTGCACGGGCGCTACTTCGCCGTGCTCTCGCTAGTAGCCTATGCGATGAAGTGTAACGTGCCGCTGGAAGAGCTCGCGAGCGACGCCTACAGGCTGGTGCCGAAGCTCGATAGGATGAGCGACGAGCCGGGAAACCGCTTCACCAACTATGACGTCGCCTGCGCGCTTGCGGCCTACGGCTCGAACGAGCTGCGCTTCTGGAAGAACGAGTACATGTGCCGCCGCGCCAAGATCGCACCGCATGAGAACAAGCACAACGGGAGACCGCAGGGCGAGCATTTGAAAATTGCCAGGTTTGCCAGGGATCTGAACTACGACGAGCCTGGCGGATGGATTAATAAAAACGGGGCGCCTACGAAGCGCGACGAGATACGCGCCTACGCCGCCGAGCATCCCGAAGCGAGCCAGCGGGCGATCGCGAAGGCCCTCGGCGTGTCTCCGACGACCGTCAACAAATGGCTGAAGCCAGATCGCGTCACGCAGCCGCGCGGCGAAGCCGAAGTCTCGATGAGCATCGAGGAAGCGGTCGAGAAGGCTATCGACGAGCATTTGTCGTTGATAATCGGCAAGCACGGGGAGGCCGTCATAGCCGACAGGGAGGATTACGAAAGCCAGCAATCCCTCGCGGATTTGCTCGAGGAAGCGGGCGATTGGGCGTTCGACAGGTATTGGGACCGCTTGGCGGAGAAGAACGGCAGGAGTGTCTGTAGGGTGAGCATCCAGAGCATCGTGGACGATTTTGCCCGCTCGCAACAACCGAACACGAACGACTAAATTACCGAACATATCGAAAAAAACGGTCGGCAAATAGTCAATTTCTTTGGCGAATAATCGACTAATGATATGTATAATCGCTGATGAGACTGACAAATGACCGAAAACAAAATCGACCAAAGGATTTTCGATTCATGGGCGTTACGAAGAAGGAGCTCGCCGACACCCTGGGGGTTTCGAAGCAGACCGTCGTGAACTACATCGACCGCCTCGGTCTCGCGCCGGAACACGTGTCGAGGGTCGGCAAGTACGACGTCCTCGATGATTTCGCCGTGTCGGCGATATCGGATGCCGTCGGCAAGAGCATTCCCCAGCAATCGGAATCCGACGATACCGACGTATCGGACGCTGTCATCGCGGCGCTCAACGATCGAATCGCTGACCTCAAGGAGCAAAACGGCAGGCTTGCTGTCGAGCTGGCCGACCTTCGGGCCTCGCGAGACAGGGAAGTCGAATCGCTTCGCATGCAGCTGAACGACGCAAACCGCCGCGCCGCCGAGCTCGCCGATCGTGTCGCGACTATAGCTGAGCGCCAGCAAGCGATCGCGGCGACTCCATGGTGGAAGCGCGGCCGCATCGCCACGAAGCTTCTCGGGCCTGGAAGCGAATAGGAAAGCGCCGTTGCCGGCGCTTTCCTATTCGCGTTGCGTTTTACTTTTCCGTCAGCTGACGGCGGCGAGGATCTCGGCCGCCTTCTCGAGCGCCGCGTCGCGCATCAGCACCGACTTCTTGATGCCGGCGGCCTTGGCGGCGCGGGCAATCATGTCCGCGCCCGACGCCGGGCACTTGAACGACAGCGACGACGTCGCCTCGTTCGCCAGCTTCGGCCTTCCTGGCTTGATCGGGCCGTCGAACGCGTATCCATCGGGAAGCTTCCCGGCGTCGTATGCGGCGCACCACTGCTCGATCATCTCGCGCGTAACCTTGAACCCGCCTTCTGCGGCCGGCAGGCTGTCCATCGTGATAGCCATCGCCCTACCTCCCGTTCTCGCCGTACTCGCGCTTGAACTTCGCCCCGACGGGCGACTTCGCGTGGAAGATGACGAACTGGCTCCCGGTCGAGTACGCGATCATCTCCACGTCGCGGTTGCCGATGCGGCCGAACGCCATGTAGTGGGGCGGCCACTTGTCCTTGCGGACCATGCGCCAGCTTCCCTGCGCCCCCATCCAGGCGCGCTCGACCTCTTCCTTGGTGAAGCCGTGCTTCGTGGCCGACTCGACGGCCACGGCCGGTCTTTTCGCGTCTTCCACGCCGCCCTCTTCGCTCGGTGACTAGTATTACTTTATTCTATTACTTTATTGCGCGAAGCGCAATGCGGCGCAGCGGGCCTACCCTTCCAGCGCCTTCTTCACGGCCGCCGCATCGGCCTTCCTGGCCTCGCGCCCGGCCCTCTCCCAGGCCCTCACGGCCTCGTTGGCCTCTGCCGCCGTCCGGGGCTCCCCGGCGCACTCGCGCGCCGGGGCCGACCTGCCGAACCTGGCCAGGTAGGCGCTCACCGCCTGCGGGTCGAGCCTCGTCCAGTCGCCGCGCCCCAGGTGCTGCTCCACCATCGCGCCGTAGACCATGAGCGCGTGGTTGCGCTGCTTGCGCTCCTGGGCGTTCTGCCTCTGCTTCAAAGCCTGCTTCTGCGCCTTCAGCTGCCTCTCGCGTTCCTTCAGGCGCTCGATCTGCGCATCGATCTCCTCGGCCGTCCTAGCCCTCGCCATGCGTCTCCTTCCATCCCGTTCCGTTTCGACAATTGTAGCGTTTCGGTCCGTCCCGCGCACGGCACGTGCGCATCCGCGCGAAGCGTGGTACCCTTATCGCCGAAGGTGATAAGGGCGCACTTATACATCGCATTGCGATGTGTGCGGCGGGGGCTGCGCCCCCTGCACCCCGCCCTCCGTCCCCGGGGCTGTCCGCCTGCTCCGGGGGACTGCGCGGGCTGAGCCCTTGCCACTCCGCGGAAAACCCTTTGACGGGTTTTCCGCTGCGCGGGGCCTTGCGGCCCCTTGCGCCCTCGCGGGCGCTCGAAACTGCCGTTTCTCTCGCCGCTCGGGAAGGAGGCGCCGCCGGTGGCAAGCTACCACTTCAGCTG
>ERZ808240.2691-NODE-2691-length-18782-cov-9.576761_pt1 | contig 18782 bp, 16 predicted proteins | sample MGYA00521084_ERZ808240 | MGnify/ENA primary metagenome ERZ808240 (study PRJEB31516, sample SAMN03275571) | gut metagenome | biome: mammalia-associated habitat; material: feces | host: Papio cynocephalus | place: Kenya | collected 2012-08-06 ... | reverse complement strand
GGGAATAATAACACATCTCGAATAGCCTGGGCATCCGTCAGTAACATTACCAGTCGGTCGATTCCATATCCGATTCCACCTGTTGGCGGCATACCAATCTCCAGTGCGTTCAGGAAGTCTTCATCTGTATGGTTTGCTTCTTCATCACCGGCTGCAAATGCTTCTTCCTGTGCAGCAAAACGTTCTCTCTGATCGATTGGGTCATTTAACTCTGAGTATGCATTACACATCTCACGTCCGTATACGTATAACTCAAAACGTTCTACATAGTTCGGATCTTTCGGGTTCTTCTTTGTCAGTGGTGAGATCTCGATTGGATGATCTGTTACGAATGTCGGCTGGATCATCTTCTCTTCACAGAACTCATCGAAGAACAGGTTCAGGATATCGCCTTTCTTGTGACGTTCTTCGTATTCTACATGATGCTCGTCTGCTAATGCTTTAGCTTCTTCGTCTGTCTTAACTTCAGAGAAATCAACACCTGCATACTTCTTAACCGCATCGATCATGGAGATTCTTTCGAATGGTTTTGCCATATCGATCACTGTTCCATTGTAGCTGATAACTGCGCTTCCACATACTTTTTCTGCAAGGTAACGGAACATACTCTCTGTCAGTTCCATCATTCCTTCATAGTCTGTATATGCCTGATATAATTCCATCAGGGTAAATTCAGGGTTATGACGTGTATCTACACCTTCGTTACGGAATACTCGTCCAATCTCGTATACTCTTTCAAGCCCTCCAACGATCAGTCTCTTCAGGTATAATTCCAGAGAAATACGAAGTTTTACATCTTCATTCAATGCATTATAATGTGTCTCGAATGGTCTTGCAGCTGCTCCACCTGCGTTGCTTACCAGCATTGGAGTCTCAACTTCCATAAATCCACGTCCATCCAGGAAGTTACGGATCTCTTTAAGGATCTTGGAACGCTTGATAAATGTCTCTTTTGATTCCGGATTCATGATCAGGTCTACATATCTCTGACGATAACGTGTATCTGTATCTGTTAATCCATGGAATTTTTCAGGAAGAATCTGTAAACTCTTAGAAAGGAGTGTCATCTTCTCAGCATGAATAGAGATCTCTCCTGTTCTTGTTCTGAAAGCAAATCCTTCTAATCCATAAATGTCACCGATATCGGAACGTTTGAAATCTGTATAAGAATCCACTCCGATTGCATCTCTTGCAACGTACACCTGGATACTTCCCTGCAGATCCTGAATGTTACAGAAAGAAGCTTTACCCATTACTCTCTTGAACATCATACGTCCGGCAATCGATACATGGATCGGATTGGCATCCATGATGCTTCTTCTTTCTTCATAATCTTTCTTCAGAACTTCTTTTGCCTGTTCTTCATCCATACCTTCAACATCCGGTGTCTGGTGGTCTTTTAAAAGTTCTGCCTCATGTGCTTCATACAGACTCTTCACTTCCAGTGAATGATGTGTCTGGTCAAACTTTGTGATCTGGAACGGATCTTTTCCGTTCTGCTGCAGTTCTGCTAATTTATCACGACGAACCTTTCTTAACTGGTTCACGTCCTGTTCCTGTCCGTTGTTCTGCTGCTTAGCCACTTTTTATTCTCCTTCCTTATCCGAATTCAGACCTCTCACACAAGAGAGGCCTGAATTTTGTGTCTTGATTATTCTGCGGCGGGAATCTTTATGCCTTTCTCTTATAATGAACGGCTGATGTCCAGTACTTTGTACTCCATCTCTCCTGCCTGTGTCTCTACAGTTACGACATCTCCGATCTTCTTACCCATCAGTGCCTGACCAACCGGTGATTCATTGGAGATTTTTCCTTCCAGGCTGTTTGCCTCTGTAGATCCAACCAGTTTAAATTCCATCTCTTCATCAAATGTAATGTCATATACTTTTACAGTACATCCGATATTGATCTTGTCAAAATCAACCTCTTCTTCTACTACAACTTCTGCGTTCTTAAGGATTCCTTCCAGTTCTTCAATACGTGCTTCGATGTCTCTTTGTTCATCTTTTGCTGCATCGTACTCAGCGTTCTCTGATAAGTCTCCCTGTTCTCTTGCTTCTTTGATCTTCTGGGCGATCTCTCTACGTTTTACAACCTTGAGGTTTTCAAGTTCATCTTCCAGTGCTTTTAAACCAGCATAAGTAAGTAATTTTTTCTTTGCTTCCATCTGTCTCCTGCTCCTTTTTTTGTTCCATATTACTCTGACATTTTTATGCCTGAATCATCTATCTGAATAATTAATCTGTCATAGAATAAAGATACTTTCACAATTTCATTATTATACATAAATGCATGTTTTATGTCAATGTTTTTATCTGTTGCAAATATCCGTTTTCCCCTTATTTCTCCACAATCCGGACATTATACGATTGCTCTGTCCAGGAGTTCTTCCAACTCCTCATATGATTCTACCTGATTGATCGCATCCCTGAGTTTTGCAGAGCCTTTCATTCCTTTTGTATACCAGGCAACATGCTTACGCATTTCCCTGATTCCGATGAAATCACCTTTAAATTCAATCTGCAGCCGTGCGTGTCTGAGCATCGTCTCTTTGATCTCTTCCGGTGTCGGTCTTGGCGGAACAACGCCGGTTCTTTCATATTCCTGAAGTTCGTGGAAAATCCACGGATTCCCCTGTGCGCCTCTTCCGATCATCACACCGTCACATCCGGTTTCTCTTCTCATCTGAAGCGCCATTTCTCCCGAAATCACATCACCATTTCCAATAACCGGAATGGATACCGCTTCTTTGACCTGTCGGATGATGTCCCAGTCTGCCTTTCCCGAATAATACTGTTCTCTTGTGCGTCCATGGACAGCCACGGCTGCCCCGCCTGCATCTTCAATGATTTTGGCAATCTCTACCGCATTAATATTATCATCATCGAATCCTTTCCGGATCTTCACTGTTACCGGCTTTTCAATTGCCTTTGATACGGCCGATACGATCTCCTGTACCAGCTTTGGATTTTTCATAAGTGCGGAACCTTCTCCATTCCTTACTACTTTCGGCACCGGACATCCCATATTAATGTCCAGGATCTGGAACGGCAGTTCTTCGATCATCTTCGCCATCTCGCTCATGATCTTAGGATCAGAGCCAAAGAGCTGTAACGATACCGGATATTCTTCCGGGTGGATCGCAAGTAATGCTTTTGTATTCTTATTTTTATACTGCAGAGCTTTTGCACTGATCATCTCCATACACAAAAGTCCCGCTCCCTGTTCTTTGCAGAGCAGTCTGAATGGCAGATCCGTTACTCCGGCCATCGGCGCCAGGATATATGGATTTGCCAGATTAACATTCCCGATTTTCATCTTTTTACTCCTGTTGTCCTACTTTGATTACAATTCCTGCAACAAACACACAGCACTATATATCAGATAAGATCATCCCGAACCTACACGAACGAAACCGTCTTGATATATAGTGCTGCACATTTCTCTAAAAATCTACACGATCAGCACCGTAGACTATTTATTTTTCTTATTCTTTTCATAAATGAAACGAAGACCTTTTAATGTAAGCTGTGAATCATACACGTCAATCATGTCTGTCTCATTTGCGATCATCTTCCCAAGTCCTCCGGTTGCTATAACCTTCGCATCCTGGTATCCGGACTCTTCTTTCATCCGTTTGATAATGTACTCCGTCTGTCCGATCTGTCCATATACAAGTCCTGCCTGCATCGCAGATACAGTTTCTTTTGCCAGAATAGATTTTGGTTTGCGGATCTCAATTGCCGGAAGCATATCCGTCTCACCCCAAAGGGACTGTGCAGATGTGCGGATTCCCGGTGAGATCACACCCGCTTCAAATGTTCCATCCGGTCCGATAATATCATATGTCGTTGCCGTACCAAAGTCTACAACGATCGTCGGTCCTCCGTATAAAGTATATGCACCGACTGCATCTACAATACGGTCCGGTCCAACCTGTCTCGGATTCTCCGTAACAATACGGATTCCCGTCTTAATTCCGGCTGACACGACTACCGGTTTTACCCCAAAATACTTAATGATCGCACTTCCCAGGGAATGCATTGCATCCGGGACTACAGATGCAATAATCACCGCGGTGATCTTCGAGCTTTCAATTCCATGTCTTTCCACCAGTTCCTGTAAAGTAATTCCATATTCATCCGATGTTCTCGGCTGCTTTGTCTTCATCCGGAATGTTCCAAATAATTCATCCTTATCGAACACTCCAAGTGTAATATTCGTATTTCCTACATCAATTACAAGAAGCATATTGTTCCTCCTGTTTTGTCTGTTTTCTCCAGTTACTCTTCGCTGTTAATCTCTTCCCCCAGGAAGAATATCTTATAATATAGCTGTAATGCCTGCAGAAGTTCCTGCTTATCTTTTTGCAGTTCTTTGATCTTCAGCTGGCTGCCGATATCATCAAACGTTGGGTCGAATTCTTCGGATGTCACTTCAAAGCATAATTCTCCGTTTTCTTCAAACACCAGTGTCAGAATACCTCCTACATCATGTACATATAAGACGCACATGATCTTCAGTTCATTCTTTACATCCTCCGGAAGCTGTTCAAAATCCGGATTCAGATAATACTTCTCTTCATATGAATTGGCACCGCAAAGTACCACTTTTCCATCATACATATCCATATACTCCTCTTACTGATACCTCTCCGGCATAGATTTCTTTTTCTTCCCCATCCGGCATTCTCACAATCAGTTCTCCGGTCTGATTGATGCCAAGGGCATGTGCTTTATATTCATTCCCCGGTTCCAGGACCTTGACCTCCCGGTCCCTGTTCACCAGCATAGAATTATAAAGTTCCTGTAATCCTGACAGATCTTCTGTCTTCATAAATGTCTCATAACACGTTTCGAAGCTCTCCATCACTGCCGCGATCAGCTCGGAACGTTTTACCTTTTTCCCAAGCTCAATCTTCAATGATGTCGCCGTACTCCGGATATCTTCCGGAAATGTATCCTGATTCACATTGATTCCGACACCGATCACTACATGATTAATATAGTCGATCTCTGTGCTCATCTCCGTCAGGATACCACATATCTTCTTTCCATTCACCACGATATCATTCGGCCATTTGATCTTCGTCTCAAGACCTGTTACTTTCTGAATTCCCTCTGCTACCGCAATCGCCATAACAAGCGTAAGCTGCGGTGCTTTTATCGGAGCCACCTCAGGATACAGCAAAATCGTCATATAGATGCTGCTGCCGGATGGCGATTTCCAGACACGCCCTCTGCGTCCCTTTCCTGCCACCTGCATATCCGCAACAAATAATGTTCCATGTGCGTCTCCTTTTTCACCGGCTTCTTTTGCACGGTTATTCGTCGAATCGATTTCATCATAATACACAACATTTTTCCCGGCCCATTTCGTGTCCATAAGGCTCTCAATCTCTGCTTTCGACATTACATCCGGACTTTCGATAAGGCGGTAGCCTTTATTACGCACCGCCTCAATCTGATATCCTTCTTTTTTCAACTGATCGATCACTTTCCAGATGGCTGTTCTTGACACCTGGAATTGTTCACACAGCTGCTGACCGGAAATATATGTATTACTTTCTTTTAACAAACGTAATATTTCTGATTTCATAATCTGTCTGCTCTTGTCTACTCTCTTTCACCAAGTGTTGCCATCATGACAGCCTTGATCGTGTGCATACGGTTTTCCGCCTCATCAAATACCTTTGACTGTGGAGACTCAAACACTTCATCTGTGACTTCCATATCATCCAGTCCGAATTTATCATGGATCTGTTTTCCAATCTTTGTCTTCAGGTCATGGAATGCCGGCAGGCAGTGCAAGAAGATTGCCTGTTCTCCTGCATTTTCCATTACTTTCTTTGTCACTTTGTATGGAGATAATTCACGGATACGTTCTTCCCATACTTCATCCGGCTCACCCATGGATACCCATACATCTGTGTAGACAACATCTGCACCCTTGGTTCCACTTTCGATATCTTCTGTCAGTGTGATCGTTGCACCTGTCTCTTTCGCATAGCCTTTACAGGTCTCTACAAGTTCCTCATTCGGGAAATAATTTCTGGATGTACATGCCACAAAATGCATACCTAATTTAGCACATGCGATCATCAGAGAGTTACCCATGTTGTATCTTGCATCTCCCATGTATACCAGCTTGATACCTTTCAGATGTCCGAAATGTTCACGGATCGTCAGCATATCGGCCAGCATCTGCGTCGGATGATACTCATTCGTCAGTCCATTCCACACAGGAACACCGGCATATTTTGCCAGTTCTTCAACGATTTCCTGACCAAATCCACGATACTCGATTCCATCAAACATTCTTCCAAGGACTCTTGCAGTATCTTCAATACTCTCCTTTTTACCGATCTGTGATCCTGACGGATCCAGATAAGTCGTTCCCATACCCATGTCATGAGCAGCAACCTCGAATGAGCAGCGTGTTCTGGTACTCGTCTTCTCAAATACCAGAGCAACATTCATGCCTCTGTATTTATCCACCGGAATTCCTTTTTTCTTCTTATCTTTTAAATCTGCCGCAAGATCAATCAGATATGTGATCTCTTCCGGTGTAAAATCTTTCAGTGTCAGAAAATTTCTTCCTTTTAAATCCATTGTTTTGTACCTCACTTATTATTTTGTCTGTTTTATTTATTTTCTTTCTCGTCATTGGCACCAATTTCTGTTACAGATTTTACCAGACCTGCAATACTCTGGATCTCTGACGGGATAATGATCTTCGTTGCTTTTCCGTCCGCAGCCTTCGCAAATGCTTCCAGGCTCTTCATTGTAAGCACTGCCTCATCTGCTCCGGCCTCTTTCAGAAAACGGATACCATCGGCATTCGCCTTCTGCACTTTCATAATAGCTTCCGCCTTACCTTCTGCTTCACGGATGGTTGCCTCTTTCTGTGCTTCTGCTTTCAGGATTGCAGCCTGCTTCTCTGCTTCTGCATCCAGAATCGCAGATTCTTTATGTCCTTCAGCCACAAGGATCGTTGATTTCTTCTCACCTTCCGCACGCAAGATTGCTTCTCGACGTTCACGTTCTGCCTTCATCTGCTTCTCCATCGCATCCTGAATAGCTGCCGGCGGAATGATGTTCTTAAGTTCTACACGGTTTACCTTGATTCCCCATGGATCTGTTGCCACGTCAAGAGAGGCTCTCATCTTTGTATTGATCGTCTCTCTGGAAGTCAGTGTCTGGTCTAATTCCAGATCACCGATGATATTACGGAGGGTTGTCGCTGTCAGATTCTCGATCGCCATGATTGGATTTGCCACGCCATAGCAGAACATCTTCGGATCTGTGATCTGATAAAATACAACCGTATCAATTCTCATCGTTACATTATCTTTTGTAATTACCGGCTGTGGCGCAAAGTCTACTACCTGTTCTTTTAAGTCCACTCTTCGTGCCACACGGTCCAGAATCGGAATCTTAAAATGAAGTCCCGTTCCCCATGTTGCCTGGTATGCACCCAGTCTTTCAATAACGAGTGCCTGCGCCTGTCTGACTACCTTTACACAGGAAATCACGATGCAGATGATGATCACTAACAAAATCAATCCTAAAACCATACTTTACTCCTCTCTGGCTCTCACGATCAGCTTTACGCCCTGAATGCCATTCACTACAACAACTGTATTCTTCGGGATCTTTCCGTCCGGCTCATCTGTCTTCGCTGACCAGATCTGACCACGGATCTCTACCTGTCCTTTTGCTTTGATTGTATCAATATCTTCCGTAACCAGTGCCTGCTGACCGATCAGACTCTCTGCATTCGTCTTCTGTCTCTCCTGATTAAAATACTTCACCGCAAGCGGTCTCGTCAGTATCAGCAGTAAGATTGAAACCACAATAAACACACCAATCTGGACACCCGTTCCGAATCCGGCAATCCCCGCAAGAAACGCAAGCAGTGCGCCTCCGGCAAACCAGATCGTCGTAAGTCCCATCGTCATGATTTCAATGATCAGCAGTACGATAAATATTGCCAGCCAATAGATCGTCTTCATATGCCGTCCTCTCTTTTCCCAGTATAGTATTTCTTGTTCACTATATTACTATACTCTATTAGAGAAAGCAATTTACTTGCACAAAATGAGTGGATTGTATCGCATTTAATTATATTTATCATGCTTTTCTTCTCTGTCTTGCAGCCTCGAACATAAGTACAGACGCTGCGATCGCCGCATTCAGGGATTCTACCTGTCCAAGCATCGGAATCTTGATATAACAATCTGCCATATCTGCGATTTCCCGCCTGAGCCCATTCCCCTCATTTCCGATCAGAAAAGCACATGGCTTTGTCAGATCTTCTTCATCATATGAATTCACACCTTCCAGATGTGCTGCATAGGTTGTGATGCCTTTATCTTTTAAATTCTGGATTCCTTTACCCAGATCTTCAACATAAACGAACGGCATGCGGTATACCGATCCCATTGTCGAACGGATTGTCTTTGGATTATAGATATCGACACATTCTCTGTCCATCAGGATTCCCGTTACTCCGGCCCCTTCCGCTGTACGAAGGATTGTTCCCAGATTTCCCGGATCCTGCAGATGATCTAATACCATAATCAGCGGACATTTTACGGAAGTCAGTTCACTGACTTCATGATTCATCTGTTCCACCACACACAGGATTCCCTGCGGGGTCTTAGTGTCTGATGCGTGTGCGAATACGGTATCTGTCAGTTCTTCGACTCTTACTTTCGAATCTTTCAAGACTTCTTTTACTGTTTCTTTTTCTTTTTTGTAAAAAGATTCTGATACATAAACTTCTTTTAATTTATCAAGCGGTACTTCCCGGAACATGCGGATACCTTCTACAAGGAAGACTCCTTCTTCGTCTCTTAATTTTCTTTTCTTTTTCAAATTCACCAGACGTTTGACTCTGGTGTTGGATGTGCTTGTGATCATATATGTTATTCCTCGTGTTTCTTATTATAGTGATATTATCATATCATATCCATCATCGAATAAAAACCCCCGGAGGCCACACACCTCCGAGGGTTTATTTTATACCTTAAACCGATACCCAACGCCCCATATCGTCTCGATATACTGCGGATTGGATGTATCCACCTCTATCTTCTCACGAATCTTCTTAATATGCACCGTTACCGTTGCGATATCCCCGATGGATTCCATATCCCAGATCTCACGGAATAATTCTTCTTTGGAATATACGTGATTCGGATGGCTTGCAAGGAACGTCAGCAGATCGAATTCCTTCGTTGTAAATGTACGTTCTTCTCCGTTCACCCACACACGTCTTGCCGTTGTATCAATCTTCAGTCCACGGATCTCAATCACTTTGTTCTTCTCTGCTGCACTTCCGGTCAGGCGGTCATATCTTGCCAGATGTGCTTTTACTCTTGCCACCAGTTCGCTCGGACTGAACGGCTTTGTCATATAATCGTCTGCACCAAGTCCCAGTCCTCTGATCTTATCAATATCATCTTTCTTTGCTGATACCATTACGATTGGTGTATTCTTCACATCCCGCACCTGACGGCAGATATCGAATCCATCCGTTCCAGGTAACATCAGATCCAGGATCAGAAGATCATAATCTTCATTCAGTGCTTTCTGAAGTCCCGTATCTCCGTCATTTGCCACCTCTACGGTAAATCCGCTCAGTTCCAGATAATCCCGTTCCAGATCTGCAATCGCTTCTTCGTCTTCTACTATCAATATCTTACTCATGAATTGGTACCTCCTGATATTTTCTAAGTACAAAATACATTGTTGTTCCCGTCTCTTCACGGCTGGTCGCCCAGATCTTGCCGCCATGTTCTTCGATGATCTTCTTTACAACGGATAATCCGATTCCGCTTCCTCCCGTCGAAGAATTCCTTGACGCATCGGTACGGTAGAATCTGTCAAAGATATTCGGCAGATCTTTCGCTGCAATTCCCTTACCATTGTCTTCCAGTTCCACCTGTACGAAATCTCCTACGTCCTTGACCCGCAGATTGATCATTCCTTTTGGCTTATCCATGTATTTCAGTGAATTATTGACAATATTATGGATCACACGCTTTACCTGCTCCGGATCTGCAATGATTCGCACATTCTTTTCCACATAATTAAAATAACCAAATTCTACGTTCTGTGCTTCCAGTTCCACCGACAGATCATCTGCACAGTCATTAAAATAATCATTTGCAGACACAATATTAAAGTTATATGGAATCTTATTCGTATCGATCTTCGAATATAACGTCAGTTCATTGATCAATGTATTCATCTCTGTAGCTTTATTGTAAATCGTTCTGACATACTTATCAATCTTTTCCGGTGTATCTGCCACACCATCTATAATACCTTCCGCATAACCTTTGATCGTCGTTACCGGTGTCTTCAGGTCATGGGAAATGTTACTGATCAGCTCTTTGCTTTCTTTATCATATTTCAGTTTTTCTTCTGCATTATCTTTCAGACGCTTACGCATCTCTTCCAGACTCTGACAAAGCTTCCCAAGTTCATCATCTGATTCCGGCTGTAATTCGAAATCAAGATTTCCTTCTTTAATGTTCTGTGCCGCTTTCTGCATCTTCCCGATCGGTCCCATAACCGCACGGTAGATCCAGATGATCAGGCATGCCGATGTAAGCACCAGGATTGCCACGATCCCGATCATAACTTTCCAGAATAACTGTCCGACTTCCGGAATGACATTCGACACATCCGATACGATAAATGCACTGCCTTTACTGCCATCGTCATACTTAAAATCCACCTGTTTCACCAATGCTTCCGCATCACCGCCAAGGTAAATACCATTCTCCGAAGTCGTATCCGTATCTCCATACCCCGGCAATTGCCGGATCACTGCTTTTACCTGTCCATCATCTGTTCCGGTATAGACAATTGTCTCATTCTTTCTTACCAGAAGATAAGCTTTTTTATTCTCTAATTTTTTATTAAACTGATCTAATTCTGTCGCATCTTCCATCTTAGACGGCTCTTTCGATATCTGCTTCAGCTCCTGATATGGCTTTTCGGTAACTCTTGCCAATACCTGCATGGAATTCGTAAAATCCGAAACCGTTGTCCCCGTAATTCCATAATTCTTTTCAACCAATCCGATCTGATAACGGCACATCAGCGACACCATCATCGCCGCCATAAGGATCGGAATAATGATCACTGTTAAAAATGCTATACTTAATCGCGTTTTCAGCTTCATATATCTGTCCTCCACTCAAAAATTATAGCATGAAAAAAGGGTGCTTCACACCAAAGCACCCATAAACTTTTATAAAAATTCTATAAATATTTCTTCAGATCATCTACTTTATCCAGTTTTTCCCATGGAAGGTCGATATCTGTACGTCCGAAGTGTCCATAAGCTGCTGTCTGTTTGTAGATTGGTCTTCTAAGGTCAAGCATCTTGATGATTCCAGCCGGACGAAGATCGAAGTTCTCACGAACGATCTCTACCAGTTTGTCATCTTCCAATGCACCCGTTCCGAAAGTATCTACCATGATAGATGTCGGATGTGCAACACCGATAGCGTAAGATAACTGAATCTCACATTTCTTAGCAAGACCTGCTGCAACGATATTCTTTGCAACATAACGTGCTGCATAAGCTGCAGAACGGTCAACCTTTGTGCAGTCTTTACCGGAGAAAGCTCCGCCACCGTGACGTGCCATTCCACCGTAAGTATCTACGATGATCTTACGTCCTGTAAGTCCGCTGTCCCCGTGCGGGCCGCCGATTACGAAACGTCCTGTCGGATTGATGAAGAATTTTGTCTTATCATCTACCATTCCTTCCGGAATCGTTGTATCGAATACATATTTCTTAATATCTTTGTGGATCTGGTCCTGTGTTACCTCCGGATCATGCTGTGTAGAGAGTACAACGGCATCCAGACGTGCCGGAACACCATTCTCATCATATTCTACGGTAACCTGTGTCTTTCCATCTGGTCTTAAGTATGGAAGTGTTCCGTTCTTTCTTACTTCTGTAAGCTTTCTTGACAGCTTGTGTGCCAGTGCGATTGGGTATGGCATATATTCCGGTGTCTCATCGGAAGCATATCCGAACATCATTCCCTGATCTCCGGCTCCGATCGCATCGATCTCTTCTTCAGACATGGTATGCTCTTTTGCTTCAAGCGCTTTATCTACACCCATGGCAATATCTGTTGACTGCTCATCAATTGCTGTGATCACACCGCAAGTCTCTGCATCAAATCCATATTTTCCTCTTGTATATCCAATCTCTTTGATCGTATCACGAACGATTTTCTGAATATCAATATATGCATTTGTTGTAATCTCACCCATAACAAGTACCATACCTGTTGTTGTTGCTGTTTCACATGCAACACGGCTCATTGGATCCTGTTCCATCAATGCGTCCAGGATGGCATCAGAGATCTGATCACACATTTTATCCGGATGTCCTTCTGTTACTGATTCTGACGTAAATAATCTTCTTTCCACGTTTTTTCTCTCCTTCTTCTCTCTAAAACAGTTCCCGCATTCTTTCTCCCTGGGATTATCGGCAACAAAAAACCATCCACTCGCATAAGTGGACGGTTTGATATCTTCATAAACCAATCCTCTTATTGTTCGATCACTCGCTCAGGCTGGCACCTTCCATCAACGGGGTTGCCGCAGTTTCACAGATCCTTTGTATCTCCACTGCTCTGAATAAGAGAAAGTTTGCTTTTATTAAGTTATTTTTGATACGACTAAGACTTTACTCTATTTTCCAGGTACTGTCAATAGACATATATAAGAAAATGTATCATCTAGCCTACTTTTAATTTGAACTTCTGAATCGCTTTTTCAGAATCTACTCTTTCGATGATTCCGCCGATACTGCGGAGTTTCTCTTCGAATCTTTCATATCCTCTCTGGATATATACGATATCATCTACAATTGTGATTCCTTCTGCTGCCAGACCTGCAATACAAAGTGCAGCTCCCGCACGAAGGTCCGGTGCGCTTACTCTTGCTCCTGAGAATTCCGCTACTCCTTCGATCGTCGCTGAATTGCCTTCTACCTTTACATTCGCTCCCATTCTTGCAAGCTCATCCAGATATTTGAAACGGTTTTCAAAAATACTTTCTGTAATGATACTTGTCCCTTTGCATAATGCCAGCGTCACACCGATCTGTGGCTGCATATCTGTCGGGAATCCCGGATATGGAAGAGTCTTTACATGTGTGCTTGTAAGGTCTCCCTTGGATACAACACGTACTGCATCGTCGAATTCTTCCACTTCACATCCAATCTCTACCAGCTTTGCAATCGTAGCTTCCAGATGCTTCGGAATGACATTCAGTACTGTCACATCGCCCTTCGTAGCTGCTGCTGCAAACATAAATGTTCCCGCCTCGATCTGATCCGGGATCACAGAATACTCTGTACTGTGAAGACGCTGTACTCCACGGATCTTGATCACATCTGTACCTGCACCTCTGATATTGGCTCCCATACTGTTCAGGAAGTTAGCGACATCTACAACGTGCGGCTCTTTTGCAACATTTTCCAGAATGGTAAGTCCTTCTGCCATAGCTGCTGCCATCATCACGTTGATCGTTGCTCCGACACTTACAACATCAAAATAAATATGTTTTCCGACAAGGCGGTCTGCTTCTGCAACAATCTTGCCGTGTTCAATATCTACATCTGCACCAAGTGCACGGAATCCTTTCAGATGCTGGTCAATCGGTCTGCTTCCGATATTACATCCTCCCGGAAGTGCTACTTCGGCACGTTTATATTTTCCGAGTAATGCACCAAGGAGATAATAAGAAGCACGGATTTTCTTGATATAATCGTACTCGATATCCACGTTCTTGATACTTGCTCCATTAATTTTCACTGTATGACGGTCGACACGATGTACCTGTGCCCCAATCCCCTCGATTGCGTCAATCAGTACGTTAATGTCGTTTACATCTGGTAAGTTATCGATTAATACGGTCTCATCTGTCATAATTGCTGCTGCAAGAATTGCAAGTGCCGCATTCTTGGCACCACCGATTTCCACTTCTCCCACAAGTGGATGACCACCCTTAATAATATACTGTTCCATCAATTACACCTCATTAATATTTATAAGAATCTTTTTCTGTAATTCCATCTGTCTGTATTGTATATAAATCTAATTTCAAATCTTAATTTTCTGCATTAAAATATAAACCCTGAAAAAAGGTCTGCGCCTATTATAGCACAAAATTCTCAATTGTAAAATATTTTTTACAGTTATGTAATTTTATTGTAACATATTGCGATTGTTTCCTCAATCCTTGTGCACATTTACTCCCCTAATGCAGTCAATACCGATTCAATCGTATCTTCCAGCTTCTGATCGTCCTCACATACAGTAATATCTGCATATTTTTCAAAGAGTCTTACTCTCTCTTCATACAGATCCTTTAGCGTCTGTCCGTCACGCAGCACAACTCCGCGTCCCTTTGCATTCGTAAGTCTGCTGTTTATTGTCTCAAAAGATGCCTGCAAATATACCACTTTGCCGATTTCTTTATAATGCTTCATCGCATTTTCACAATATACTACACTTCCACCCGGAGAGATCACGGTATGTTCTGCCTCTACCTGTGCATTTACTCTGTCTTCTACTTTAAGGAATCCATCCGGTCCAACATCTGCAATAATATCCTTCAGAAGTTTTCCTTCTGATTCCTGGATCAGAAGATCTGTATCTACAAATTTATATCCAAGTCTCTTTGCGATTACCACACCAACCGTGCTTTTCCCCACTGCCGGCATTCCGATAAAAATGATGTTGTCATTGGCCATGATGCACCCTCCTGTATTTTATATCTTCTCTTTTGACTTTCATCAAAAACTATAATTTTCAACGCACAGTATAACACACAAGAGGGCGAAGTGGAAGTTTTTTTCCAGATGCCCTCTTGTAGATCAATATAATTTTTTACGGATTTCCCTATGTTCCATGCGTCTTCGACAAAGTTCCTGATATGTCATGACTTCGATCAGATCCATAAGCCACGGCCCGGGATCTTTCTCTTCCTTTTCTGCCTTGTCATAAATCCTCCGGCACATCAGGCGAAGCTGCAGACGATCCGGATATTCATCATACATCATGCTTCCGTCATATTCCATCCGGTCGCATTCCTCTTCTATATGAGGAAGTACTCTCTTCGCCGTATCCGGATAAATGCTTTTCATATAATCATAATCTCTTCTCGCATTCCGGTCATCGTCATATAGCATAGGAACCGGATAAGTCATATAGAAAGGTAGTTTGTTCTCCATACTCTGATTGCTCCTTGGCGGTTCTATCTGTATTAAGATATGCACGGAGACATCAATCGGTGAATTTTGAAACAACCTCTTCTAATTGAATCTTATCTCATATTTTTCAATATTAACTGTTGCCTCTCTATCACTTGTGAACAAAATTTCATCTGCTTCCAATGGCGTAGGAATGGCCACACTTGCCGTCTGCTCTCCATCATTAATAAATAATTCTACAGAATATCTGTCCATGATAAAATGCAGTTTCGGCGAATGGTGTTTTTCTGCAATTTCTATTTTTCTTATGCAGACAACATCTGCATCTACACCGCTGTAGGTTCGGTCAATTTCAATCTGGTGTTTTTCCGGATAATATGTAAATGTTGTTGTATATTCTTCATTATGGGCCACATCTACCTTGAACTCCCGGCCTTCTACATTCGTAAGTTCTACCGTCATGTCGATCACCCGGCCATTGATACCATCCAACGACATCTGTCCGTTAATTTTCTGTTCTGTATAGCTGATTGGATCTTTCTTATATTTTTCCAGTTCTCTTACCGGGCTTTGCCAGATTTTCCCATCTTTGATTTTTAATTCTCTTGGGAGTGTCATCATTCCCTGCCATTTCTGTCCTTTTGTCATGACACGTGCATCCCACGACTTCATCCATGCGACCATGATCCGCCTGCCATCCGGAAGTTCTGTTGTCTGTGGTGCATAAAAGTCCAGTCCATAATCTAAGCTTCTCTTTTTCTCCCATGCAAAGTCCGATATTTCTTCTCCTGCTTCTCCAATAATATAGATGGAATTATGACCATTATGAAATTCATACTTTTGGGCATGCATATTCTGAGGAGAACAAATGATTACAGGATATCCGTCTACTTCCAGATAATCCGGACACTCTAACATATCTCCATTCTTTCCGTCGTTTCTCAAAAGAACTTTTTCATACTGCCAGTTTTTATAGTCCACACTGCTAAATAAGACTATCTGTCCGCAATTTTCCTCATAACGGTTTCCCACAACACAATAATATCTGCCATCTTTCTTCCAGATCTTCGGATCACGGAAGTCTTTTCTGTCAAACTTCTCGGGCATGATATCTCCTTTTATGACTGGATTATCCTGCCATTTTTCATAAGTCTTCCCATCTCCGATCGCAATACATTGATTCTGGATCTCTTTTCCGTCTTTCTGGCTTACTCCTGTATAAAGCAGCACATGCTTTCCATCAGCTTCTACTGCACTTCCCGAGAAGCATCCAATATGGTCATAATCCTGATCCGGTGCCATAGCTACCGGATATGCTTCCCATTTTACCAGATTTTCTGTCACCTGATGCCCCCAGTGCATCGGTCCCCATTCTGTTTTATATGGATAGAATTGGTAGAATAAATGTACTTTTCCCTGGTATACAGAGAAACCATTCGGATCATTCATCCATCCTACTTCCGGTGTCACATGGAATAATGGCTTTTCTTTTTCATCTATGTGATTCTGTCTGATATATTCATTGGCTTTTTCAAGCATACGTTTTTCCTCTTCTATTCTAAATTATTCTGCGCCTATTACCTGCTCTGTTTCTTTATCAAAGAAATGCATCTTATGTGGCATAAAGGTAAATTCTACCTCATCACCAACCTGGCTTACTTCGTATTTTGATACTCTTGCAATCGTTACACTTCCTCCGAAGTCAAAATACAGATTATTCTCATTTCCCATAATCTCCGTATTGTCAATGACCGCTTTCTGATGGCTTCCATAGACATCCAGATTAGTTGTATCAAACTTGATATCCTCTCCTCTGATTCCCATGATCACTTCCGAGTATCCTTCAATTCGTTTTGCAATTGCTTCCGGGAGTTCCACTGTATTACCATCTGCAAATATCAATTTCTTTCCGTCTACTTTTACATCATAAAAGTTCATCTGTGGAGATCCTATAAAGCCCGCAACAAATTTATTCACCGGATGCTCATACAGATCCATCGGTTTTCCAACCTGTTGGATCACACCATCTTTCATGATAACAATGCGGTCTGCCATCGTCATAGCCTCTACCTGGTCATGTGTAACATAGATGGTTGTGCTTCCCAGATTTCTATGTAACTTGCTGATCTCATTTCTCATGCTGACACGCAGTTTTGCATCCAGGTTTGAAAGTGGCTCGTCCATCAGGAATACCTTCTGGTCTTTTACGATGGCTCTTCCAAGTGCCACTCGCTGTCTCTGTCCACCTGATAAGTTCTTTGGCTTGCGATAGCGATATTCTTCAAGTCCCAGAATATCGATTGCCCAGTCCACTTTTTTCTTGATCTCATCTGCCGGAACCTTCATATTCTTCAGTCCATAAGAAATATTCTTTTCTACTGTCATATGTGGATACAGTGCATAGTTCTGGAATACCATAGAAATCCCACGATCTGCCGGGGCGGTTTCATTCACACGCTTGCCATCAATATAAAGATCTCCACTTGTAATCTCCTCAAAGCCGGCGATCATACGCAATGTTGTAGACTTTCCACAGCCTGATGGTCCGACAAATGCAATAAATTCTTTCTCTTCTATATTCAGATTAAAATCAGTAACGGAATTTTTGTCATTTCCCGCATATTTTTTACATATATTTTTAAATTCGATAAAGCTCATCTCTTAGCCCTCCTTGGAACCTGTTGATATTACACCCTCTACGATCTGTTTTGAGAAGAGTGAATAGATAATAATGACCGGAATTGTTACCATTGTGATAACTGCAAGGGTCTGTCCTGTTGTTGTATTGTCATTTGATGTAATCGCATTCAGACCAATCTGTGCTGTCAGAAGATCACTGGATGTAAATACCAGTGACGGCCACAGATAATCATTCCATACATTCAGGAATGTAAATACACTAACCGTTGCTACTACACTTTTTGACATTGGAAGTACCATAGTAAAAAAGTATTTTACCGGTCCACAGTGGTCTAACTGTGCCGCCTCGTACACATCATCCGGAAGTCCTAAGAATACCTGACGGAACAGGAAAATGTTAAACGGATTCACGATCATTGGAAGTACATATCCAAGCACCGTATTCAGGAGTCCCAGTTTTGCAATGATCAGGAAATGTATCGTAATGATCGTCTCCATCGGCACGATCATCAGAAGCATAATGATCAGAAGCCAGCGTTCTCTGAATGGGAAATTGATCTTAGCCAATGCATATCCTGCCAGTCCATTTACAATTACACCAAGTACGATCAATATTGCTGCATAGAACAAAGTATTACACATATATCGTACAAATCCTGTATTCGTTAATACCGATACATAATTTTCAAAGAAATTGCCGTTCAGTGCCGGTGGAATGAATGCCGCCAGACTGTTCATATCAGCAGTAATTGCTGCATCTGGTTTGAAAGAGTTGGCCAGCATCCAGATAACCGGGAACAGGAACAACAGTGATACGATCAGAAGTACGACCGTCAGTATCCAATTATTTCTTTTTTGCTTTTTTGTTAACATTCTGATCCTCC